>Ga0209408_1000783_pt1 | contig 22300 bp, 20 predicted proteins | sample AD_UKC107_MetaG_FD_184422 | JGI IMG/M metagenome (GOLD analysis project Ga0209408, IMG submission 184422) | Active sludge microbial communities of municipal wastewater-treating anaerobic digesters from Hong Kong - AD_UKC107_MetaG (SPAdes)... | ecosystem: Engineered > Bioreactor > Anaerobic >... | reverse complement strand
GACGGTGAAGACCGCAGAGGTGGACCCTGAGGGAAGGCTGAAGGGTGATGACACGGTAAGGGTGTGGGGAACCTCGGTGCGCATGTCCATGGTGGGGTCGCCAAACCAGTGGAAAAGGTCCCACTCGTCCTCGGCGTAGCTTTCCCAGTTGCCGTATGGGTTGTAGGGGGCCGCCGCCTGCATCTCCAGTTTGCCGTTGAGGACTGCCTGGCCTCCCAGGTAGCTGCCGCCGGGCTCGGTGTATGAGAAGGGGGGGCTGGTGTACTGGTCATTGAACGACTTGTACATTCCATAGCAGAAGTAGTCGTTGAAGTAGCTGTAGCTTACTTCGACCGCTGCCACCACGGCAACCGCGCCGTCCTCCCTGGCGAAGAGGTTCTCGGCGAAGCAGTCGCTTACGAATTTTCCGGTGAGGCAGTTCACGCTCATCACCATGGGGGTCATTTCGCCGTTGGAGAGCCCGCTGAGATTGGATGTGTAGAAGGCCGGATCCGCCCATCCCGGTACATCTCCATGGTCTCGATGCTGCACCAGGAACACTCCGTCGTTCAGGCTGGACAGGATGCCGGTTGCGCTTCCGTCCCAGGTGATGTCCGAGGGTATCATCTGCCCGGCGCTGGGAAGGTCGCTTCTGTAGTAGTATGGAGGGGGCTGGGTGGTGTCCTTTACATACTCCCGCTGAACGGTCTTCCCATAGATGTTCATATAGGTGTCCCTGACGGTTTCGCAGGTGAAGAGGAACCATCTGGTCGCGACGGTGCCGCCGCTGGCCTGGAGCATTCCGGCGCAGAGCACGTTCCCCCAGAAATCAGAATCCATCAGGGGATCGTACTGCCACTTCATGACCTTTGCCTCAACCGCGGGGTAGAAGTTCGTTCCGGTTACGAAGCGGCCGTTGTAAATATCCGCCATATAGTCGGAGCCGTCCACGCAGCAGTACCTGTTGTCTCCGTTCATTCCGTTTGCGGAATAGGGAGTGAGATCGCCTGAATCTCCCACGAACAGCACGAAGCTGGGCGGGATCTCCCAGGTGTCGTAAGCGGTCTGGATGTAGTTCTTTATCTCGGTCTGGCTCCAGGAACCCGCTGCCACCAGGGCGGTGAGGTATCCCTGTTCCATTTTCGCTGTAACGAACTCGTCCATCATGGTATCCACGAAGTCGTCGCCGGCGAGGATGAGCAGGTCAGCCGCGGTTATGTCGTCCGCCTCACGGCGGTTGAAGGCCTTAACGGGTTCCGCGGAGGTGGAGGAAATCGTAAGGGAAGGATTCCCGAGGATATCCGCATTCACGAACGTGCGTCTGAAGGTCTGGTCCCAGAAACGGCTGTGGAGTCTCTCCTCGATCTGAACGCTCCCGGCATACTCTATCCTTACGATCATCCGGGGAGCCGCCTGAAGGGAACCGGTCTCCGCGTTCCAGCGAAGGGGGGAAACATTGATCATCCCTGCATTTACACCCCTGAGCACTCCGTCGTTCCGCCAGGAGACCTGGCTGGAAGGGAGTGTCCCGGTGTAGGAAGCGGGAACGAAGGTGAACGGCACCGGCTCATAGCTGTCATCCGCGGGTATGGGCTGCATGGGTGCTGGGTTGTAGATGCCAAGATCGAGCCAGGCGGCATCCTGAACGGTGATAGATGCGATACCCTGGGAGGGAAGCGCCGCCATGAAGGATACCGAGGGGATAGAAGGGTGACCGTCGCCACCTGAGTTGGGAACTGCTCCGGGAACGGCGAGCGTATGGAACAGGATACTGCCTTCATAGAATGGATGCACTTCCATTCCCGGTGTAACCAGCTCGACGACCATTCCCGACGGATCAGACTCAAGTACGGTGAGTTCAGCGGATGGAACGCCGTCCATACCGAAACTCACCCAGTCCGCTGCGGCGAGGGAGGCAAGGATCAGCAGAAGAACGATACTTCTCATGGGATTCCTTTCGGAGAGTTCAGGGTCTGTTGCGGGGTTCATCTAATTCTATGAACGGCGGAATACCAGAGCAAGTACTCCATCATCGATTTACGGTCGTGGACAGAGGTTGCGATTTTCACCATGTTGCAGCGGGAGGTGAGTCATGAGAGCGTTTCTAACGGTTATCCTTGCTGCGGCCACTATGACGGCGGGTTCGGTGTACATCGCCGAGTACGAGTACCAGGCAGACCTCAATGTCTACGTTACCGATTATGAGTACCAGGCGGATGCCGTGGTGTGGGTGTGCGATTACTCGTATCAGGGTAATGATGATGACTGCATATGGTACTTTTGCGACTACGAGTACCAGGCTGATGTTGTCATTCACTATGTCGAGTACGAGTACCAGGCGGACCTGAAGGTGTACTTCTGTGATTACGAGTATCAGGCTGGATGGGAGGAGCCCCACCCCTGGATGGAGAGAATGCACTAGGTGGAAAAACACGGTCTCTGCGAGTATCCCGGTCTGTCGGAGATAGCCGAGGGACTCCTGGGAAGTCAGGAGAGCACCACTCTTGACTTCAAGGAATCCGTGGGAGGGTTGTCATCCGATGATCTGGTGGCGTTCGCGAACAGCGAACATGGGGGGACCATCCTCCTGGGGGTCAGGGAGAAGAAGGATAACCGGGGCATGCAGGCCGCCGAGATAATCGGCTGCGAGGTGGGTGACAAGGCTAAGCTCTCCATTCTCGGCAAGGCCGCCAGCTGTGTCCCCCCCGTTGAGGTTCGGGTCATAGTGGAGAACAGCGAGGGGAAGAAGCCCTTCCTCAGGGTCGAAATACCGCAGGGTCAGGCCAGGCCGTGCTGCACCTCAGGGGGCACCTACAAGATCAGGGGAGACGCAAGGAACGATCCTCTGACGCCTGAGCGCCTGCTGGAGATGTTCATGGAGGCGGAGAACGACAGGTTCATTCAGAGGTTCAGCCGGGCCACCGAAGACCTGGAGAGCAGCATCCTCGATGTAAAGAAAAGGCTTCTTCAGGAGATGGAGGAGATATACGCCAGGGTGGACGGTCTCAATGAAAATCTGGGAAAGCAATCCCGGGAACAGCTGTAAAAATAGAATTGAATATTGACAAATGCTAAACCATTTCATATCATATTGTAAATCCGAAGAAAGGGGTTAGCATGAACGAGGAAAGAAGAAGGATCCTTGAGATGGTCGCCGACGGCACCATTACGCCATCGGAAGGAGCCAGGCTGCTGGAAGCCCTGGGTTCGTCGGGGTTCGGCCGGGAGAAACCATCCACTCCCAGGAGAAGAAGCATCATTGATGCCGGGGCTATGCTTTCGGAGATAGGGCCCATGGTACAGGAGACCATGGGGGAGATATTCCGTGGGACCAGAAAGTCCGATATGATCGAGGGCATAGACTTCGAAGAATCCGACTCCTTCGAGGCTCCCCTGGAGCAGGGGACCGACATCGTCATCACAGGATCAATGAAAAAGGGTGCTGGCATATCGGTCTTCCTCACCGCAAGCGAAGACGATCTGATCAGGGCCGAGGTAGATGGAGGCGGCACCGTCCTTCACGGAGAGAAGAATGGGAAACTCTTCCTGAGCTGGAAGGAAGGCGCTATCAGGGTGCAGCTCCCAGAAACAGCAGGTTCGGTCAAGGTCGTTTCCCGTGGAGGCTCAATACATTCAGAGGGCATAAGGATCCCCATGAGCATGAACACCATGGGCGGTGGGATCACCATAGTGAGACCGGGGGCGTCGTTCTCGGCGAAGACAATGGGCGGGAAGCTGGAAATGCTTATCGATGAAGCCTGGAACGGCAACTCCAAGGCCAAGAGCATGGGCGGGGGCGTGGCGGTCACCCTTGATGGACCAGTTGGCGTACTCATTGAGGCAAGTACACTTGGGGGGACCATAGATCCCGGTGATCTGGAGCATCAAGTGGTATCCACATCCGGAGGCAAGCGAGGCGGTTCGAAGATGAGCATAGCGTATGGAGGTTCCGAAGAAGCTCCCAGGCTTGCTGTAAGCACCATGGGCGGCGACATAATGATCAAGGGAGGAAACTAATGAGCAGAGCCCAGGCTCCAACCAGGTGTCCTTCATGCAGCGGAGTCCTCAATCCGGTGAAGTATGTCTGCTCCCAGTGCGGCACGGAGGTTTCAGGTGACTTCTCCGTATGTCCATTCTGTTCCATGGATGGTGAAAACAGAAGGCTTCTTGAGCTTTTCCTTCTGGCCAGGGGTAACCTGAAAGCGGTTCAACGGATGCTGGGTGTTTCCTACCCCACGGCCAGAACACGGATAGAGGAGATGTTCAACACCCTCGAGGCAAGGATGTCCGGCGAGGAGCGTTCCATGGACATACTGGAAAAACTCCACAGCGGAGAGATATCGGTGGAGGATGCAATCGATTCCCTCTCCGGGGGAAACGGGGAGAATACATGAAGAAGTTCCTCATCCCGCTGTCCGTAGTTCTCTGGGCGCTTTCATGCAGAATGATAAACATCAGCAATGACCTTCTCGATGTGAGGACCGACGATCATCCCATCGAGGACTGCTCAACGATTTCATTCGAGAACACCAACGGAGACCTGGAACTCAGCGAATGGGAGAACGACTTCGTAAGGGTGGAGACAAGCATCTGGGGAGACTCCGCCAGGGGTGTCCCCGATGACCTGAAGATCCTCGCCGAAGTCAAGGACGGTCTCTCCTACTCAGTGGAGTATCCCGGAGGACCGTCCTTCGTATCCGTTGACTTCAAGGTGATGGTCCCCGCAGGTTCGGGCTGCATCGTCAACTCTGTCACCGTGAACGGTGACACCCGGATCGAAGGCGATCTCAGTGTTTTCGTGGAATCCGTTAACGGTGACATTCTCATAAACGCCTCAGACTCCCGGGGTCTGTTCACTGTGAACGGCGACATCGAAGCCGTTCTGGAAAGACAGTTCCAGTCATTCGCAGTTGAGACCGTCAACGGAGATGTCAGCGTGGAGCTTCCCGCTGAGATTGGGCTGGTGATCGAAACCCTGAACGGAGACATCAGCGTTAACGGAAGGGAATTCGAGAGCATCGCCACCCTTGAAGGCTCTATCGATGCAGCGGCAGCCCTTGAGACCCTTAACGGAGATGTGGAAGTAACCAGGATGAACCGATAGGAGCAGAAGGAGCCTTCCATCGTGGAACCCTGCAGGATCGATGTCCTTGAACAGATGACCCGGGGTTTCATGCTCCTGGATAAAGATCTCAGAGTAACTTATGCCAACCCCGCGCTGCTGGCCATACTTCACACAAGCCGCGGCGAGTTGTATGGAAACCCCCTTCCCTCTCTGCTGGCGCCGGGGATGGATCCTCTGGATCCATCAGACTATACAGGAGACGAACCCCTTTCAGTGATGGTTATCTCCGAAACAGGGGCCGAACTGAACCTGGAGCTGAGTTTTTCACCGGTGTTGGATAATACCGAATCACTTGTGGGATACGGCGTTCTGGTGAACGATGTTTCCCTCCTGACCCGCAGGAACGAGCAACTTCAGCGCAGGCTCGAGTTCTACATGGATATAGTTAACTCAGCATCGGACTGGTTCTGGGAAACGGACTCCTCAGGCACATATACCTTCGCAAGTGACAGCGTCGCAGAGCATATCGGCTATTCCCCTGAAGAACTGTTCGGGCGAACACCCTTCGATCTCATGGAAGATGAAGAAGCCCAGAGGGTCGCCGCCGCCTTCAACAGGGTTGCCGCCACCGGTCGAAGCTTCAGGGACCTTATCAACAGGGTCGTTCTTCCAGGCGGCGAAGAGAGGGTAATGTCCACCTGCGGAGTCCCGGTATGGGACGGGTCCGGCAATCTCAGAGGCTACCGCGGAGCGGACAGGGACATCACCGGGGAGACAAGGTCCAGGGAGAGGCTCAGATCAGCTCTCGAAACAATATGGCGAACACTGGACATGATCCCCGTGGGTATGGTCGTGGCCGACAGTAACGGAAGGGCCATCAGGGCCAACCGTTCCGCCTGCTCCATGGCGGGTATTGAGCAGGCCTGTGCCCCCCAGTCTCCGGTGAAAGAGGTGTTCTGCCGAGGCTGTGCGGAAAGATCTCATGTGTCCTGCACGACAGATCCATCTTCGGTCTGCATTTACGATCTTGAACGGTCGGAAAACAAGACCATACCCGTGATGAAGACCGTAACCCGGGTTCCGTTCAGGGATGGTATGCTGTTCGTCCATATCATCACCGACCTCACAGGTGTGTTTCGGAAACGTGAAGATGCTTCGGTCATGGAAGAGGAACTGAAGGGGTTTCGCCGGCGTCTGGCGGGTGCCAGGGATATCCACGGCAGATTCTTCAGAGAGGTCATGGACGGGCTGAATGGCATTTCCGCCTCCATCGACCTTCTCAAGTCGGGTGCCGCCGGATCAGTCGAGGTTGCCTCAATGCTCCAGGCAAGCGGCAATGCGGTATCCTCCGCCCTGAACTTACTCCGTTCGATGCACGACTATGCCGCGGAAGAGTTCTCAACCGAAAAGGAAACCTTTCTTCTCTCATCTCTGCTTCGCGACGCAGTGGAACCTGCGTTGAAGGCCGGAGTAAAGGTGCGGACCCAGTTCGAAGACTCACCGGGAATCGCCTGGTACGGTCCCGCAAGGGGAATCAGATCGTTGATCTCGATCCTTCTCGAGCATGTTCCTGCCCTGGCGGAGGTATTCGTAGGAATCTGCAGCACCGGCGGCGACGACTCCACATCGCTGAGGCTTACCGTTGCGGTAACCGGGCTGGTTCCCGCCATGGAAGGCGAAGGAAGCAGCAGCCCTCTTACTGAAAGAGGATCCCCTCTGATAAATGAATGCTCCGGCTTGACAAGGAGCATTGGAGGGGAACTGATGCAGGAGTTGAGTCCGGGAGGTGGTGTGAGGATATGGACCGATCTGCCGGCGAAAAGGGTGAGAACCTCCCGGTACTCAGAGCCGGTGCCCGCCGGAACCAGGGTCGTGGCAGTGTCCTGCAATCAGGAGGTTGCGGCCATATGGACCAGACTGGCCCTTGAGGCGGGATGCGATGCCGTTTCCGCCCCTGACTGGGACTCTCCAGCGGTCTTCGAGTCAGGCGGCACGGTTATACTCGCGGACCTGGACTGCGAGTCTCTTCACTCGATCCCTGCGGGAACATTATCCAGGGGAAGGATAATAGCCGTGGTGTCCAGGGTCCGGGCAGGAGACATTTCATTATGGAAAAGGGCAGGGTGCGCAGCCCTTCTGATGAAGCCCCTCTCGTTGAGCAGGCTTCGATCAGTTCTTTCCCGAATGGACTCCAGCGAGCACTTCCTTACCGACAGCTGCCTGTAGTGAAGTTAGAAATATCCCAGATCCCTCAGCGCTGACTGGATAGTTGCGCCATCAACAGGAACACCAGGCAGCAACGGAGGAGTGGCCCAGTAGTTCTCCACCATGGAAAGCAGGTCTTCGCTGGCAGCTGAGGGATGCTGTTCCATCGAGTCAGGCTCTATGTTGTACATTCTGACGTTCCCGGTTTCGGTGTTCCGGATCACCCGTTCCTCTTTTGTGGTTATCGCAGCCACGACCGGTACAAGTCCGCTGTTCACATTGCTGGAAGGCACCTGCCTCGGATGCTGGTTACAGATGGCAGGGTCCACGAGGACTGGGCAATGACATTAGTGAACATGATTCCGGACTCGGCAAGACTGTCGATGGATGGACTGGTGTTCCGTTCATAACCGTAGCAGCCTAGGTGATCAGGACGCAGTGTATCTACTAATATCAATATAACATTATTATGTTTATGTAAAATACATGAAGACAGCGTCAGTGAACACAGGCACATGAAGAGAATAGCTGTATTATTCAAAATTTACTCCATTCAGACGTGCAGGGCATAGTGAACATAACGGGTTCACCAAGGTTCCGCTACGGTCCTTTCTGAGCCAGGCACCTTGTGGTATTATTCCCACTGGGAAAAGGGGGATACGATGACGAGAAAGACGGCGGCCGTGATGGCGATCCTTGCCTGGACGGCATCTGCTCAGATACCCGACGGGTACTACGACCAGGCTGAAGGGCTTACAGGTGAAGCCCTTCAGTGGGCGCTGCACGGCATAATCGACAACCACGACCCGGTGAGCTATGACTACCTGTGGACGGCTTTCTACACCACCGACGACAGGTACGGCAACAAGGTATGGGACATGTATTCCGATATTCCGGGGGGAACACCACCCTACCTGTACACCCTCGGAGACGACCAGGGCGGATCCGCATCAGGCGAAGGCGAGGGATACAATCGGGAGCACAGCTGGCCGAAGAGCTGGTTCGGGGACTCCTCACCGATGAATACCGATCTGTTCCACATTGTGCCCACGGACATCTATGTGAACAACCGCAGGGGTAACTGGCCCTATGCGGAGGTGGGCAGCGCCACCTGGACCTCCCTTAACGGTAGCCGCCTTGGGAACTCCTGCACCCCCGGGTACTCAGGCACCGCCTTCGAACCGGTGGACGGTTACAAGGGCGACCTTGCCAGGAACTACTTTTACATGGCAACAAGGTATAAAGGGGAGGACTCGGGATGGCCGGGAAGCCCGATGACAGACGGAGCCGATCTGGAGGAGTGGGCTGTGGAAATGCTCATCCAGTGGCACCTGGACGACCCTGTGAGCGCCAAGGAGATAGAGCGGAACGACGCGGTCTACGCCATACAGGACAATCGCAATCCCTTCATCGATCATCCAGAGTACGTGCAGATGATTTACGATCCCCAGTCGGGCGTTGAAACCTCTCCCATACACACCGCCCTGGCGTGTTACCCCAACCCCGCATCAAGTTCTGTGAACCTCACGTTGTGCATGCCCTCATCTGAGATCCCCTCCGGCAGGATCCTGGATGTAACCGGCAGAACGGTGGCTGTACTTGATTTCGCCCATGCCGGAGACTCTCAGTATCATGCCTGCTGGATCTGCTCTGACACATCTCCCGGGGTTTACTTCGTCGTGGCGGAATCGGAGGGTAACAGGATTTGCTCACCGGTCCTGGTTCTTCGCTGAGGATTTCCAGAACTCGATCGACGGTGGTCCTTGCCGTTGTGATGTTCCTGTGGTACTTCTATTCCTCATTCATTGCAGGTCAGCCCAGGAATGGTTTCGATCATCTGGACAGCGTATCACCACAGGCTGCCATCAGACTTAGGCTGACGTTCGATGGACTTCCCCCCGTCAAGCGTGGGGAACAATCCGAGACTGAAACCGGGTAGTCCACATCCACTTGCCCGTTACGTGCTCCATATTCGGTCCGTTGTACCAAATCCCCCTCAGAAAACCGTTTTCAGTGCTCCCCAGGTAAGCCTCTCAAGGGAAGTGGAAGTGCTGATCCGGAAGAAATAGTTCGTGTACTTCTCGTTGAGGACCATGGGAATGGGCATCATGTCCGTATCGAAGTAGTAGCTGTGAACGGGACCCGCTGATTCACCGGCATCCAGGAGAGGAGAGGGCCATCCTCCTGTACTGTAGGAGACCGTGGACTGTATTACCCAGAAATCCTCAGGGACATAAGGTGTTGGAGACATACTGACATAAATTGGAGCGTAATGGATCGCGGTTGCCTCCATCGCGTCAATTATGCCCACAGGGCTTGAAGCATCCCCGCTCCACAGCTGGATCTCTGTAGTGGAACTGTCCCAGGGATAACCGCTGTGATGAAAGAACCAGAGCTCTATAGTTTCCACCGAGATTGAGCATGGCCAGGGATAGAAATCCTCCGTGTTGAACCATACCCCCCTGTAGGTTCCGGTCCAGTACACCCAGTTAGGTGTTCCGTTGTCATACTGAAGGTAAGCGTCAGGAACAGGATCAAGCAGAACAGGCGCAGCTCCATTGACCAGAACGGCAATCATCAGTACAGCCATGGATACTCCTTTCTGTATAATTGAAAATGCTTATCGGGCATAAATAGAAGATTGAAGCATGAAGACAATTGAATTAAACCTGCATTTTCAAATCAATTTAAGGCTTCAGCGAATAATATGGCTGATGCTCCATGCAAAAGAAACCACCCGGATGCACAGCCAGCCTCCTCTTGACGGCATTCCCTTTCTGAGAGCTATCCTGAAGGAGTAGACTTTCTTGCCAGCTTAAGCCTGCTTCCGCTTAAGATTACTTGCTGGGTGCTAGCTTGCATCCTTACTGTCGTGGGATTGTATAGCTGGAGGGCTGTAAATGGCTCTAACCTTTCTGATGCCATATGAATCTTCCTCGTCTGTCACGGTTGGAAGAGATTCCGTATCCTGATCGTTCTTGTAAGCTGAGCGAATGAGACTCCGGCGACGGAAATTCCCAGTTTTAGTATATGATCAGGTACGTTCACCTGGATGACTGCTGAAACAGAGCTTAATTTTCACTGAAAGAAATCCTCCATTGGGGCTCTCGCTCCCAGGGTGAGGCAGCTCCTCGACTCCCGCTGATTAGCCAGACCTGTACGGCCAGGAGTTGTCTCTCCATGGATTGCGTGCGGCTATGTCTTCGGCAGGTATTGTGCCACGGGTCATTCGGTCACAACGAACGACCCTGAGAACTCAGTAACTCCAGAGCTAACTCTGAAAATGTACACGCCGGTATTCAGGTTCTTTACGACTATACTGTGTGTTCCCGCCGTCCATTCCCCTTCAGAAGAGTGCACTAATCTTCCGCTGATGCCGTAAACCAGTAGTTTTACAGTTCCACTGTCCGTTAGACGGAAGATGACCGCCGTGCTGCTTTCAGATGGATTAGGGAATGACCTGCAGAGCGAGAACGGTTCGTCATTCCCCTGAGATTCCTCCACTCCCTGGCTCGGAAGCCAGGCAACCGATATGTCTTCCAGCACCGGTGTTTCACCGGGAGAGTCGCTGGAAAGGATCGTCATGTACTGGAAAAAGCTGCATCCCTGGCTGATTATCCCTTCGAGGGAACTTGGGCTGAAAAGTGTGTCGGACCATTCTCCCATGGTCTGAGGATCGTCCGATGCACGGACCAGGAATATCACGGAAGTGCCTGGTCCCCCCGAGGAGGTCCAGTCAATCAGCTGCCAGTCCGCCGCCTCCTCCACGTTGAGAATGCTTGAGACCAGACTGCCGTCGCTAGTGAGGGGAACCATGTCCCACCATTTGATCCAGCTGCTGTCTGAGGGAAGAAACCTGGATGCCAGTATGTCAGGGAAGCCGTCCTCGTTCAGGCAGGAAGCGCTGACTGAAACATCAAATGCGATCTCCGGGAAAGTTGAAACAATGTGTTCATCCCATGATGAACCTCCGTCCCCGGTCCATGCATGTATTCCCTGGGATTCACTGACCGCTACGATATCTGTCCATCCGTCGGCGTTGAAGTCGCCCGACGCAATCATTTGAACGTCAGGGAAGGACTGGTCGATGGTGTGGATCTGCCAGGTGCTTCCCACGCCGTTCATGTTCTCGTACCATCGTATCTCTTCCGACGCCATAACTGCGGCGATGTCGCAGTCACCGTCACCGTCCAGGTCATCAAGGGTTACGTCAACATTTCCCGGCGGGCCATCGTCGATGGTATACTCCGTCCATGACAAACCGGTGCCGTCAATATTGATCCAGCAGTTGACTTCTCCCCAGTCGGAACCGCCGACAATATCCATGTCACCGTCACCGTCAAGGTCGGACGCAGCCACCGTGGTTGCTTCGTAACTCGGCTCCTGAAGCAGAACGTATTGCTCCCACAACAAACCCGTACCGTCGAGGTTCTTCCACCAGGAGATGTCCTCCATGTCACCACCTGATGCACCCACCAGGTCCATAAACCCGTCATCATCCATGTCCAGGCAGAGCAGGCGGGTCGGGTCGTCGAAGTAGTTATCCACAATGTGGGTGGCCCATCCTGCGCTGGTTTGTTCCCACCACATAACGTGGTCGCCCATTCCGTAGGCAATGTCCACATCACCATCGCCATCGATATCCCCGGGAGCGATGCATGGGCTTCCGGTGAATGTGAGCATTTCGTGCATGGTCCAGACGGATCCGGTTCCGTCGGTGTTCTCCCACCATGCCAGGTAATTGGTTCCCTTCTCGATCACATCCATGTCCTGGTCACCGTCCATGTCGAAGGGTACAGCCCCGCGAGGAGTACTGTTGCCTGCGATCAGGTTCTCCGTGACCGATGACAGTTGAAGAGAGCTTCCATATTGAATGCCCGAAGATGTCAGGAACATGTTTTCCCAGTCTGTAACCGGCCCAGTAACCCCTCCACCCCCCGACCAGTCGTTCTGTGTCGCTAATCCACCACTTGCAGAACCAGAAGCCATAAGCAAACAGCATAATGCAATAAAGGCCGGTCTCATCTCTTCTTCCTCCTTCTTCTCAGTTATGATATCATCATACACCAGTAACAACGTATTGTCTACTATGCCATGTTTTTGCAGACTGACTCTCCAGAGGTGCCAGAAGATTCTTGCAGACAGCTAACAGCCTGGGAAAAAAGTAGAAAAAACAGAGATAATGTCACATGCTGGAGCATTGAACTGGCTCTGGTGACCAAGGTATGCTTCACACCTTTCCGTTTCACCGAAGTGGAATCTGTTTCAGCCTGATGTCCGGTAATGACCAGACCTTCTCGTTCGTTAATGGAAGAATTGGATTACTCTCACCTTCCATATGGAAGATTCGAGCGCTCTGCGGAGTTTCGGTCGGCATACAGGTAACTGCACCAGGGGCGTACATGGCTGATTCTGACTGGCCCGGGCGAGACGAAGTGACAGGAGGATGGACGCTTCCATACTGCGGTCTTGAATACATGCTGCGAAGAAGCGATTCCGGGTATTCGCTAAGTATTGATACCAGGGTCATCCTCTCGCGATCTCCTGACGGATATGATCCTGATCACGGAATCTCTGTAAGTATCCACCCCAGACCTGTGTTTCCCATGGATTCGACCAATGATCAGGTATCTTGGTTCATCAATACTATCAACTCTGTTTTCATGCCTATGAATGATAGTGAGAAGCGCTTTTGGATTCAGGAACTCCGAGAACTATAGATTGAGAGTGAGAGCACTGTGTGTTCTGTAATTGGGGCGACTGCCCTCGTTCATGGTGTAGATCCTGGATCCAACTCAAAACCGCCCGTTCGGGCGGCTTGTCTCTTCTGGCGACCCCAACGATAAAAAGTTCGAACTCGATCGCTCAGTGTCTAGGTGGAACTACTTCATTGTAGGAAGAGCCTGGAAAGACTGCTTGTAAGGGCACTATGACCGTTTTGAAACTGAACTCACCTGGCTTCAATGATAAGGAGACTCCCACCTGATGGGTCTCCATTCACCCAACATTGTTTCAACAAGTTTTACGATAGGAAGAGGTATCAGGGGATTGAATACTGTAAGAGTAGTCGTCGCTGCAGTCGCTTTTACCTGGAAGCCATTGTCAAACCGCTACTCCACAGATATAGTGTATCAGAGGCGTAAGGAGAAAAAATGCATTATACGAACGAAATTATTAAGGAAGCGGAATCTCTGCCTGTCGAGGAGAGGGCAGTAATAATTGACAGGCTTCTTCAAACTCTCAACACGCCCAACCCAGAGATCGATATGGTTTGGGTTGATACTGCAAAACGTCGACTTTCAGAGATACGCTCAGGCACAACAAAGACAATACCAGGTGAAGAAGTGTTTGCTCGTATTAAGGAACGCTTTGAGGTATGACCTTTTCATTTCATCCGGAAGCGGATGCGGAATTCACAAAGGCTATTGATCATTGTGAAGATTGTGAGATTGGGCTCGGTTACGACTTTTCTATAGAAGTTTACTCCGCTATTCAGAACATTCTAGAATATCCTTAAGCCTGGCCGGTTCTCGACGGTGAGATACGAAGATATTTGATCAACAGGTTTCCCTTTGGAATTCTTTACAACATCGATGGCTGTGAGGTTGTTATCCTGGCTGTGATGAACCTGCACAGAAAACCAGAATACTGGAAACAGAGGCTGTTTAATAACTGAGGAAGAGCCCTTGTCTCCTCTGGCGACCCCAACGTTAAAAAGTTCGAACTGGATTAGTGTATTTCTTAGGCGAATTGACGGTACTTCTGAATAGATGCCTTTATGGAGTATGTATAGGATGTACGGAGCTTTGATCGCACTGGGTCTTCAGGCGTACCTGCGGTTGAGATTGTTTTGTGTCACTATCTGAATGGAGAATCCTGTGTTCGTAGTCCTGCTGATACTGATGGCTATCGGATCCGTTGATCCATCATATCAAACCCGGGAAGCATCCTTTGGGGAGATGGGATTCTATGGAGACCTGACATGTTTCCAGGGAGACAGCAGCAGATACTGGGGTGGAGAGGCAGGGGTATGCTTCTCACCTTTCCGTTTCACTGATGTGGGAATCGGTTTCAGCCTGATGTCCGGTAATGACCAGACCTTCTCGTTCGTTAATGGAAGAATAGGACTACTCTCACCTTCTTTATGGAAGCTTCGAGCGCTCTGCGGAGTCTCGGTCGGCATACAGGTAACAGCACCAGGGGCGTACATGGCTGATTCTGACTGGCCCGGGAGAGACGAAGCGACAGGAGGATGGACGCTTCCATACTGCGGTCTTGAATACATGCTACGGAAAAGCGATTCCGGGTATTCGCTCATTATTGATTCCAGGGTCATCTTTGCTGAGAATGATGTAAGAAGGATAACCGCAGGTATTGCTGTCAGCAAATCTATTTTCAGTGAATAGTCGTTGGAGCGACAACTCCTGTAGATCCTCTCAGTACAGATAAACCGCCCCTTCGGGCGGCTTGTCTCCTCTGGCGACCCCAATAGGATTATCTTCGAAAAAACTGATCAACTGGCTGACGAGAATTGCCAGCATGAAAAGAAATTCCTAGAACACTTATTCTAACGTGGAAAGGTGGCTGGCTTGATTCATGATTAAGCCATCGCCCCTTCCAGGTGTTTTGCGATAAGCATCTTTATCAGGGACTGTCTGGGTATGCCAAGGCGTCTTGCTTCCTTGTCGAGTGAATGAATCATCCAGATAGGGAAATCCACATTCACTCTCCTTTGCTCCTGTTCAACCCTTCGAGCTTTTGCCAGATCAAGGAATGCTGTTACATCTTCGGCGTTGTCGAACTTCTTATCGAAAACCTCAGCTTTCATACAATATCACCTCCTCCGCACGCGATCTCCTGACTGATATGATCCTGATCACCGAATCTCTGTAAGTAACCACGCCTGACCAGTGTTTGCCATTGATTCGACCAATGATCAGATATCTTGGTTCGTCCACCGTTCGAGCCGGTACCTCCAGCAGGTCAGGATCATCCCAGAGGGCTTGAGCCTCTTCGAAGTCAATTCCATGCTTCTTCTTGTTTGAACTGCTTTTGCTCAAGTCGAATTCAAATTTCATGGTATAAAAACTATACCCATCAAACGATGTATCGTCAATGCTATCAACTCTGTTTCCATACCTCTGAATATACAGAAGAGTCATTGGATTCAGGAGCTTCGAGAATAATAGATTGAGAGTGAGAGCACTGTGTGTTTTGTAATTGGGGCGACTGCCCCCGTTCATGGTGTAGATCCTGGATCCAACTCAAAACCGCCCCTTCGGGCGGCTTGTCTCCTCTGGCGACCCCAACGATAAAAAGTTCGAACCGTATCAGGGAATGTCTGAGAAAGATGATAGCTTCTGAAGCAGACCATTCAAGTCTCGAGATGCAACCAGCCAGATCCTTTCGGTAAGTATCTCACCGTAGTCATGAGCAATGATGTTCCTGAGCCCTATCACTGCTTTCCAGGGGATCTCCGGAAGACTGGACCGAAAGGAGTCAGACAGCCCTTTTGCAGCTTCTCCTATCACCAGAAGCTGTCTCTCAACAGCATACCTGAGCATCTTGTTCTCAGAGAATGACTCATAGTCGTATCCTTTGATGAAGCCCAGAATGTCCTCTGCCGCTGAAATGATGTCCAGAACAAGTGCTTGGTCCCTCTCTTCAGGAAGCATAGAGGAGCACTCTTTCTTCAAGTATGCGCTTCTTACGGAGAGGATTCCTGATGGCTTTTTCTTCCACAATATCCACTTGTGTTCCAATGATCTGTCTCAGGTCTTCTTTAAGATTGAGAATGTCCAGGTAGCTGAGCTGGAGTCCGGGATTGAACTCAACAAGAAGGTCCATATCACTTGATGGGGTGGCTTCATTCCGTGCATAAGAGCCAAAGAGGTACATAGTGTTGATCCCACGGGATTCGCAGAACTTCCTCAGTTTCTCCAGTGTCTGATCACTTATGCCCATAAGTACCTCCATAGCTAATATGTGCAGAGGCATTATACAAGAAAACCGCCCCTTCGGGCGGCTTGTCTCCTCTTGCGACCCCAACGAAAAAAAGTTCGAACTTTTTCACAGCTTTCCTCAGGGAGATTGCCTCGCTTATGCAAACGCCCTCAAGCACAATATAGAAGGGGATCTACTGATTTTGATCAGGATTGAGACGGGGTTATCCGGGGTGAAGAAACTGTGTCTGCGGGGTCCACATTCCCCCAACCCTGTTCCAACAAGGTACTGAGTGACTCGACTCGCCTTGCTCGCAAAGAACTGCTCCATGAATCCGGCATGTTCTCGCTCATTTTGGAGTAGCATGCAAAACTCGAGACTTGCATTTCTTGCTAAGATATCGGTAACTAAATGCAATGAGTTCATGCAATCTGTCCGATAACCAGAAAGGTGTGCTTAACATGAGGATTATTATCCTTGTCGCGATCGTGCTTGTTGGGACTTTGCAGGCGGAGTGGCTGAACTTCAACGCGGGCTGTCTCGAAGGGAATGCCCCCACAGTAAGGTACGGGGAAACCACTTCCGATTGTATCTCCTTCGATGTTGAAACCAGTGGACTGCTTGTGGAGACTGTGGAATACGATAACCAAGAGTTCCTCAGGTTCAATTCAAGCCCCGGAACGGTGGTACTTGAAAACACCGGGTTCCCGGAATTGCCCCATTTTACCTGTTTTGTAGTGGTTCCTGAGGGAGTCGATCTTGATATATCCTGTACAAGGAGCTGCTTAGAGACGATTCAGACCCTTCCGGTGTACCCTGCGCCGCTGGACAGTGTTGTGAGTGAACACGGAATGACATGGGTTGAGGAGTTTTTCAGAAAAGACCCCGCAGCATACACATCATCTCAGTGGTACCCCTCGGAAACTGTGGATCTGGTCGGGGAGTTCAGGCTTCGCGACCAGCGGGTGGCGATCGTAGATGTTTATCCTGTACAGTATCTGGCGTCTGAAGACAGCCTCAGAGTATGGGGTGACATATCCGTCAATGTGGAATTCAGTGGTGGAACCCCTGTGTGGAACCAGACGGGCCTGGAGCATTACGACAGAGTAATAGGAGACAGGCTGATCGGCTACACTCCAACGGTCGGACCAATGAACTTGACGCCTTCTCCCGGAACCGTTTCCAGGCACGAAGACCTGAGTAACCCACCCTCAACACCGCCTGATTATGTGATAATCGTTGCACCCGGGCTTGACGGTCAGTTCGTGGATGACTTTGCTTCATATCGCGCCTCTCTCAATGGGTTTGACGTTCTGATAACCAACCTTGAAGACATCAACGCCTTCTATGGCATCCACGGTCAGGACTACTACTATACCTGTCCTGAGTTCATCAGAAGCTATATGGAGGATCTTTGGGAATCCTGTTTCCCCGAAAGCAGGCCAACCTACCTTCTTCTAATCGGTGACCATGACTACCCCAGCTGTGTTTCCTACACATATTGCCTGCCCACATTCGAATATGATTGGGAGGACACACAGGAGGGTCCTAAGACAGAAGCAAACGATGAGTGGTATGTCCTGTTCGATGAACCATGGGATGAATGCTCGGGAATGCCCGATATGATAGTCGGAAGGCTTCCTGTAAGGGATACTGACATCCTCCAGGAGATCTTTGAACTGATAGAGGATTACGAATCAGCCATAACATCGCCCTATCCAGACAATCTTCAGAACAGAAGGTTTGTCACAAGGCTTTCCGGAACTGATAACGATGGGGAGAGTACCAGTGATCCCTGGTTCCCTTCGGAGGATTGGACCTCTTCTTTGTGCGACTGGATGGGTTATTCCCTTGACAGCTATTACTGTGGAGACGGAGAAGACACATGGGATGAAGATCCCCCGAATCCCGACGGAAGCAGGATGACCAGTGCGGATTGGGTAACTACCTGTAAGAAGCTGTTTGAAAGAGGGTCGCAGGTAGCTTTCTATACTGATCATGGAGATATCCATATGTTTTCTGCAGGTCTCAACTGGGAAGAAGGGGGTCCAGTCAATTTTGGCTTACCGGACTCCACCTTCAATGATCAGGATGTTTGGGAACTGGATCCCGACACTGACCACTGGTTCCCGTTTGTTCTGATGTTGTGCTGCAGCGCTGGAACATTCAATCATCTTGAGTATGAGCATCAGGCCCTTCCTGTTTGGCCATGTTTGTGCAGAGACCAAAACGACAGTCCTCCATATGACTTTTCACCAAGCTGTTTTGCCGAGGAATTCATATTAAACACCGACTGCGGGGCAATTGGAGTGTTTGCAGGATCAAACTCGTCATACATAGGATGTTACAGGCACTATGGGCAGGGCATACTTAGGGCAATCTTTGAGAAGGGAATAACCAGAACGGGCGATGCGATTCTTTCCTCAAGACTTCAGAGCCTTGACTACTTCTATCACAACGGTGATCCAAGAGAAGGGCTCGCTCAGTTCAATCTTCTGGGAGATCCGGCACTGGACATTGGAGACAGGATGAAGTTCCGAAATCGATGTGACCTTATCATCTGCCCCGATGATATTGCGATGAACGCCTATCCTACATTGACCGTCAGTTCTTCAGGGGTAGTCGGTTTTTCGGCCATAGTAAGAAATGCGGGATGGCTTTCTGCAGGACCTTTCACTGTTACCCTGGAGATATCGGAGGGAAGTGGTACACCTGATATTATCACCTCTCGATGTGATGGGCTCGGAGCCGGAGAGGAAACAAGGATTGCTTTTGAATGGAACAACACATGGTTCAATCCCCCAGGCTCTCTGAACCTATCTGTATCAGCGTCGGACCCCGGGGGACAGACACCGGATTCCTGGATACCAAACAACTCAGCGGAGACAGAACTCGAGGTGGAGGACTTCTACCCAAACAATGACGGCTGGCCGATCTCTGTGGAGGAATCAGTTGTAGTCCCTCCGGTACTCTGCGATTTCGATGGGAGTTCTGCGAACGGCCTTGAGATCGTGCTGGCAACCAGGAACCGTCTACTTGCTTTCGCTGATGAGGCACCGACTTCACCTGTATGGGAATCTGACGTGTATCCGTTCCTCATTACAGACGCTGCTGGAGAGGTCCTCAGAACAACTATACCTGTTGCAGGAAACATTATCGGAAATGATGATCCAGAAATAGTGATCGACTGTAAGGATGACCTTCTTGTGTTCAACAACTCTTCAACTGTTCCAGTTGCCTCTCTTTCTCACTCAGGAGGCTGGTTCTTTGGCTTCCATTCCGTGTCACTGGGTGATTTCGCCGAAGAAGCTGATTTTGGGGATAGGGATGAGATTGTCCTTATCAGGGACAATGAGCTGATCATTCTCGATATTGTTGGCTCCAGCCTCACTCCGATTCGAACCCGACAACTTCCCAATATTCCCGGTGGAGCGGAAAACATATCTAGTTGGTCTTCTTTGCAGAACATCAACCATGACGGAACTCCAGAGATCATTGTCAGGGTAAAATGGAACACCCTTATTGATGGACCGAGTTCCACCAGATACTTCATATACGATTACGCTGCTGACAGCTATATATCCCAGAGGGAATGGTCACAAACCGCCTGGCCAACAATACCTGCCGTTGGCGAACTCCCTTCGGGATTCCAGATCGCTATTCCAACAGATCAGTCAACCTCCTCCTACAACCCTGCCTGGCTTGTTGATCCTTTGAACCTGTCTGCAGAAGAAGACTGTGAAAGCAATCCCGGCCTTGTTTCTGACCATGTTCCATACTGTGTAATGGCCGATTGGGATCCGCTTGTAGCAGGGGCAGATAGAGTGCTCGCTAACACCGAAAACCAGTGCTTTGCCTGGAACAGTAATGGAAGGGCGGTATCAGGATACCCGAGAGAATACAGTTCTCAAGGTTTCTCTCAACCCCCTTTTCCTGCTCTGGGAGAACTGGATGATTCGGATATTCATGAATACTCTGATGTTCTGGTCGCTACAGCTGAAGGAGTTATCTATGGCTATTCCAGTGCCAACCTTGTTCTTGACAATCTTGGTTTTCCCTACACTCTTCCTGCTGCGATTCAGGGAGGATTCGTTGTAGCCGACATTGACAGGGACGGCAAGGTGGAGGTTGTCTTTGGAACCATGGACAATTACCTTCATGTATGGGAACTGGGTAGTTGTACTTCGGGTTATACCCCATGGCCGCAGTGTCAGCATGACGCTGCAAGAACAGGAGTACTGGTGGAGTAATGCCTGTTGTTCTGCTGTTATCGAGCTTGATATCGGTTACATATGCCCCCGGGTGGAGCGCGCCTATGATAACGCAGGATTCGTGGTCTTATATCAGTGAGCAGGATGAGTGCATTCAGGTAACCGGACCTGATACGCTGCACCAGGTCTGGAGTATAATCGATAACGAATCCCGGATCGGCTACAAGGTGTACCTGCCTGATGGGACCATCATCTATCCAGAGACTATGGTTTCCAATGATGTGTGGTCAGCTTATTCAACAAGCTGTATCGTGAACCAGGATAGCGTTGCTCTATTCTGGAGGGAGGGAGTACCGGTCTGGTTCACACTGCGGGATAACACCGGCTCTGAGCTCCTACCATCAAGTCTCCTCTTTCCAGAATCGTATGTGAGTCGTCCCAGGGTGGAAGCTTCGGCTGATTCCCTGGGGCGGCTACACTGTGTCTTCGAGATATCAGCAGGGGTCTGCTATGCGGTCTATGATCCCGGAACGGGTGAGATGTTCAGGGATACTATCCCTGGTAGTAACTCAGATGTTTCAAACATCTGCGTTGATGGCGATAGAGTCCACATCTACTACACAACAGGATACGCTATACCAGCCTATATCCAGTATGACCTTTCAGGGAGCATTATTATCCCTACAACAATACTCCTGCAGGGACTCAGCGACCTATATCCACAATCATCAGTAGCGGTAGACAACGATGGGAACTTCTGGTGCTTCATCTATTACCTCAAGCAGAATGACTCAGGATATGTGCTATCTGCAATCAAGGTAAATAGCTCATCAGGAGATGTCTTGCTCGAGAAGGAAATTGAGATTCCGAATCTGGGTAGCTGGTTCATGAACATCATGCCAGGTCCCGAAGGCGAAACACTGTATCTCATGTGGCAGGCTTATTTTCAAAGCGATCACTATGTCTACTTTGCTATCCTGGACAAGGAAGGGAACTTCATAGAAGAGCCATATCCGGCTTACGACTACAGTGATGAGGAAGTGCAGAACCTAACATGCCTGGATGCCACAATAAACAGCGACGGAGATGTATTTGCTATTTGGTCCCAGGGAGATGTTCAGGTGGGTGGTTACTGGATCGTCATGGGCTGGCTTGATCACAACTGGGTAGGGGTAGAGGAAAGCGAAACCGCTCAAGTTACTCCCGCATCGCTGTCTTTAACCTGTTCAGTCAATCCATTTGAAGAGAGTGTTATTATCAGCTTTGAAGGCGCTCAAATCCCAGAGCAGCTAATGATCTACGATACTTCAGGGCGGCTTGTAAGAAGGCTTCATTACACCGGTGGAGGAAGCTTCCTTTGGGACGGTAGGAACTCCCAGGGCGAGGAAGTCCCAGCAGGTTGTTACACCGTGCGTGTTGTCTCCGATACGGAGCTAAAAAGCCTGACGATAGTGAAGACGAACTAAAAAAACCGCCCCTTCGGGCGGCTTGTCTCCTCTGGCGACCCCAACGATAAAAAGTTCGAACTTTTTCATTAAGTGTCTCAGGGATGTTGCTACTTTGTGAAGGATGCTCTGCAGCATGGTATAAAAAGGGATTTCCGGACCCCGGAACTGTAACAGACAACTGTTTCTCAGCGATGAAGGGTTCACGCCTGACGGGCTATCATTTCCCCAGTCTTGTTCCAACAGGCTATTCGAAGGATGTTCTTCATCCGTTCTGGATATGATGATGGAGCATAAAGGAAAGCATCCAGGTGAAGAATATCTTAAACTACCTTATGAGCACACAATTCTCCGTGATATGCCCATAGCTTGTGTCCATCCTGACCAGGTAGCAGCCCGAGGAAAGCCCTTCTGGTACGGTCCAGGTAATGGTGTTACTCCCGGAGGGGAAC
>Ga0209408_1000771_pt1 | contig 22478 bp, 18 predicted proteins | sample AD_UKC107_MetaG_FD_184422 | JGI IMG/M metagenome (GOLD analysis project Ga0209408, IMG submission 184422) | Active sludge microbial communities of municipal wastewater-treating anaerobic digesters from Hong Kong - AD_UKC107_MetaG (SPAdes)... | ecosystem: Engineered > Bioreactor > Anaerobic >... | reverse complement strand
GGCCTTCTGAACGAGGAGCCGCTTCTTTGTCGAGAGTGCGCCCGTGCTCTCGATCCCTTTGTAATCCAGGAATTCTCTGAATGAGAACGGAAACATCTCCCACGAGAGAGCCCGCCCGCGCATTTGTGTCGCGATCTCCTTTGACAGCATCCTGGCCGACGAACCGGTCAGATACACCTCGCATTTTTCCGTGCGCATCAAACGGTCGACGAATGACTCCCAACCGAAGGCGGCCTGAATCTCGTCGAAAAAGCAGTAGACCGTCTCGGTGTTTTTCTTCTCCGGGTAGATGGAGTAATAGGCCTCGGCGATCAGGCCGAGATTGTCCTGCCGCAGATTGTGGAGGCGGTCATCGAAAAAATTCAGATACAGAATATTCTGCCGGGGGACCCCACCGTCCAACAGCCGTTGGATAACCTGGAACAGGTAAGTCGACTTGCCGCTCCGGCGCACCCCGATACAGACGGCGGCCTTGCCGTGAACCGTCTCGATTCGCAAACGCCGGGGCACCCCGGTCTCCAGCCGGGATTCCTGGAAGTCCAGGATGATGGATTTGATCGTCTCTAACATAAAACCACTCTGGTCATGATATTTTCCGGTTACAAGCCCTACCGGAAATAAATATAGCCGGTCATGCCGCTAAGTGTCAAGGGATATTCCCGGATATGGCGTGAGGTTCCCAGCCTAAGCAACCCGCCACACGGCGAATAGACTCACAGGACAGTGGATTTGGACGGCTGAAGGCAGCCCATAAAGTGCGAATGGAATATACCCGGAACAGCCCAGGGTATCATTCTTATCGAATATCATTGCTTCGATCACATCAGAATCAGTGGAGTCTGGTAGACTTCTATGACAACAACTGCATGCCGGATGATGGCACACTTGAAGAAGACCTGAAGGCAGAGGCATCTGAAATCCTCGCATGGATCGTCCAGGGCTGTGTGGACTTGGCCATTGTACGATCACAGCTTAGCCAGAGCAGTTCAAAGAAGGGTCAAACGACTGAACACTGAGACAAAGTCTGATATTCCGGAAAACGGAAGTTTGATGATTTGTGAAGATCAAACAGGACTTATGGTTGATCCCCCGGCGGTTTCTGAATAGGCCTGGTTGCCTGCTCCATTTAATGTCACAGCCCTTCGCACCCACGAAAGACTAGCCAACCTGAGTTCCATTTCTCCCCATTACCTCCAAGATCCGTAGAAGTCGGCCCACTTCAGGCTTGGATCTCACCAAACCTTTGTTAACAAGGACGTCCATCTGTTCGATCGTCAGACCAAGATCTTTTGCCCAGAGCTTTTTCTGCTGCCTGAGATAGAAAGCGTTCCTCCTGGCACGATGCCTGGACTGTTCAATATATTTCACTACTCTCTGATGAAATAAAGAGCCTGCCTTGATTTTCTGCCTTTTACCGAGAATGTACCTTTCTATCTCTTGGATAAGATCTTCAGTGAAAAGTGGCTCATCAAAGTTTGCGTTCATGTGCTTCAAGATACGGGTATCGATGTACTTACCCAGCCTGGTCTTCCTGCTGATCATGCCTTTCAAGGTGCCCTCCCAAGCGTTACAATTTTTCTCAACCTATTAGTATATTCTTATATGTACTATATATACTTACAAATACAAAACAAAGTAACTAACTTACAAAGAGCATTACAGTTCGTTCATTTCAAAGAACATGTATTCTGAATACAAGGTGGATACTATCCGACAAATGTCGAAAAGTAACTGCCCCATCATTTGCTGTCATGCCTATTATGTCTCCTTGAAACGTCACCAAAAGGAGACTTGCCCATGGAAAAAGTTAAACAGAACAAGATTGCTAAGATCGTCATGTATGTAGCGATGGCAATTGTCGCCCTGGCGCTTATTATCGGTGTTGTCTTCAGTCCAGGTACCGCTCGATCAGGGAAATTGTGCAACTCCTTCACCATTGATAGCATGAAGCGACATACCCCCATTCCCCAGGCTGAAAAAACAACCAATAAAACAATAAGATACGACTTATCATATACAGCATATCTCTTGCCAAACGAACGATTACATCATGGAAAGGAAAGTAGATCATCGATCAATTATTTAAGATTTTTTAAGGGCCAACACTATGCCTAACTCCATCTTTCTGACACTCAACGAGAGCGAGTACCTGATTCTGAAGAATCTCAATCAACCCTGTGCCTTGTTCTCCGGCAATGGTGACAAGTCCTGGGTGAATGAATGCGCCGGGAAAAATGTTTATCTCCTGCCCTTTCTTGGGGCTTCAGTCGATACAGAGAAGGTCAAGAGAGTCCTTCTCGAGCTCCAGGGTAAATGCCCCAAGCCCCGGGCGGTTGCTACCTTCAAATATGGAGACCAGGCATTCAATAGGCTCGATGATTATCTGAAGGCTGTAGGGGACGATGACGCTGCATCGTACTACCTAGACTCTATCCTCATGGGTGATAATCTCGCTCATCCTATCACAGAACTCGAGATCCCCGAGGAGCTGCAACAGGAAATGGCCAAGCATGAACTCGAATTTCCCGAAGAGGTCATGATAGGCGTGGCTGGTGACTTTGCTAGACTATACAGCGAATATCTCGAGAGTCCTCCAGCCTTCTTCTACTTCAGCTTTCTGACCTGTCTGGGCGCCATACTCTCAGGCCGAGCAACTTGTGAGAGCGAGCTCGCTCCACAGCCGCGCCTTTTCAGTCTTCTCCTGGGTGAGTCTGCAGATGACAGGAAATCCACATCCATCGCGAAGACGGTTGAATTCTTCCAGGAGGCCCTTTACCGGGGCTCTCTTCAGATTTCCTGGGGCGTAGGAAGCGCTGAAGGCCTCGTAAGGCTCTTCGATGAGAGTAACGGGGGTAATAGGAGGGTTCTCCTGTGTCTGGACGAATTCAAGCAATTCGTGAGCAAGACCCTCATTGAATCGAGTGTACTTCTCCCCTGCGTAAACACCTTGTTCGAATCGAACACCTTCCACAGCCGGACCAAGAGCAGCGCCATTGCCCTGAATAATGCTCATTTGAGCCTCTTGGCGGCATCGACAATCGCAACCTATGAACGGACCTGGACGGCGGCCTTCAGTGACATCGGGTTCACAAATAGGATCTTGATTGTCCCGGGTACTGCGTCCCGGAAATTCGCAATCCCTCCCATGATCCCTCAGAAAGAGAAGATGAAGCTCCGGACGGACCTTGGCGGCATCCTGGCCATGGTAGGTGAGGAGCTCCGCCTCCCCTTCACCATAGAGGCCTTGAGACTCTATGACGGATGGTATCAGAACCGACAGACGAGCGTACACAGCAAGCGCTTGGACACCTACGCCATGCGGTTCATGGTCCTTCTGGCCGTGAATGATGGCCGGGATCACATTGACGATGAGATAGTCCGGCGCTCTGTCCGCCTGGTTGACTGGCAGCTCGCAACACGGCGGGCCTATGACCCCATTGACGCCGAAAACACGGTTGCCCGGATCGAGGAGGAGATCACCCGGGTACTCCTCCGTAAAGGACCTCTCACGAAAAGAAAACTGCAGCAGTATGCGCATGCGGCCCGGTACGGGACATGGCTATTCAATGCGGCTCTGACCAACCTCAAGAAGGATAAACGGATCGACTTCGACATGGACAAGAAACGGGTACTCCTCAAGGAGAGGGTGTAGCCAAAAGCGTAGCCACGACATGAAAACTGCACAAGACATTGAAAATATAACGGAAAGAGGCGATTTTCAGCCCTCTCTATATATACAGAACCTAAATACAGTTCTTTTATAGTAGCCAAATAGAAGGAGAATGGCTTCTGGCCTATTCCGAAGGGCTATAAAGGGGTGGCTACAAAGTTGGCTACAGGAGAGTAAGAGCAGTTTGTAGAGGCTGATAACCCAGATCAAAGACTCACTATGAAAGATACGTTGTAAGACGAGAGATCGATGCCCTTGACCTCATCTGACATGACTTCTATCATAGCCCCTTATCCTCTTCAGGGGGTGTGGGCGATGTCATCGAATATTGGTTCGGTGAGGTACGATAAGAAATCAGATTCTTGGTTTGTGGACCTGCGATGGAAGGGTGAGCGGCATCGAATCTTCAGGATGCCCATCCAAGGTGGAATGCTCATCCCATGCACCAGTGAGGACATGGGCAATGCACTCAAGATTGTAATAAACACTCAGATCGACATGGGTATATTCCATCCAGACCGTTTCAAGGTCAAGAAGCCAACCCATCTCAAGGTCTATGCTGAGCAATGGTTCGAGCGACAGACCCATCTCATGAAAGCCACAAAGAGAGGTTATCGGATCTACCTGGACAAGTATATTGTTCCGGCTCTTGGAGATAAATTCATAACTGACATCACCGAGAAGGATCTTGAGGATCTCGTTAAGGCAATCTCCCAAGGCGGGAAGACAAAGGATAACGTGTTGGGTTGCATGATGAAGATCCTGCACGATGCAGAGAGAGCACACGATATTGACAAGGCACCAGCTAAACCGGTTATGCGTGGAACTGATAAAGTGGTGGACCCGGAAATAATCTGGCTGGAACCCGCCGAACAGGAGAAGATCCTGGCACATCTCGCTCCGAAATACCGGCCAATCTATATGTTCGGTGTGCTCACAGGATGCAGACCCGCTGAGGCCAGGGCGTTACAGTGGAATGATGTGAAGCTCTCGAGAGGGGAGATTGTCTTCCGTCATGCCTTCGACATCTATGAAAACCTTGTTCCGGTGAAAGGTAAACGACCCCTGCCGGTACCCATTACCGATGAACTGCGGGCACTCCTTGAAGAGACCCCCAAGAACCTCTCAGAGTATGTGTTCATGAACCCGGATACCGGAAAGCCGTTCACCAAGGCCCTCGGCAAGGTCTTCCACAATGCCAGTGTCAAGGCACTTGGGTACAGCATAGGCATGGCCAAGGCGACACGCACATCATTCGCTCAGCAGCTCGCGAACTCCGGTATGGATATCCACATGGTAGCCCGATGGTTGCGACACTCAGGGACCAGGATCACAAAACGGTATTATGAATATAAGACATCGAGCATGAAGAGTGCTGTCGATAAGGTGCGGAAGATAAGGTAATAGACACTACTTATCATGGCTATAGAATCATATGAAGATGGCTTTGAGACACCTTATGGGATGGAACTTTTGTCTTCTGTACATTGGGTGGTGCACCATGATGGCTCCTTTCCGACAGATGTCGGAAAGGAGCCATTTGCTGTCCATGGGTGGAATGATCGTAAGAGGAAAATGTTCAAGCCTGATCATATCGAGGTCGCCTGGTCACGGTTGAAAGAAGAAGGCTGGTTATAAGCTTCGGACGATTATACTCTTCTACTAATTTCACAATAGAGTACTGTTGATAATGTGAGATGATCGATGTGATGGGCAGTAAGTGGGCAGTAGCCGAAATAGAGTCTTCATAGAATGGCTCCAGCACAAGCTCAGCGGGCAGAGGCCGAGGGTTCAAATCCCTCCACCTCCACCATTCAATAATCAATATCAGCTACATTGGCACATCATTCCTGATTCTCATCGATTTTGACTGGGATCATGATCTTCTGCCTATCGCCCATATGGATATCGTCATTTCTGATTGCAACGTATTGGTTATGCTGAAGCGCGTTATACTTTTCGAATATAACGCTTGACGTATAACGACTTATGGCATAATCATCCTTTGTGATAAGAACGTTTCATTGCAAGGACACGCAAGCCCTTTTTGAAGGCCGGACACCGAAGCGATTCAGAGCCTTCTCTGCCGTTGCCGAGCGCAAGTTGCAGATGCTTGACTCTGCCATGTCCCTGGAGGATGTGAAAAGTCCACCCGGGAACCGTCTTGAAGCACTAAAGGGGGACCGTCGTGGGCAATGGAGCATCAGGATAAACGACCAGTGGCGGATATGTTTCAGATTCGAGGCAGGAGAGGTTCTCGATGTGGAGATAGTCGATTATCACTGAGGGAGAGATGGATATGAAAAACAGCATGCGACCGATTCATCCGGGGGAAATCCTTCGGGAAGAGTTCCTTGTTCCTCTTGGAATGAGCGCACACGCCCTGGCCCTTGAGCTCAAAGTACCTGCGCCCCGGATTTATGCCATCGTGAACGAGCATCGCGCAATTACACCGGATACTGCACTGCGCCTTGCCCATTATTTTGAGACCACACCGGAATTCTGGTTAAATCTACAGACCGCCTACGATCTGAAGGTGGCTCAGAAGGAACTGGGCCCCAGGATCGTGAAGGAGGTCCGCTCAAGGAATGCGGCATGATGTATGGGAATGCCCTTTCCCTTCTCTGCTGCGCCTAAACACCCCTTGCCTTCTGCTGTTCGTACATACCCCTGATCAGTTCCCCGTAGCGTTCCTTGATGATGCGCCGCTTCAGCTTCAAGGTGGGCGTCAGCTCGCCGGTTTCCACGCTGAAGGGCCTGGGCAGGATGACGTAATACTTGATCTGCTCGTACCGGGCCAGGCTCAGGTTCACCTGGTCCACCTGCTCCTGGATGAGGGCCTTGACCTCCTCCAGACAAACCAGGGCTGCTGGGTCGTCCGTACCGAGCCCCTTTGACCGGGCGAACTTCTTCAGCTCGTGGAAATCGGGCACGATGAGCGCGGTGAGGTACTTCTCCCCGTCGCCCACGAGGCAGACCTGATCGATGTAGGGACGGGCCGTGACGGCCAGCTCGATGGGGTGCGGGGCCACGTTCTTGCCCCCGGAGGTGACGAAGAGCTCCTTCTTGCGGTCCGTGATCTCCAGGAACCCGTCCTCGTCGAACCGCCCGATATCGCCGGTGAGGAACCATCCCTCGTCGTTGAAGGCGTCCCTGGTCTCCTGGGGCATGTTCCAGTATCCCTTGAAGACCTGAGGCCCCCTGGCCAGGATCTCGCCGTCCTCGGCGATCTTCTCCTCGGTCCCGGAAACGGTCCTGCCCACGGTCCCGGGCTTCACCTGGAGGCGGTAGGCCAGCGCGTTGTAGGCGATGGAAAGCTTCAGGGAACCGATGGGGCTGGTGAAGGGGGACCTGCCGCGGGCAGGCATCCTCACCATGGCGTCCAGGGTCCAGTCGATCATCCTGTCCTGGAACCACGTGAATCCCTTGCCGTCAAGCCCCCGGAACTCGGGAGCGTTGTAGTTGAGGATGGCCGCGGTCTCGGTCAGGCCGTAACCCTCGCAGAGCTGGATGCCCATGGAGCGGATGAAGGTGCATACCTCCCTGGAGAGCTTCCCGCCGCCGGAAGCGGCCATGACGAGGCGGTCCAGTCCGGCCGCCTTCCGCACCCTGTTGAAGACCAGGATGTTGGCCTGGGAGAAGCCGATGAGGTCGAGCTGTCCGAGGCGCTCGCCCCGGGCCATGGCGTCTGCGAACTTCTCCCCCTGGCGCATGGCCCAGGCGAACATCTTCCGGGCCATGGGGGGCTGTTTGGACACGATGGCGCTGATCTGGTCAAAGACCTTCTCGAAGAAGCGGGGGATGCTGATGATCACGTTGGGCCTGAGCTCCAGGAGGCTCCTGGGAAGGTTCTGGAAGTCCGGTTCGAAGGCCAAAACCCCCGACTGCTTCAGCCCTCCGGCATGGTAGTCGCAGGTGCGTCCGTACACATGGCAGATGGGCAGGTGCACGAGGAAGAGCAGGTGGAGGTCCTTGTCCATGGCCTGGCGTTTCAGGAGGGTCGGCTCAGTCACCTGGTTCATGGACGCTATCCAGTTGGCGTGGGTGAGCATAGCCCCCTTGGGCCTGCCCGTGGTTCCCGACGTATAGATGATGCTCACGAGGTCTTCGGGGCGGGCCTCGTTGATGCCTTTCTCCAGCGCCGACTGGTCGAAGGCCTTCCTGCCCAGGTCCATGACCTCGTTGAAGTGGTACACTCCCTGCTCCCGGTCGCCTGTCAGCGACTCCATGCAGATGACGATATCGAGGGGTGCTTCCGCCCTGGCCCTGCATGCCATCTGCGCCTTGTCCCGCGTGGAGCAGACGATGGCCCTGCACCCGCTGTCAGAGGTCATGTACGCGAGCTCCTCCTGGGAGGAGGTGGGGTACAGCGGTACCTCGATCCCCCCTGTGGCCTGGATGGCCTGGTCCGCGATGATCCACCTGGGCCGGCTCTCGGAGAAGATGGCGACCTTGTCGCCCCGTTTGACGCCCAGGGCCGTGAGGCCTGCCGCCAACTCGAGGCTCTGCCGCCTCGTCTGGCCCCAGGTGGTGGAGCGGAAGTCGGCCACCGGGTCCCCGTTTCCATCGAACCTGCCCATGAGAAAGACCTGTGACTCTCCATGTTCCAGCGCCTTTGCATGGAACAGGCCGCACAGGGTGTTCTCGTTGTACCTCATGAACCACCTCCTCGAAGACATGCTTCACCGGGAGGACCGCCCTCGCAGGGCGGGCCTCCCGGCAACTGTTTTTTAAGTATTACATGGCAAACGACTCCTGCGCCATCTCGACGGGTGTCTTGTCGGCCTGCTCGATGCACCTGCACCTGCCCTCGATGGATGGAAGGACATTGGAAGAAAAGTACTTCATGGAAGCGACCTTGCCCTGGTAGAAGGCGATCTCCGCGTTGTCCTTGGCCAGCACGGCATCCGCACCCGCATCCCCGCAGAGGGTCTCCAGCTTCTCCTGCGCGATGAGGGCCGCATCCAGCAGTCTCCACCCGATGATGAGGTCACCAAGGATCATCAGGAAGGGACGTGCGTTCATCACGGGAATGACATAATCCATGCTCCTGCCCCACTTGGCGAATCTCATGGTCAGGTTGCCGACTGCGGCCAGAGCCCCATCCAGGTTCGAGGCATAAGCCTTGAACCCGTCGTTCCTCTTCGCCTTCTCGGTGGCGGCGGATATGGCGCCGAAGAGGTTCATCAGGTTCTGGCCCTTTCTCTGGCCCAGCTTCCTGCCTACCAGGTCCAGCGACTGGATGTAGTTCGTGCCCTCGTAGATGGTGGCGATCTTGACGTCGCGGAGGTACTGCTCCATGGGATACTCGCTGCAGTAGCCGTAGCCGCCGAACACGTCCATGCCGAGCGAGCAGATCTCCACTGCCTTGTCCGAGCAGTACGCCTTGCATACCGGGGTCAGGAGCTCGATGAAGCCCTTCATCTTCGCCTTTTCCTCTTCGTCCGTGGCGATGTGCTCCATGTCGATGCAGTAGGAGATGAAGTAGTTCATGGACCGCATGCCCTCCACGTGGGACTTCATCCACAACAGAGAGCGCCTGATGTCCGGGTGGTTGATGATGGCCACGCCAGGTGCTTCGTTGTTGCCCATGTCCTCGATCTTACGGAACTGGACCCGCTCCCTGGCATAGGCGACCGCATGCTCGTAGCTCGCTGTGGCCAGGTCGAGGCCCTGCATGCCCGTGCCGAGCCTGGCCTCGTTCATCATCATGAACATGACCTTCATGCCTTCCCGCTCAGTACCCAGGAGCTCGCCGATGCAATTGCCGTTTTCACCGAAATTGAGCGTGCAGGTGGCGGATCCCTTGATGCCCATCTTGTGCTCGATGTTGCCGGTCGTGATGTCGTTGAACTCCCCGAGGTCCCCGTTGCCGTTCACGCGGTACTTGGGCACGATGAAGATGGATATGCCAGCCGTGCCTGCCGGGTCTCCCTCGATCCTGGCCAGCACCGGATGGACGATCTGCTCGGTCAGGTCGTGGTCGCCCGAGGAGATGAAACACTTCGTCCCGGAGATGCTGAACCTGCCGTCCGGCAATCTCTTTGCGGTGGTCCTCAGGGCTCCCACGTCGGTGCCTGCGCCCGGCTCGGTCAGGCACATGGTGCCGGACCACTGGCCGGCGAACATCTTGAGCGCATACTTCTCGATCTGCCCGGGCGTGCCGTAGGTGGCGATCATGGCGGCCGCCCCCAGGGTTAGGCCGGGATACATGCAGAAGGCGTAGTTTGCAGCCCCGAAGAGCTCGGAGCAGGCGGTGTAGACCATCATGGGCAGACCCTGGCCGCCCAGCTCGGTCGGGGCCATGGGACACAGCCAGCCGGCCTCCACGAATTTTCTGTACGGATCGTGGTAGCACTTCGGCGCATAGGCCTTCCCGTCCCTGAAGACCGCCGGGTCCTGCTTGTCGCCGATATCGAACGTCGGCAGGATCTCCTCGAGGGCGAACTTCTCCGCTTCGGTGAGCACCATGTCGATCATGTCGCGGGAGAATTCCCTGAACTTCTCAAAGGTAAAGAGCCGTTCAATGCCGATCTGCTCGTAGAGGACGAACCTCTGGTCCCTTGTGTTCACCAGTGTATTGCCCATAGAAACTCTCCTTCACATAGTATTGTTGGCAAATGTCGCCCATTCAGACAGTATTGTTATCTGACAATGATAATTGTCAGTTTATTAGCAGAGTCCCTTGACTTTGACAAGGGTTGTTGCCAGAATTGCCTGCATGCAGAACAGGCCAGCTCGGAACCGGACATATGGAGGTGTCGATGCAAATCTGCGGGAGGAGGACCGGAGGAAGAAACTGATCGAGGCCGGGCTTGAGGCCTTCGGCACCAGGGGCTATGCAAAGACCAATATCAGGACGATCTGCCGCCTGGCGGGACTGACTGAGCGCTATTTCTACGAATCGTTCGGGCACAAGGAGGACCTCCTCTGTGCCCTGTACCGGGAGCTGGTCGAAGAGGAACGGACCTATGCCCTGAGCATCCTTGAAGACCCTTCCATCGAATCGAGGGTAGCAGCCCTACGGTCTCTGAGGATGTTCTACCATCGTTTTCAGGAAGACCCCCGCAGGGCTCGGGTGCAGCTCTTTGAGATCCTGGGGGTAAGCCCGCAGGTCGACCGGGAATATCAGTCCGCCATGCGCATGCTCAGCGAAATGGTGAGGCTGTTCCTGGGCAGGATGTTCCCGGACATCGACCGTGAGACATTGAACAGCAGCATCATACCCGTGGGTCTCGCCGGCTCGATGATTCATGTTTCCCATAAATGGGTGCTGGACGGATTCACCATGCCCCTGGATGACATCGTCAACCAGGTAAAGGATCTGTTCACTGCCGTCGGGAAACACCTCGCAGGCGGTGTGCAGGCCCCGGAGCGGAGCTCCGGCTCTGCAGTGCATGCGAAAGAAGGCTGACCTCTGACGGGACTGACTTATTCGGATCGGGCAGGCTTGCCGTAGCGCACCCGGTTGTAGCTGATGAACCCGACCAGGGCGAGCACCACGATAAGGAACCTTGCCCCCCAGAGCCCCCGTACCGACGCACGTGCGATCCTCAGGCCGATCTTCGTGCCGATGAGGCCTATAAGCACCAAAATCACGGGCGTGCCGATCTTCTTCATCTCGGCAAGCCTGGGTTTCAGCTCCTCCTTGATCTCCATGAGCTCGCCTACGATGCCGTCCAGCTCCATTCTCAGCTCTTTTTCAGCCATCGCATGTCCTCCCGCGCCTTATCCAGGTCGGTTCGAGCCTTGTCGATACCCTTCTTCGCCATGCGCAGGCCGATCAACGCAAGGACCAGGCCGCCGACGAGGAGAACGGCCGTCACGATGAGCGCGGAGGCCCATGGCTGGAACCAGATGTTCAGCAGGAGCACCAGGGTCACCAGGGAGAAGATGCCCGCCAGTGCGACGAGCACGAGTCCGGCGATCCCGATGACGAGCCCAGGGATGCTGGTCTTTGCCGCATCCCTGGCAACCTGTCTGACATAGGACTTCTCTTTGGAGAAAAAATTTCTGGCCAGGCTGAAAAACCGCAGTATCAGCCTGAACGTCGATGTGCCTTCGCTCGCCGCCATACGAGTCCCCCCTCCAGAGCTACCGTAGTGAATACATTCAGACACTACAGACAATCACTATACCCTAAAAGTATGGTTTCCGTCATCTGGAGAATTGGCAGCATTCGCCGCTACCCACATTCTTGTTGACAGAAGAGATGTTCCCGTCTAGATAGCCGGAGTGACTGATCACTCCGCACGAGGGAAAGAGCCCTGCAATGACTGACCAGAACATCACCCCGGCCAAGAAGGCGGCGATCCTTGACGCCGCCCTCGACCTCATCGCAGTCCACGGCTTCCACGGGACCCCTACCTCCAGAATAGCCCGGGAGGCAGGGGCCGGGGTGGGATCCATCTACCGGTACTTCAGGAGCAAGGACGAGCTGATCCAGGAGCTCTTTGATCATGTGGCGCAGCGGATGAGCCGGGAGGTTACGAAGGATATCGAGAGCAGCGCATCCATCAGGGACCAGTTCATCCGGATCGGCACCAATGTGTTCGTCTATCTCGCAGGGCATCCGAAGGTGGCGGCATTCATTGAACAGTATTTCAATTCGCCCTACGGCATATCCCACAAGCGCGACGCAATCCTGAACGAAAAGAGCGGGAGGAAGGACGAGCACCCGCTCAACGATGTTCTGACACAGGCCAGGGAGCAGGGGCTCATCAAGGATTTCACATTCCATATCTTAGGCGCCCTGTCCTTCGGACCCATCGTCCTCCTGGTGCGGGACATTCATGCCGGGTTGATCGACATGGATGACGCCACGGTCAAGAGGGTGATCGAGGCGTGCTGGGACTCCATCAGGAGATGACGGCGATTCATCATAAAAGGAATCAGGGGAGAGACCACGAGGCTTGATCGATTCATGCGAACAAGACATGGAACCGTAGGGAGAAACTGCCAATGACCAAGAAGATGGTGATCATGCTGGTGGCCGTCGGGATCCTCTTCGGCGGCATCTTCGGCTACAAGGCCTTCGGGACGTACATGATGAAGAAATACATGGCTGCGGGCGGCATGCCTCCGGTCACGGTATCCACGGTCAAGGCGGCCTCCGAGACCTGGCAGCCCCGGCTCAAGGCGGTGGGGACCCTGCGGGCGGTTCAGGGGGTCGATGTGTCCTGCGAGATCGAAGGCATCGTGAAGGGCGTCCACTTCACGTCCGGGGACGAGGTCCGGGCAGGCCAGGTGCTGGTTCAGCTCAATGCCGACACCGACCTTGCCCAGCTGCAGACCCTCAAGGCCTCTGCCGAACTGGCCCGGTCCACCTATGAGCGTTACCTGAAGCTGTTCGAGACACAGGCCATCAGCCAGGCGGAAATGGATGCATACACCGCCGACTTCAAGGCGAAGACCGCACAGGTCGTCCAGCAGGAGGCCGTTATCGCCAAGAAGACTATCCGCGCCCCCTTTGCCGGCCGGCTCGGCATCAGCTCGGTCAATTCCGGGCAGTACCTGAACCCGGGGGCGAAGATCGTCACCCTGCAGGCCTTGGATACCCTCTACATCGACTTCACCCTCCCCCAGCAGGAACTGTCCCGGCTAGCGAAAGGCCAGGCCGTGGCCGTAACGACCGATACCTTCCCGGGAAGGACCTTCGAGGGGACCGTGAGTGCGGTCAACCCCAAGGTCGATCCCCAGACGCGCAATGTCCAGGCCGAGGCCGTGATAAAGAATCCCGGACACGAGCTCCTGCCCGGCATGTATGCATCGGTAGAGGTTCAGTCAGGCTCCGCCCGGCAGTACCTGACGCTGCCCAGGACCGCCGTGACCTTCAATCCCTACGGAGAGACCGTGTACCTGGTGGAGGAAAAGGGCAGGGACAAGGAGGGAAAGCCCGCCCTGGTGGCCGTGCAGAAATTCGTTACCGTGGGCCCTGACCGGGGCGACCAGGTGGCTATCCTCACCGGGATCAAGGAAGGTGACCTGGTGGTCACGAGCGGCCAGCTCAAGCTCAAGAGCGGCAGCCCGGTGATCGTCAACAACCAGGTCCAGCCCTCCAGCGATGCGGACCCAAAGCCCGTAGAGCAGTGACAAGGGAGAGGCGCCCATGAAATTCACCGATATCTTTATCCGCAGGCCTGTTCTCTCCACCGTGGTGAGCATGCTCATCCTGGTGCTCGGGCTCCGCTCCATAAACCTCCTGCCGGTCCGTGAATACCCCGAGACCCAGAACGCGGTGGTCACCGTCACCACCGTCTATACCGGGGCCGACCCCGCCCTGGTCTCCGGGTTCATCACCACCCCCCTGGAGAACTCCATCGCCCAGGCCAATGGTATCGACTACCTCACCTCGTCGAGCTCGGCCAGTGTGAGCACCATCACGGCGAACCTGCGGCTGAACTACGATGCGAACAAGGCCCTGACCGAGATCAACACCAAGGTCAACGCGGTGCTCAACCAGCTGCCCGAAGAGGCGCAGCAGCCGGTCATCGGCCTGTCCACCGGCGAGGACATCGGGTCAATGATCATGGGTTTCTACAGCAAGGACCTGCCCACGAACAAGATCACCGACTACCTCATCAGGGTGGTGCAGCCCAAGCTGCAGGCCGTGGAGGGAGTGCAGACCGCGGAGATCCTCGGCAAGCAGGAGTTCGCCCTGAGGGCCTGGCTCGACCCGGAGAGGATGGCAGCCCACAACGTGACCGCCACGGATGTGAGTTCCGCCCTGGCGGCCAACGACTTCATCTCGGCCCTGGGCCGCACCAAGGGACAGATGGTGTCGGTGGACCTCACTGCGGCCACGGGCATGCACTCGGTGGATGAGTTCCGCAATCTGGTCATCAGATCGGACGGCGCCGCCATCGTCCGGCTGGGTGACGTGGCCAACGTGACGCTCGGGGCGGAAAACTACGACAGCGCGGTCCGTTTCGACGGGAAGACCGCCGTGTTCATGAGCATCAAGGTGGCCCCGAACGCCAACCTGCTCGCCGTGGCCGACGGCGTGCGCAAGGTCTTCCCGGCCATAGCCGGGCAGCTGCCCCAGGGCCTCGACGGCCGCATCGTCTACGACGCCACGGACTATGTGAACAGCTCCATCCGGGAGGTCGTCACCACCCTGGTGGAGGCGCTCCTCATCGTGACCCTGGTGATCTTCCTTTCGCTCGGATCGGTGCGTTCCGTCATCATCCCCACCATCGCCATACCCCTGTCGCTGGTCGGGGCGTTCTTCATCATGCTGGCGCTGGGCTACACCATCAACCTCATGACCCTGCTCGCACTGGTGCTGGCCATCGGCCTCGTGGTGGACGACGCCATCATCGTGGTGGAGAATGTGCACCGCCACATGGAGGAGGGGGCCTCCCTCATGCAGGCCGCCATCCAAGGAGCCCGCGAGCTGGGCGGGCCCATCGTCGCCATGACCGTGGTGCTCATCGCCGTGTACGTGCCCATCGGGTTCATGGGAGGCCTCACCGGAGCCCTGTTCACGGAGTTCGCCTACACCCTGGCCGGTGCCGTGGTAGTGTCCGCAGTCATCGCGCTCACCCTGTCCCCCATGATGTGCTCCCGGTTCCTCAGGCACGCGGGCCCGGGCGAGAGGCACCGCTTCACGGACTTCATCGACGGCCAGTTCAACCTCCTGAGGTCCGGCTACGAGCGGCTGCTGAGGGGGTCGCTCAACATGCTCCCCGTGGTGGGGGTGTTCGCCGCCATCATCCTGGCGAGCAACTACTTCCTGTTCGCCGGGTCGAACAGCGAGCTCGCGCCTCAGGAGGACCAGGGATTCCTGATCGCCATGCTCACGGCGGCCCCGGACGCCACCCTGGAGCAGACGCAGCTCTACTCCAGGCAGTTCGCCGACATCATAGCGCCCACACCGGAGATCGAACACCTCTTCCAGGTGGAGGGATTCTTCGGCCTCAACTCGGGCTTCGCAGGGCTGGTGCTCAAGCCCTGGGACGAACGGGAGCGCACCTCCAACGAGCTCCAGCCCGAGATCCAGACCAAGCTCGGGCAGATTGCCGGTGCAAGGGCGGTGGCGTTCCAACCGGCACCCCTGCCGGGGACCGGCCACGGCCTGCCCGTGCAGTTCGTCATCGGCACCACCGATTCCTTTGAAAGGCTCAACGAGGTCTCCCGGGCGTTCCTGGACAAGGCCACCGCCAGCGGCATGTTCATGTACGTGGATTCGGACCTCAAGATCGACAAGCCCCAGACCGTGGTGGAGTTCGACCGGGACAAGGCTGCGCAGCTCGGGCTGACCATGGCGGACGTGGGCTCGTCCCTGGCCTCCATGCTGGGCGGAGGCTATGTGAACTACTTCAGCCTGTCCGGCCGCTCCTACAAGGTGATCCCCCAGGTCATGCAGAGCGAGCGGCTCACCGCCGACCAGATCCTGGACTACCACATCAGGACCGCCGCCGGGGATTCCATCCCGGTGTCCACCATCGCTCGTCTGAAGACCACGGTGGTCCCGGAATCCATCAACCACTTCCAGCAGCTCAACAGCGCCACCGTCTCGGCGGTCCTCACCCCGGGCATCTCGCTGGGCCAGGCCCTGGAGTCTCTCAGGGCCATAGCGGACGAGGTCCTGCCCCAGGGCTACAGCGTGGACTACGGGGGAGAGTCGCGGCAGTTCGTGCAGGAGTCCACTGCACTCCTCTTTACCTTCGCCTTCGCGCTCGTCATCATCTTTCTGGCCCTGGCGGCTCTGTTTGAGAGTTTCCGCGACCCCGTCATTGTGCTGATCAGCGTCCCCATGTCCATCTGCGGTGCACTCATATTCATCAGCCTGGGTGTCGGCGGGGCGAGCCTGAACATCTACACCGAGGTGGGCCTGGTGACGCTCATCGGGCTTATCAGCAAGCACGGCATCCTCATCGTGCAGTTCGCCAACGACCTGCAGCGCCAGGGGAAAAGCAAGCGCGAGGCAGTCGAGCAGGCTTCGGCGGTGCGGTTCAGGCCCATCCTCATGACCACGGCCGCAATGGTCCTCGGCGTGATGCCCCTGGTCTTCGCCTCCGGCGCGGGCGCGGCGGGCCGGTACAACATGGGTCTGGTCATCACCACGGGTATCGCCATCGGTACCCTGTTCACCCTGTTCGTGGTGCCGGCCATGTACATGTTCCTGGCCACGGACCACGCCCGGCAGCGGGATAGGGAGCAGGCCACGGCGGGGGAAGCGGTCGTCTGAGGGGAGAACGGAGAATACTGACCTGCTCATTCAGTGCATCCCGCATATGAGGATTGTTCAAGGCGGCTGCGGGATGCACTGAATGAGCAGGCTGCATTTCATCCATCCTTTCTGTCCGGCAGGCTGAGCTGTGGTTTTGAAAAGAAGAACGGGTACGCCTCAACGAGGCGCACCCGTTCTTCAGATAGGAGGCAGGCGATCTAGATCTTGGTGAGCGTCCCCGGCTTCAGCTCCTCCACCCCTGCGATGTAGTTCACGAGGTTTTCCCGCAGCTTGATGTCGTACTGCGAGGTGATGGCGATCTGCTCCATGATGGGCGATCCGCCGCCGTGGTAGTTGCCGTAGTTCATGGGGCCGGTGAACCCGGAGCACGAGTAGTCGATGTAGAGCATCCAGAACTTGATCTGGTCCTCGACCGAGGCGCCGGGGTTGCGGTTGAGATACTTTTCCAGCAGCGGCCGCAGCTCGGGGTTCATGATGTCCCTCTCGTTGGGGAAGGTGGCCGGCAGGCCTCCTGCGATGCTGCAGAGCATCTCCTGCTCCTCGAAGACCGCTTCGCCCGTGAGGCACCTGCCCACGTTGGCATAGATGGAGTTGGGGATGCAGCTGCCCGGGCCGTAGGGGACCGCGCCGAGTCCCGGGATGTAGACCTCGGGCTTGCCCATGGCCGATGCCGTGTAGCCCGCAGCGTATCCCAGCTCGGTGATCTTGATGAACTCTGCGAGCATCTCCCTGATGTGGCCGGTCTTCCTCACGCCGTTGTGCCTGGCGGCCAGGGAGGCCAGGCCGGTCATGACATCCCCGATGGCGGGCTTGCAGCCCGAGTAACTGTGCCGGTGGAACAGGGCGAAGAGAAGGGCGCACACGCCGCCGTGGTCGTTCTCGCCGCAGAGGAACACGCGGTCCCAGGGGACGAAGACGTCGTCGAAGATGAGGTACGAGTCGGTGTATCCTCCGCTGAAGCCCTTCTTGAAGTGCTCGCGCGGCTTGAAGTTGTGGATGGACAGGACCTGCTTGACCCCCTCGTAGTCGGCAGGCACGGCAAAGGCCACGGCGTAGTCCTTCTCGTCAGGCCCCAGAGCCCGGGTGGGGATGACCAGGATCTCGTCCGCGATGGATGCCTCGGAGATGTGGAGCTTGCATCCGCGGACCACGATGCCGTCGCTCTTGCGCTCCACCACGTGGAGGTACATGTCCGGGTCGGTCTGGTCGATGGGCCTCTTCAGGCGCTCGCCCTTGACGTCGGTCTGGGCGCAGCACCCGACCAGGTCGTTGTTCTGGAAGGTGGCGAGCCACTTCAGGAAGTTCTTGTGGTACTCGGTGCTGCCGCTGTTCAGCTTGTCGGCCTCGAAGGAGGCTGCGTTGACCGCGTTGATGGAGTCGATGCCCATGCAGCGCTGGATGCAGAAGCCCACCTTGCGGCACAGGGCGCGGGTCATGTCCTGCTTCTTGTGGAGGTCGGCCGGGTTCTGGTGGACGTGGCAGAACCGGTTGATGGTGTTGCCGGTGATGTGCGACGTGGCGGTGCAGAGATCCTTCAGCTCCGGGTCGAAGGCGGCGTCGAAGGTGGTGCCCATGACGTTGAGCGTGGGCATCTGCAGCTCGTCGTCCCGGTCGATGAGCCCCCCTCTGTAGTAGAGGTTCCTCCGCATCTTGCGCAGGCCCTCCATGTACTGGTCCCTGGTCCTCATGCACGCCTTCCCTTCCGGCCTGGCACTGGTGACGGTCTTTTCGGATTTGTTCTTCATGGCTTTCGTTCCTCCGGGACGATTGCGATTTTTTCCGGCGCGGTCGCGTCGCCGGGCAGATGCAGGTGGATGGATATGTTCTGCTCATCCCTGCGGGCCTTGATGCCGTCAAGGATCAGGTCCACCATGGGGTCGACCTGGGAGAGCATGTTCTCGGGCTGGCCCTGCAGGTGCTTCCTGGTGCACAGGTGCTCGATGGTCCCCAGGATGATGGCGCGCACCAGGTAAGGATCGGTGTCCTTCCTGAACGTACCGCTCTCGATGCCCTCCTGGATGCAGGCGAGCAGCATGCGGGCCGCGTCGCGGACCACCTCGAAGGCCTTTGTCTTCAGGAAGTTCCGGTTGGACTTCAGCTGCAGCATGATGAGGTTCGCATACTCGGGGTTGGTCTCATAGGTGGTCATGTAGCTCTGCACAATGGCCCTGAGCTTGGATTCGGCCCCACGCAGGTACGGCAGGACCTTCTCCGTATCCTTGATCGAGTTCTCGGTGATCTCCTCCGGTATGGCGAAGAGCAGCTCTTCCTTGCTCTTGAAGTATTCGTACACCGTGGCGTCGGAAACCCCTGCCGCCTTGCTGATCTCCGATATGGTCGCCTCCTGGAATCCCTTCTCCGCAAAGATGGCCAGGGCGGATTCGAGGATCCGGTCGCGGCGCAGTGCCTTGGGGCTCGGCTTGGTCATGGCATCCCCGCTAAGGTGTCCCGCTCGCCGGGGCGGTAAGGAAGCGGCCTGTTCATGGCTGGTGATTTCCGAGTTATTCTCATAATCATACTGCCCAATATAATCATCGGCTCTTATTTTGTCAAGATTAAATTGACAATGACTATGAATTCATCTATAAGAAACAAAGTGACGCTCTGAAATGGACCACGGTCAGAAATCATCGCCCGGGTTTTCAGGTCGTGTTCCAGGGAAAGGACGGGACATGCCATGGCAGCGGGCAGGCACTATCCGGGGAGCAGGGGAACGGACGGGGGATGAGGAACGGGCCCTCAATAAAAAAATAAGGAGTACGGCATGAATAAGGTGGATTTCTCTCTGGACAACAAGGTCGCCCTCGTAACGGGTGCGAGCAGGGGGATAGGCGAGGCCATAGCGATCACGCTGGCGGACTACGGGGCCCGGTGCATTCTGGTGAGCAGGAAGGCGGATGCGCTTGCCGGTGTTGCACAGAAGATCGTCTCCCGGGGGGGCAAGGCGGAGGTCATGGCCTGCCACGTGGGGGACATGAAGCAGATAGAGGGGCTCTTCGTCCAGATCAAGGAGCGCTTCGGAAAGCTGGATATCCTCGTCAACAATGCCGCGACCAACCCCTATTTCGGAGACATGCTGGGTGCGGATGAAGGCGTCTGGACCAAGACCTTTGACGTGAATCTCAAGGGGCCTTTCTTCATGATCAAGTATGCGGCGGGCCTCATGGCGGAATCCGGCGGAGGGGCCATCGTGAACGTGTCGTCGGTGAACGGGGTCAAGCCCGCGCCGTTCCAGGGGGTCTATTCCATCACCAAGGCCGGTCTCATCTCCATGACCCAGGCCTATGCCAAGGAGCTGGCGGGGAAGAACATCCGGGTGAACGCGCTGCTGCCGGGTCTGGTGGATACGCATTTTTCCAAGGCGATCATGCAAAACGACGCCATCCACGACCTGGCGGTAAAGATGATCCCCATGGGCAGGCACGCCGAGCCCCGCGAGATAGCGGGAGCGGTGCTCTACCTGGTATCGGATGCGGCCTCCTTCACCACGGGTGCGAGCTTCGTGGTGGACGGCGGCGCACTGGCATAACCCGGGACGGCATTGATGGGAACGCGAAAGGAAACGAAGATGAAACTCAGCGATATACGGAAGGTGCTCATCCTGGGGGCAGGCACCATGGGCCAGCAGATCGCCTTTATGTGCGCCCTGCACGGGTATCGGGTGGTCCTGTACGACATCTCGCAGGAGATCCTCGACAAGGCGGTGAAGAGCATCGGGAAGCTCGGGTCCTCGTGGTTCGTCCCCATGGGCCGCATCACGAACGAGCAGCTCGAGCAGACCATGGCGCGCATCAGCGCCGTCACGGACCCTGTGGAAGCGGCCAGGGATGCGGACATCGTCAGCGAGTCGGTGCCCGAGGACCCGGCGCTCAAGGCCAGGGTCTTTGCCCAGTTTCACGAGCTCTGCCCCGAGCGCACCATCTTCACCACCAACACCTCGTACCTCCTGCCCTCGAAGTTCGCCCAGGCCACCGGCAGGCCGGAGAAGCTCTGCGCGCTGCACTTCCACGACGTGCGCACCACCACCGTGGTGGACGTCATGCCCCACGCCGGCACCGACCCCGAGGTCACGCAGCTCGTCCATGACTTCGCCTCGGGCATGGGACAGACCGCTGTCCTGCTCCACCGGGAGAACGCCGGGTACGTGTTCAATACCATGATCTCCAACCTCATCCTCACCGCGCTCAACCTTGCATCCCGCGGCGTGGCGGGCGTGGAGGACATCGACCGGGCCTGGATGGGCGTGACGTTCATGCCCGTGGGGCCCTTCGGCATCATGGACCAGATCGGGCTCAAGACGGTGTGGACCATCACCGACTTCTGGGCCAAGAAGGCGAAGAACGACCAGTCCCAGGCCAGCGCCGATTTCCTCAAGCAGTATGTGGACCGGGGGGAGCTGGGGCAGAAGACGAAGAAGGGGTTCTACTCATACCCGAACCCCGCCTACACGCACCCCGGGTTCCTCACCGGGGGGACGGAGAAGAAGGAGGAGTAGGACTCCATAGCCAGACACGGACATCCACGGTCCTGCATGCGGCATCAGGCAGGCGGTGGGCCGTAACACCAACGAGGAGGGATTCACCCATGACATTCTTTCCAGAAACATCCATGGCTGCTGTGTTCCAGAACCGGGTACAGAAATACAAGGATCAGGCCCTCGTGGCATACAAGAAGGACGGGCGCTACACGGACATCTCATGGAACTCCATGAACGCCATGGTCCGGGAGCTCGCCGGATTCCTCCTGTCCAAGGGCATCAAGAAGGGCGACACCATCGCCATCTTTTCCACCAACCGGTACGAGTGGTGGGTCACCGACCTGGCCGCCCTGTCCGTCAACGCCGTTGACGTGCCCATCTACCCGACCAATTCGTCCCGGGAGGCCCAGTACATCCTCGAGAACTCGGATGCATGCATGTGCTTCGTGGGCACGAAGGACCAGATGAACAAGGTCCTCGAGGCGAAGAAGTCCCTGCCGAACCTGAAGGACATCATCGTCTTCGACGGGCTGACCGAAGAGGTCTCCGGCGTCATGAGCTTCACCGCCGCCCTGGAGGCGGGGAAGGCCTCCCGGGACGACGCCCAGCTGGAGAAGAGGATCCGGGAGATCCGGCCGGAGGACCCGGCCACCATCATCTACACCTCCGGGACCACGGGCAACCCCAAGGGCGTCCTGCTCTCCCACCTCAACATCCTGGTGAACACGCTCCAGTCCACCGACGTGGGCGGGCGCTTCTGGTTCCTGGACTTCGAGTTCCTCTCCTTCCTGCCGCTCTCCCACGGCTATGAGCGCATCGCCGCCTACTACATGTCCATCCATCAGGGACGCAAGACCTATTTCGCCGAGAGCTTCGCCAAGATCGTGGACAACCTGCGCGAGGTGAAGCCGGGTTTCATCATCAGCGTGCCGCGGCTTTTTGAGAAGCTCCACGCAGGGGTGCTCTCCAAGGTGTCCGAGGCCCCGCCGAAGCAGCAGAAGCTTTTCAACTGGGCGCTAGGCGTGGCCAGGAAGAACATCCCCTACATCTGCCATGACAAGCCCCGCAAGGGCCTGTTCGCCCTCGAGTACGCCCTGGCCGACAGGATCGTCCTCTCCAAGCTCAAGAAGGCCCTC
>Ga0209408_1000770_pt1 | contig 22486 bp, 14 predicted proteins | sample AD_UKC107_MetaG_FD_184422 | JGI IMG/M metagenome (GOLD analysis project Ga0209408, IMG submission 184422) | Active sludge microbial communities of municipal wastewater-treating anaerobic digesters from Hong Kong - AD_UKC107_MetaG (SPAdes)... | ecosystem: Engineered > Bioreactor > Anaerobic >... | reverse complement strand
TGCGGGGTATGGATACACAGCGAATACCGATGATGACACTGTGACAGTGTTCAACCTGGTGGGTAATACCTTTGTGAGGAACCTGGCCGTGGGAGATTATCCGCTGAGGATTAAGATCCAGCCAGACGTCGACGCTGCTCTTGTGTTTACCACAGTTCTCACCACTCTGTCTTATGCAAGCCCGACAGATTTTACTACCCCCTCCAAGCAGCCTTCGCTTATCCGCGACTGGGAACGAGTGCATGAGCTTCAGGAAACAAGCTCTAACTCCACGGCAGTGCTCTCGAACATTGATAATTTCCAAAACAGCGTTGACAAATGGATCACTGATGAAGAAGTAAAAGCAGAAGTCACGCAGGGCATCCAGTTGTACAGGACTGTTTATCTGATGAACCTTCCATAATCTCTGACCCTGTTCAGAGCTCACCACCATGGCATAAGGGGAGGGTAACACCTCCCCTTGTTTATTAGTAATGCTATCGAACTAAGGGATTTGCATATAGTTTGGATATTTTCGGCTTTTGGGAAGCGATGATGGCGGGAGTCCTGGGACGATTTTAGAACTATATTGGTTGCAGGACAAACTGAGGTTGCTTGAAATTAGCAAACATGAGAGGAGAGCCCTCTCTCCTTGATATAATGGTAAGCAAGATGAAGAAAAACGTTTCATTTGATTGGGACCGTTTTATATGTCCACGAGATGTAACCATACAATTTTCTATCAAGGGTTATGTAAGCACAGAATATTTCATGAATTCAGATCTTCACCCTGTTTCATATATGGATCAGTTCAAGTGTTCAGTCCTATTAGGTGAAGCAGGTATTGGAAAAACAACCATATTCAACAATTTAGAGAAACTAAATAATGCAGACAGCACTAAGTATACTCTTTTTGAGGACCTTGGAACTTATGATTCGTCTGATTCACTAAGATCATTATTCAAAAAAGAGATATTTGATACATGGAGATCCAGCGACAAATCATTAGAGCTATATCTGGACAGTTACGATGAATGCAGAATTCCAAAATTAGCTAATATTCTAATTAAAGAGATAAAGAATCTGAATAACAGAGATAGACTGAAGATCCGCGTTTTTAGTAGATCTGCCGCTTGGCCGACGATTCTTGAAAAAGGCCTTACAGAGGTTTTTGGTGAGACCCAAGTAAACATATTTAAAGTAACACCTTTAAGGGAAAAGGATATAGACATCGCGGCAAAGAAATTGAACATCGATCCCGATGGCTTTAAAACTCAGATTGAATCATTGGGTGTAGTACCGCTTGCAATTAAGCCCATTACACTCCTATTTCTTCTCAACAATTATGCTGACTCAGGAGCACTACCTGAAGATCAGATTCAACTTTATAGAGCAGGCTGTGAAAGACTTTGTGAAGATCCTCCTGAGAGATATGAAGGCCAAACGCACAGCAGACTTGATGCCACATCAAAGATGGCAATTGCCTCAATAATCGCTTATCTAACAGTATTCACTGAAAACTTCGGCGTATGGAATAAAGCCAGTGACGGAAGCATCCCTCAAGGATTTATTTCCAAGGAGGATTTATTTGGTAGCATTTCCTGTCTTGGAAAGCAGGTGATAATCGATTATGATTCTTTGCAAGTTACTTTACTTACTGGTTTATTTGTATCTCATCCCACAGGTGGAATGGTATGGGCGCATCATAGTTATGCTGAATATTTAGCAGCTATTTTCGTCAAAGAACATGGTCCTGCATTGGAACAAACAAGGCAGTTGTTGCTAAATCCTAATGACAGCAGCGTTATTCCGCAGTTGGCTGGTGTGACTGCTTGGTTAGCACTATTGGATCCTCCAACCTTTGAATTAGTATTGCAAGCTAATCCAGATTTTCTTCTCACTAACGCAATCTCGACGGCTGACATGGATAAGCGACAGCAGATCGTAGAATCTTTACTGCAATATTACGATAAGGAATTAGGCTTGCCAGAATGGTTCAGTCCACTTTCTAACTATACACGCCTCAAGAATCCTGATCTTTCTATTCAATTAAGTATCTATATCGAAGATAAGTCGAAGAGTTTTCTTGCTAGAAGAACGGCAATTGATATTGCCATCGCAAATGAACTCCGTGATCTGTCGAGTGTTTTCTTAAAGGTGGCCCTTAATGATGAAGACATAGAAAGCCTTAGATTGAATTGCGCAGATGCGATTGTTTCTTTCTGTGACGAAGAAACCAGACTAAAACTGCTCCCACTCGCTAAAGGCGAACATGGAGCGAAATTCAATGATGAATTGAAATACTATGGATTGAAAGCCGTATGGCCTGCTCTCATTACAATTGAAGAATTATTCGGTTTACTCACATACCCAAGCAATCCTAATCTATTAGGGCAATATTTTGATTTTCTTACAAGACACTTACCAGAAAGTTTAAAGTTGAACGAAGACATCGTGTTCGGTCTCAAGTGGATCATTCAGCACAAGCATGAAAGTTCTTATTCAGATCCTTTTTCACAGCTTTCGGATGAAATTCTGATCCGTGCTCTGGCTTTTCTGGATGATACTACTGTTCGAAATGAAATTGCACAAGCTTTGATAGCCCGTCAGAAGGGCACAAGCTCAATTGTTGAACCCAGAAGTGCCCAGAGATTTCAAGAAGCCCTTTATTCCAACAATAAGGGAAGGAGGGCACTCATATTTGATTTAGTTTCTCTTGTCACCCCAGATGATATTCATATCTTATTTCCATATCAAACATCTCTAGTAAATAAGGAGGATGTGCCCTGGCTAATTGAGTTACTATTAATAAAGCACTCAGAGTCTGTAAATCGTGTTATCTCAAAGATTGTAGCTAGGTTTTTTGATCCCCAAGATCAAGAACTTTGGGAACAAATCTACAGTGCCGGTCTTCAATGTGACGAACTAAAAGAAGAATGCGCATTCCTTTTTAAGCCCGTCCTTTTGAACTCTCCCACAGCGGGCGAAATGAGGAAATCGCATGCACTAAGACAATCTTTCGAAGACAGACATGAAGAGCAAAACTACTCAGATGATCAGAAAATGGTAGCTATTCGAGAGTACCTGAAGGAATGCCATCTTGGAAGGATGCATATATACCCGTTGTTACTTAAAGCATTAACCTTTGAGAATAAATCCTGGGACGCTCAAACACAATTACTGTCAAATAGCATTTCTAACTTCCCGGGTTGGACAAACCTAGATGATGATGAGAAGATTCGTTTCCTGACTTGTGTTAAGAAATATGTTATAGATTGGCCAATTGATGATTTGTGGTTCATCCAATCAGATGGATTTCCATATAGTATTGTGGCAGGGATAAAGTCGCTTGAAATATTATTGTGCCTTGATCCTCAGTATTTAGTGGATAACTCTGAATCAATTTTCTCTAAATGGGCTTCATCTATATTTGCATATCCTTACTCTGCCCATTTCCTTTCTGAAAAAGCTTATGAAGACTTGCTTAAAACCAGCTATGATTTAGCCCCCGAGCGAATCATTGAATCCCTGGAGCGGATTATAATAAAAGAGAATGATAATGGTAAAACAATAACTCTCGCCCGGAAATTGGAGCTCATCTGGGATTCACAAATTACCGAGTGTTTGTTCAATATTATTCAGACCTCCAGCCTTCTCGACAGTAACTTTAATGTCTTACTCAAATCCTTGTTTTCTCATAACCATATCAATACCATTAATTATGCAAATCAATTTACTCATGTGGACCTAGACACACTGAGTGCGGAACAAAAGGAGAGGTTTGCAGTTGCAGCGTCTCTTTTATTAGTGTATTTTCCTTCTGTATCATGGGACCATATTTTTCCAGCGCTCGACTCCAATGAGGAAATTGGACTTAAGACTATTATTCACATCGAGAAACTTCATCTAGAGGATCCTAGTATTTTAAGATCCTTGAGCGAATCTCAGTTGAAAGATTTATATACTTGGCTACTGGAGAGATTTCCATACGATAGTGACACACATATTGAAGAGGGGCATTTTCTCGATAATAAAGAAATGCTAGAGCACTTTCGAAACACCTTACTGGAACAACTGAAATATCGAGGAACAAATGAAGCCTGTTTTGAAATCAGACAACTCGTCGAAAAATATCCACAGTACGAGTTTCTTAAGTACACCTTACTTGCTGCAGAAAAAACAACACGTTCATTAACTTATATGTGGCCAACCGTAGAGCAACTATTGAAAATGATCAAAGATGCTAATAGTCGGTTTGTGCGAAATGGAGAAGACCTGCTCGATATAATTGCAGAATCTCTATCAAGGTTAGAACGAGAGTTTCACGATGTCACACCTTCAGTAAGAGATGTTTGGGATAAGATTGAAAGTGATTCTTATAAACCTGTAGATGAATCTGATTTATCAGATCGAATTAAGCGACATCTTAGTAATGACTTGATAGATGGGGGTATCGTTCTCGGACGGGAAGTCGAAATTCGCCCATCTGTCGGTTCTGGTACGGGACAAAAAGTGGATATACATATTGATGCAATAGGTCAGAAGAAGCAAAATCAATCTATTGATATCATTTCAGCAATCGTTGAGGTAAAGGGATGTTGGCATGATGAATTATTCTCGGCTATGGAATCACAGCTCGTTAATAAATATTTAAAGGAAAGTTCTTGTGCCTTTGGTTTATATCTTGTTGGTTGGTTTAATTGTCCACAATGGGATAAAGCTCAAGATCTCAATCGATATACTGCCGCTTTTAAGATACATGACATACAAGAATTGAAGGATAAACTCAATGAACAAGCAACAGCTCTCTCCAATGAAGATCAAAAAATAAGGGCATTTGTTCTCGATGCCCGACTTCACAAGAGCGACTAAATAGAACCATATCGAATACTAATCTTGAGAATATACCAATTAGTAAATGGCAGGAGTTCCTGGATGATTTATCATACTTTTTAAGTATGGTAATTGTTATAATGCAATTATGAAGAGTCCAAAGAACCTTCTCGACCCTAGAAGTCGTTGTCCGATATGTGATACCACATTGACAGGCAGTGTTACGAAGCAGGCACAAGTGGGATTATTGTTACCAATTGATTGTCCAGCTTGCGGGAAGTATGAAATCGATATACTACTTGAAAAAGAGTATCATAACGATATTGTCGGAAAGCGATTCCTATTGTCAGGAATTATTAGAGAGAAATACTATCAAAGCAATAAACAAAAGGTGATTCTGAATAAGGCGAGATTTCAGGATATTTTAAAGTATTCAGTATACCCCAGTAGCATTGAGGAAAGGTATCTTAAATTCTTAAACTTCTTGAAATATGTCAGCAAATTCCCAGGGCAATTTGTTCCTGTCCTTCCAGAGGAGCTTGTAGCGCTATTTTATTCAGTCAATTTAGAGGAAGCCTGTTATTATGTTGAATATCTTTCGAAGCTAGAATTAATATCTATTCATCCTGTTGATATACAGGGCTATCCACAATATTGTCCAAGTAATGTGTGCCTTACTCCTAAAGGATGGGAGTATCTCGAGGAAACTTCAAGAATTTACAAACAATATAAACAGGCTTTTGTCGCAATGGCTTTTGACTCCCAAATGTGCGAGGTATATGAACAGGCTATCCACCCAGCGATAAAAGTATGCGGATTCACTCCTTTCCGTGTAGATAAAAATGAACATAATGAGAAGATTTGTGATGTGATAATGGCTCAAGTCAGAGTGAGCAGGTTTCTTTTAGCAGATATTACTTGTCATAAAAAGGGTGTCTATTTTGAAGCTGGATTTGCGTTTGGATTAGGGCTTCCTGTAATTTTTTGCTGTAAGGATGAAGAGGAGCAAATCAAAAGTATGCACTTTGACACAAGGCAATACAATCACGTTTTATGGAAAGATATTGATGATTATCGTGACAAATTGGAAAAGCGAATTAAAGGTACAATTGGGATTATAGACCATTAATTAAATTGGAGATATTGGCCTTTTTCCCCAAAACTATCGTCGAATCTGTGTTATTAAGCATTCCCCATTTCCGCCAAAGTGGCACAGATTGGTATTTCCGTTCTCCGCATATTTTGTACGTTATTGCAGGTAAGACAATTTATGCATTTTGCATCTATTATGAAAATATTTTTCTTGACTTGGTTATTTTTTCATGACATAGTGTGATGGAAAATATTCTATTCAGGGTGGTTAGGTTATGTCTGCATTGAATCGTAGTGAACGTTTTCGTAGATTGGCTGCCAGGAAAAAATCGTTATCTCGCAGGGGAAAGGAAGTTCCTGAGAAATACACTCAAATAAGGAAGAAGAGGAAACCGTCCGCAAGGAAGGCAAGTGTTAGGAGAAGGCAGCGCACATCGATTTACTCAAATTTGGGTGACTATTTCAAGAATTTAAAGGGTAAGGATTCCGTGGTTTTATCTTTTCTGGATATTGAATCAATCCTTGGGCATAAATTACCATCATCGGCCAGGAAGCATGTCTCTTGGTGGGCCAACACTCAAAGCTCCATACCCTACCATCCAAACACCTGGCTTAAACATGGATACCGAGTCACCAATATAGACTTGAAGAAAGGCATTATTACTTTTTCTCAGGTGCATGGCAAAGGATCGTTGCCATATGCGGCCATGCTAATCGATGCTGCTCAACATCTTCACGTAGAGGATAAAGCCCCTTTCACCCCAAAAACCCTTTTTGATAAGGCTAGAACTCTCCACAAAACTGAGATCCTTCCCTCTACCAACCTGCACCCGATCCTCGTAAACATCACCCAATCCTCTAGAAGAGCTTCCACAGTCAAGGAATCATGGAGAGGAACCTTTGTAAAAGTATCAAGAAGCCTCTATAGACTCACAGCCAAAGGAATTAAAACAGAAACAAAGCGTATACATACCGGCAAAGCCCCGGGAAACACCTTTCACTCCCGGCTATGCTACCACCTGCAAAACAAGAAAGGATGGGACCTAAAACCCGGAACCCTGAAAGCAGGATGGGGCCTCCCTGAACTTCGTATTGACCTCATAACCCAGGACGGCAAGGTAGCCATACAAACCCTGCACATCAAGGAACTGCGAAGCAAAAGAGATGGCCTGACCAAACTATTCGCCACACTTTACACACTGGAAAAAATCCAGGCTAAAGAAAAAGCACTCATCATTGAGACCACAAAAACACGCAACATCACCAAGACCCTGCAGGAAATCCTACAACCCTACAAACGCCTGTTGAAAGGAATCACACTCTACACCTTCCATAAAAGTAACAAAACCAAAAAAGACCAACTGGAAATCATAAAACCTTAAAGCAGAAAAAATCTCCCAACCCCCTCCTCACTCTCTTACCCGATTTATCAACAAGGAAAGGGAGTGACAACTCAATATTTCCGAAGCCTCGACTCTTGACAACTACCCGAGAAATATTGTATTCATAGTATCAGCTAATACATCCGGGAAGGTTACATCACAACATCACATTCTTCGGCACACATTGAGAACGGTTCGTACCGTTAGCAAAACCGAAGGTGTATTGTCTTTAAAGCGAAATCCAAATTTCCAAAACCAAATCTAAGAGGAGGTATAGTGATGGAGCGAGCTCTTGTTCAGTTCGTGCTTCTTGTTCTGTTTGGTGGTTTATTGGTTTCATGTATCTCGACTCAGAAACCAGAGAAAAAAAACATCATTATCAAGCACATGTGTGAGATGGAAGAAGCGAGGGCAGATTTACAGTCTGATTCTATAGAAGAGAAATACTGTGTGCATAAAGTGGTTAGCATGGTTCCCACTTCTCCCGGGAACAACTGCAACCCAAAAGACATAGGGTATAGAGTTGGTGATAAACTTTGTATTCTGTGCAAAGATGGTGAGTTTTGTCAGATGACAAGCCAATTTGTTGACGATGACGGCACGTGGCTGAGTGCATGCGAAATTACAACAAAAAAAATCGATGGGACTTGCAAGTCAGACTGGCCAAAGGGTACGTGCAAGTAATACGTGAAACCTTGAAAGGAATTGAGAGCTTATAGAGTAATCGATAGAACTAACAGACAAGTTGGATTAGGTTTTGTAAGCCACATAATAAGCAATTCTATAATAAATATTAGCATGGGAGGATATTGATGAAGAATCTATTTCTGTTGCTTGTAGTAGCTGTATTATTTGCAGTAAGCGTTCCTGTGCTTGGTGACAATTGCCCAAAAAACAAGAGGGTAAATCTCCCTAAATGTGCTAGGGTTATCGGTACGCGATCGGCGATCACGGTGATTAACAATTGCAGCTTCAATATTGATGCAAAGTTCGATTTTGCTTGGGCTAGAGATCATCGGGCAATTGTGCGTGCTCATAGTGAATACACGTACCACACAACCAAAAAGCTCAACAGAGTCTCGTGCTGTTGTGTGACTACACCACAATGTGGCAAGTGTTCGGACGATAATGTTAATCGAACAAGACCTGATCCGAGGTAATTAAATTAAACAAGGAGCAAGTGCACTTAAACATTGTGCTGAAGATGCAAGATTAGTTGCAGGATGGAGAAAATTAGGGGATCCAAAATGAATTGAGTACTCAAGCGAAATTGTTTGCATCGGTGAGTATTAGTTTCTGAATTGACCTCTTACAATAAGAAGAGTAATAACACTTACTTGGAAAGTCTTTTGAAAAGATGTAATATCGAGATGGGTGTCAGATTATTAATTCTGCATATGGGGAGAAGCATATATGTGTGAATACAGTCGATATCCTCGTGGTTCAGAATGGAGAAAGTGGGATTTACATATTCATAGTCCACTTTCCATACTTAACAACCAATTTTCAAGGCTCGAAAATGGTGAACCAAATTGGGAGCTGTTCTTACAGAAATTAGAATCGTTAGATATCGCAGTGTTAGGTATTACAGACTATTTTACAATTGAGGGTTACAAAATAATTAAAAAGTTCAAAGAACAAGGAAGGTTGCCTAATATAGATACAATCCTCCCAAATATAGAATTCAGGCTAAAAAATATTGTTTCTAGCAGAAATGGTGAAGAGAAAAGGTTAAACTTGCATGTTATTATATCAGACGAGGTTCCTGTCGATGATATTGAGGAACACTTTCTCCACGACATTCATTTTAGTTATGAAGGTGATCCTCAAAACCGGGATGAACGCAGGAAGTTAAAAATAACTAACTTAGAATCTCTCGGACAATCATTAATTGAACAGCATGCAAATTTCAGCAAATCTTGTAGTTCACCGCTTGAAGTAGGTGCAATGCAGGCAGTTGTAGATCATCAGGAAATTACCGATCTTCTTACTAATGACAGCAGGTTTTTCGGAAAGTATGTAATAGTACTATCTGCAGGAGATTGGGATAAAATTAATTGGGATGGACAAGCACATTCGTTGCGTAAGTTACTCCTTCAAAAATCGGATATGGTGTTTACATCAAATTACAAGACTCGTAAATGGTGTCTTGGTATGGATCCCTATGCTGAAGGCCCCGAGCATTTTATACGTGAGTTCAAATCTTTAAAACCTTGTATCCATGGTTCAGATGCACACAGGTTGGAAGATATTGGAACACCATGTGCGAAACGTGGAGAGAGTGGTCATAATTGTGAAGCTCAACCATCAGATTGTGAGTTACGTTATTGTTGGATAAAAGCCAATCCAACTTATGAGGGTTTGAAACAAGTATTATATGAGCCATCAGAGCGTGTGAAAATTCAAAATGAACCTCCGTCAGTTAAAACTCCATACTTGGTAATAAACAAAGTACGTTTCATTGATAATTCAAAAAAGAAGAGATTCCAACAAGATAGTATACTTTTGAATGAAGGTTTGAACGTTATAATCGGAGGAAAATCATCCGGAAAATCTTTGTTGCTGCATCATATCGCAAAAACCATTGACGCATCACAGGTAAATGAAATATTAAGCGTAATGCCAAGCCCCGAGTATGAGTTTGAAGATGATTCTAGCTTTGATTTTGAAGTACAATGGAATGATGGCGAGATTCTGAAACTGCGACAAAAATCATCTGAACATAGCAGACGAGTTACCTATATCCCACAAATGTATATCAATTACTTAGCAGAAAAGAGGGGTGATAAGCAACTAAAGGTGTTGATTGAGGATTTACTATTTCAAAATCATGAGTACTCTGACTTCTATCAGGAAATCAGAACAATGATTAGGGAAAAGAACTCCGAAATATCAAATTGCATTAATACTCTTTTTCTCCTTAGAGAGAGTTATGCTGAACTGCAAAGAGAAATGAAGGAAGTAGGAGATCAAAAGGCGATTTCAGCTCACATAAAAGAAATACAGAGGGAGATTGATAAATTAAGACGATCATCTGGATTCAACGAGGGGGAGAGCAAAATATTTGAGGAGTTGAGGCTAAAGAAGGATAATAATGAAAAAAAACTGGAAAAGTACACAGAGATTTATAACGTACTAAGTTCATTTTGTGTTAAGACAACCGACAACTTAGGAAACGCCGTTAAAAGACATTTAATTGAGGCAGAGGAAGAATCAGTCGAAAATACCATTGATACTAGGATTCAAGATATACTAGTAAAGTGTCTTAAAAAGCGTAAAGACGATATCCTGGATAAACTCTTGGAGGAATACAAGGAAATCGATAAAGTCTTACTAGCATCCATTGAAAAAAGGCTTGTCAAATATAATTCTACTATTAGTATGTTACAGAATAAACTTGAACCTTATCTGGCGAAAATAAAGAATCAAGAGTATTTAAAGAGGCTAATGGAGCAAGTTCGTAAAGAGGATACCAAGCTATCCACAATTAATGAAAAGAGAAAACTACAGAAGGATATCAAAGAGAAAGGGGTACAACAAAAAGAAATACTAAGACAAGCATATTTAGAATTGATGGAAGCATATAAGTCTATCGTAAGCAAACTATCCACACCACCTTTCAACATGATAAGTAATGATCTAAACTTAAATGTAACTCTCGATTTTGACTCGGATCAATTCGACAATTCCTTCACAACTATGTTTGATAGAAGAAGTAATCTAAGCCAAGAATTAGGTGATTGTTTTCAAAATAATCATTTTGTTTATAACGATAACAATCATAGGGATAATATTGCTAAAATATCTGAAATCATCTCAAAGATTGATAATACTAGTTTGCGGATATTAGGCGATTATAAACCCCGGGATGCTATATTTAGATTATTTGATGATTACTTTGTTTTACGATATTCAATATCTCATAATGGAGAGAATATTTTGAGAATGTCCCCTGGACAAAGAGGACTTGTTCTCTTGCAACTTATATTGCATCTTAGTAACATGGATCATCCAATTCTAATAGACCAGCCAGAAGATAATTTGGATAATCGGACAATCTTTAATGAATTAAGCGAATTTATAATTAAAAGAAAACATATGAGACAAATTATCTTTGTGACTCATAATGCAAATATAACCGTTGCAACGGATTCTGAAAACGTAATTGTGGCAAACCAGTCAGGGCAGGATAATGGAAACAAAAATAGGGAGCATCAGTTTGAATATGTGACCGGTGCGTTAGAGCACACGTTTCGAAACAACGATGCTTCCGGTATTCTATATCAAATGGGCATTCGTGAGCATGTATGCGACATACTCGAAGGTGGCTTGGATGCTTTTAAGAAAAGAGAAAAAAAATATGGATTCAAGTGAATAATCTAAAATTCAACTTGACTTTTATGAACATAATGTTCAACTCACCAGAACGTCCTTGCAATTTCTGCTGAATTTAGGGTCCTCTCATGGTTGACCTCCCTTCTTTTATTCGTGATCTTGGCATATATTGTAGTACTAGAAATACTCTTATGACCTAGCCAATCTTGTACATCCGCTAAATCCCACCCTGCATTCATCAGATGGACAGCTATGGAATGCCTCAGGATATGGACGTACTCCTTTTCTCTAGGTATTCCTGCCTTGATTGCGTACCGTCTGAAAGATGCAAAGATCGTGCTTGGAGCCATGGGGTTATCATTACCGCTCTGCCTTGTGTTAATCAGATAAGGATTCTCGGGATTCTTCTCTTCATACAGATAGCTGTCCAGGAGCTTCTGCGTATCAGGATGCAGAGGATACTCACCTGATACCCCCCCTTTTACTCTCCCTATCCAAATCCTGCCCCCTTTCATACCTTCCATCCTGAGAAGAGCAGCTTCGGTTTTTCTCAGCCCATGCCTGTAAATCAAATCGAAAAGAAGACGATCTCGAATGCTCTCCTTCGGAATGGCCTGAAAGAAGGCTTCTATCTCCTCTTTAGTGAGGTAAGTCACCCGTCTGTCCTTGGGCAAGCTCAACCTCCCGAAAACACCGTTCCTGACTGCATCACATCCCATCTTAGCTCTTTTGTTCATAATGCTTAACTCAGACTCTTCCCTATTTAAATCTTTCTTGGAGGTTACAAAATGCGAAAAATATATTTCACTTTCTTTATCATCCTCATTTCTACTTTAACCTTTGCACAACTGCGATCCAGTGTCCTGGCATCCGGCACCTATAATAACCACAACTATGAAATCAGGGTCAGCACCAGCAAGATTTCCTGGACCCAAGCCAAAAACGAGTGCCAGCAATTAGGCGGTTATTTAGTCACCATCACCTCTGCTAATGAAAACAATTTCGTGCTTTCCCTGGCAGTGCAAGCCGCCACTTCGGACACATGGGGACCGTGGATCGGCTTTACAGATGAAAATACCGAAGGTGTATGGGAATGGGTGACAGGCGAAGCCGTTGTGTACACAAACTGGTGGGCTCAAGAGCCAGACAACGAATGGGGCGGCCAGGATTATGGCTGGATGCTGAACAGACACGGGTCTGATAATGGTAAATGGTCCGATGCCGGCGACCCGAACACAACCGCAGGTGGCCCCACATATTCCATGATTTGCGAATATTCAGCTGACTGCTTCAATGTTGACACAGACTGCGACGGATGCATCGACGATTTCGAACTCCTCAACGCGATTGACCGTTGGGCAGATTGCGGACGGTGACCCATGCATAAATTACTTTTCCTTCTTTGCCTTTTTACTGCATTTTCACTTTCTGCAGCCGAAGTCGAAGGCACGAGAGATCTACCTCCTGCGTATACGGCAGGCACTACCATCACCGTGACCATCGACTTGTCCATCACGATAGCTCCCAGCGGGATCATTATCTATGAACATATCCCGAGTGGATGGACCGTTACGAGCGCTTCACCCACCTACAGCAACGTGGATAACAGCACCATTAAATGGCTTCTGTATGGTGCAGATGTCCATTCAAGAACCATCAGCTACACCCTTTCCATACCTTCCAATACAGGCGGCATCCGGACTTTCTCGGGCGAGATTTTATACAATGATTCCAGTAACCAAAACCAGACCCAACCGATCACAGGCGATGCAGTAATTCCGGATTCTGCAGCTACGTCTGTGGTCACAGGTGCAAGGACACTGCCAGCAGAAGGTGAATGCAACACGATCCTGGATGTTTCATTAGCGATTTCAGTAGCAAGTCCTCCACCGAACGGACTCATTGTGAAAGATTACATTCCTTCTGGCTGGACTGTAACCAATTCAAGCCCTCAAGGCACCTGGGACCAAGGCAGTCATTTAATCAAATGGGTATTTTCAGGTGCAGAGGTCAAGTCAAGAACGATCCAGTACTCGGTGCAAGTGCCAGCAAGCGATGAAGGCACCGCATCGTTCCAAGGCGAACTTCTCTACACCGAAAACAGCACTGAACAAACCGTACCTATCATCGGAGACCAATCAACTACTGTCACCTGCCTTGACGAGTGCGATATGACGGCAGTCACATTTGGTTCAAATGCATTTGTTGTTCCAGCTTCTGCTTATGCAACCGGCGCTTCAGACTCAAACTGGAAGACCGACCTTTCCCTATACAATTACAGCAGCATTACCGCGAACCTTGACCTGTATTATTTCAAGCAGGGCAAAGACAATACTTACGCCTGCCATGCATTTGTGGCTCTTGTACCAGGCCAGAGCTTTGAACTGAACAATGTCGTGAAAAATTCGTTAAGGTCAGACGGTGCAGGCGCAATCTTTATCAGTGCCAACACACCAAGACTTATTGTTTCCAGTAGAACCTTTAATGACCAGCCACTTGGAACCTATGGCCAGTTTGTGCCAGGGCATTTTTACACTGATGCAATCCAGTACAATGAAAAAGCAACATTAATCCAGCTTCGACAAGACAATGAATACAGGACCAACGTAGGGTTTGCGAATGTCTCTGATATCGCCATAGATTGCATTGGTGACATTTACACGTCAGACGGGGTTTATCATGGAGATTTTCTTGTCCATCTTCAACCTTACATGCATGCACAGATTCCTGGCATCCTGAGTGTCATGGGGCTTGTGCCTGTCCAGAACGCGTACATCAAGGTCAGAACAACGACCCAGAACGGAAAGTTTTTCGCGTATGCTTCAACCATCGACGGCAGGACTGGTGACGGTGTCTATAAACCAGCCGTGAAATAAGGGAGAACCAACAGGAAACATAGATTAAGCTCGTCCTGCAAGAAAGGGGAAGGAGAATCGTCATGATTCATAAAGGAAAGTTATGCCTAATCTCACTCAGTCTCAGTATCTCCACTTCTCTATTTTCCCAGCAGACAACTTTCCGCAGAAGCTTAACGCCAAATGTTACTTCTATCGAGACTCTGGCAATGGCTGCCAATTTGGAATCTGCGCACTCAACTCAAATCCCCGGCATTAAAAAGCCAAAAGTTCCTTGCGCTTTCCCGGGGGCAGATAAACTCAAAGAAAAATCATGGGAGATCCATTTTCTTCCTTTCGATGAAGAAACATGCAATACTATGTCCACCAACCCTGACAAAACCTATTTCATCCTGGTCTCGATTAAGCACTGCCATGCATGCGATGCCTTGAAAGACATGCTTCAGCAAGGCTCAACAAAAGGAAAGCCTATAACAATTTATGAACTCAAGTACCCGATAGCGGAAGATATCCGAAAACAATTAGCCCTTCCCAAAATAAACGGCTATCCTCAATTATGGGCGTACAAAAATATGAAACCCGTTAGCAAAATGGTTGGCTTTTATCAGGACAAAGTTACAGGGTTTATGGAAAAGGCGATGAAGTGAGAGGAATGTAACATTATGTAACATGGGGGAATTAGCGCATTCCAACTCTGTTTTCAGAATATCCTTATTTTATAAGAGTATTTCAGGACAGAATTCACCGGCATTGATTTTGCATTAGAGAATCGCATGCATCGATACGAAGAGAGGATTATAATGATGGTTATCGAGGAGGCATCATGAATAAATTATTAACCATCATTGTATTGCTCATAACGGCTTCGCTAATGGCGGGGTGGAAGTGGGAACAGGTTTCGACATCAGGAAGCTTAGTTATGCCAGCAACACGCAACTTTCATGTTGCTTACAATCCCGCAAGAAATCATTTCCTTGTCACCATTCAAAATGGAACAGAAGGTGTTGAGACCTGGATGTTGAATGGTCGTACTTGGTCTTTCCTCAATAATGATTCTGTAAGGTACGACATGCTAGATATGGCTATGTTTTTTGATCCAATACTCCAAACAATGGTTGATTTCAGATCTCGCCCTCTTTACCCAACTGCTAAAACACATGTTTTGGTTTGGGACTATGATTCGTTGTCATGGACGCTTCGTGAAGAGCTACCCCTTAGCGGACAGGCTATTGCTTATGATTCAAATAGAAGAGTTTATGTACTTCCCGGTATGGGTTATTCAGGGAATTATCAAACATGGGAATATGATCTTTCCACTCTTAACACTTATCCCGAGACAGTTATACCAGAAAATTACGCCTTTTCATACGATCCCATTATTGACAGATCTATTTTGCCTCGTGGTCCCAGTACATTCGATGTTTGGACATGGGATGGAAGTGTTTGGGTGAAAATAGATTCCCCAAGCATGTTTATCAATCAATACTACGCCAGCGTATTTTCACCATATCATGGCGGCGTACTATATATTACTTCATTACATCTCATACTTTTTCATAACAATGTTTGGGAATATTTAATTCAAGATGTCCCATCTTCAGATGATCTTAGGACTTCAAGACTTTCTTTTCAAACAAAGGAAAATCGAGTATATGCTTTCAAATTCAGCACACATATGTCTGTATTTCGATTAGTAAATTATAAGCATATGCGTCCTTTTGGAAAAGAGTTAGAGTGAAAAATATACAAGAAAGGGATTTTATATGAGAAGAAGATTATTTTTGATTTTTCTCTTCATGCCATTTATTCTGCAAGCTGATCTGGAGCAATATGTTACAAGAAATACAAGAATGATGGTTACACCTGAGAATGTTGAATTAGAACAGATTCAAGATCCTACATTGATTAATAAATGGGAAAGAGAATTTCAATCAATTTATGGAGAGGATTGGACAGTTCAAGTTGACAAAAGGAGCGAAGTACCTTCTCATATTATAGGTGGTGGCATTCCTTTCTTTCCAGGCAGCGCCAATCAATTATCTTATGACTATATGGTTGAAAAAGAAACTGTTATTAATTTAATGACAGAATTTTTCATAAAGCATTCCACGCTTTTTCATGTTGATCCAACTGAAATCAGATGTGAACAAGCGATTCAAATCGATAACAAATGGTATCTATCATTTGTAAGATATTACAAAGACGTTCCTGTTGAGAATAGTTCTGCCTTGGCCTCATTATTCGGTGGGAATTTATATGAATTTGGCTTCACAAAATGGGGTAGTATTTCATTGAGTACTACCCCGGAATTGGTAGCAGAATCTGCTCTGGCCATGCTGTTCTCAAGCTTAGGAGGGCAGGATCCATATCTTGATGTTATCACCAATCCTGGAAGTTTGGTTATTTTGCCATTAAGTGCAGATGATGCACTTTCCTTATATGAAGGTGAGGTAGGAAAAGGCTATACACATAAACTGGCATGGGCTTTTGAATTTGTTCGTGGCACCGACGGCCCTTGGAAGGCATTTGTTGATGCAAATACCGGAGAGATTCTTTCTTTTTATAGAGACGCTATGACAGCGATACATAGGGCATCAGCAACAGGGAACATATATAACCATGCAATAAATGCAGAGGGTCATTCTTATTCAGGGCCTTATGGTATGCCCTATACTGATATAAGAGAAAGATACTATTGTTATGAACATGCAAATGAATATTGCTCTACTTTATGGCCAGATTCGTCTGGCCAGAAGCCGGTTGAGTGTTTTGCAAATGCTGCAGGGACCTATCGATATGATGATCAAAGCAGCAGTTCTTATTCTGGAATCTGCATAAATCCATCGGTAGGATTTCAAACAAGGTTGTTTGGAGAGAAAGTATATATTGTGCAAAACTCGTATTTAAATGATCCTATCGGATGCCCAGGTGATAATCCTGAATACACTTTTGATGAGTCAGCAGATCGAACTTATCTTTGTTCTCATCCCCAGGAAGGAGATCCATCTGACGTGGAGATATTATTAGGAGGCATTGCTGGAGACGATCGTGATTGGTGCCAGCGTGACGAACCATGTCCGTGGTGTATCGATGATTCTGAATCTCTCGCATGTGGAAATAATAATGCAACCAGGACGGCTTACTATCACGCAAATTTATTTAAAGAGTACTGGGGAAGTAAATTTAGCACCCATCCTTCAATCACAAATTGGATTAATAAACGCTTAGAGGTGAGAACGAACTGGGGTAATGGTCGTCTTGGAAACGGATCCGAATATGTTTATCAAAGCGGAGGTGCAACAGAATATTTAATATTATCAGCGAATTACACCTCCGAAGATCCTTATCCTGAAGGTGCAAAATTTCGTAATGATGCTTTATTTCCTTCTACAATGTACCATGAACTGGGACATGCATTAGAAATTTATCGAAGAACGGACGATAATAATGACGAGTCAATTAGCTCAAAAGAATCCTTTTCAGATATTATAGCTGCATTAATGACTCAGGATTCTTGTATTGGGAGAGGAGCAGTGGAATCCAATCCTGATATTATTGAACACACATGTCCGTTCGGCAGTTATATTAATGGCAACTCCACTAGTAATGACGGGTGTTCTATCTTAGATAATGATAATAATAATCTTCCTGACGACGGTTTTCCACTTTGTAACGGTTTTCGTGATATTAATTACTTGCATCACACTTCTCAAGAGAAATACACACCACAGAATTTTGTGAATAGCTACTGCGAGGAATCAACTGGCTACGATGGTCCTTGTGGACGTCAGGCACATTGCGAAAGCCAAGTAGCATCTCAAGCATTTTGGGAGATGAGAGAGGCATTTGAGGATTATTACGAAGGCTGCGGTTATTCTTCTTTCAGAGCAAAGAGAATGTCATGGCATAAAGCAGAAGCCCTCTTTATTAATGCAATTAGTCAACTGGATCATGTTTATTATAATTGCGACTTAGTTACAGGCTCGTCTGATGGTTCATCAGCAGATTCACTTTTCAACCGATTGCGGAGTGCTGATATCAATTCAGGGTCGTCCAATCATTATAAAGAGATTTTTGAGGCTTTTAATAACCATAATATTGCTGCAACTCCAATACCATACGGTCCCAGTGATTGTCCTAATACTCCTAGGATCTTCGCTGTAGTAGCTACGCCAAGCTACAATACAATTCTCCTTTCCTGGGAACCAGCGCCAAATATACAACTGTACAGGATATACCGAAGTCAATTAGGCCCAGATTCTGGATTTATTTTGTTGTCGTCAACTTACTCTTCCTCCTATATTGATGAAGCAGTATCAAACGCAATGACATACTGGTACCGTGTCGTACCGATTGAAGCAAATACTTATGATTTCGGTGCCTTCGGCGAAGTTGGCCCGATTTTGCCTTCTGGTGGATTATTAGTACTCCCAGACCCTCCTGCTGATGATTTTAACGAAAATCCACTATATTTCTCCACTACTCGCATAAAATCTGTCCAACTAAGTGCCTATGGTGGTTTTGGAGGATATACCTGGTCTGAGACGACAGGGAACATCCCCACATGGCTAACCCTGGATCCACAGACGGGTGTTCTATCAGGCATGGCTCCCACATCCTCCAGTCCGGTTTCCATCACGATCCAAGCCACAGATACCAACGATCCATCTCTCGTAGGGACACGCAATTATCAGATTATGGTGCTGACCGGAAACGTTGGATCGTTGACCATGTCCACAGAATACCTGGAACCCGCAATTGCAGGGAAATCGTATGACGTAGGCCTCGGTCTCTTTGGCAGCCCAACTGGGTATCGTGTCGAAATCTCAGAAGGTACTCTCCCGCAAGGAATGTACATCATGGCGCCCACTCCGAACAACTGGCATATTCAGGGAACCCCGACATTGGATGCAGTTGGACTTTATAAGTTCACGGTTGCCGTGACCTCTGGTTCCGGGGACTTCACCTATTATCTTGACCGGTCATTCTACCTGGCAGTGCTGGACCGTAACCAGACCATCAACAACTCTTTTGTAGCCACACCGACCGTGGGATCTACTGTCGGTGGAAACACCATCATTCTTTCTTATTCAACACCTACGCAAATGCGCGTAGGTGGAGGAAAGCTACGGTTTATTTCATCGGATGCTTCTTGTGACGATAGCGCACCCTATATCGAGCAACCGAACATGACGATTCTTGAGCAGCACGAACTTAGTTTCGGAATTGGACAGACCTATTGGCTGTATCTCCTCGAAGCGGATGTGCCATCCTTGCCGGAAGGGGACTACCATTTATTGCTCTATCGAGCCACGGGATCAACGTGTTCGGCGATAAATTACTCCGCCCACGTCTACGCTTTCACTGCAAATCAAGGAACGCGTGACGTCAGCGTGATCGACACGACCGAAAACCAAATTGTCGATCTTGATGCATCATTGACGGGCAATCAGCGAATGAACATGCCCGCTGGCACAATCCCGTGGGGGATGGCGTTGAGCAAGACGCCCAAGGACAGCATTGAGTTTTATGTCGTCGATTACGGTCTGGGGGATGTCCAGGTCTATGATGCCGTCAACTATGCCTACGAGACCACGATCCAGCTTCAGAATCGGGACGATTTCGCCTGGGCGGGTCTGGGGGCGGTCGATGTCGATGTGGATTCCCAGGGCTTCGCTTATGTCATTCACACGACCGGAGGGCTCCAGGATCAGCCAGGATTTCCGTATCCGATCTGGAACCCGATCTATGGCAGCATCTCAGTAATAGACACAGCGACAAAAACTCTTGTGGATGTGGATCCCGACGATCCAAAATATCAAATCGGCTGGATGCCTGGAATCCATAGAATCAGAACTTTCGAGCTTTACCCCTACTCCATCTCCATCTTGCGGAGAGATCCGGGAAACGTCATCTATGAAGCAGGAGATGGCTATCCTGGGGAGTACGCCTTTATCTCCGGAGTGGGCCCGCAGCCGCCGGATCCCATTGGCTGGCAGGCCGTTGGATGTACCGACGGACTCCAGGTCATCAATTGCCTGCCTTCAACACCGCCCTGTGCCTGCCCATACGGATGGTGGCACATTTGGGAACCGATGTATGACGTGAGACCCATCACCATTGGCATACTTGACCTTAATCCGCAAATTGTTGCAACGGTGGACAGCAACGGTCATCCTCTCACCTATGCTTCCAATGAGGTCAGCTACAGGAAATTCCTCGGTGTCCAGAACATAGGCGAGGATGGCAGACGAATGGGCCAGGCCAATCAGGGGCTGGACTTCGCCATCTACCCGGACGGTTCGAATGCCTGGGTTTTCGCGGTCAGTCCTACCGAAGACAAGGTCTACTATTTCAATTTCAAAGATGCGATTTCAAATCCCACAACATTCAACTACACATCTCTGGATCTTGTTAGTGGAGACTATCCAAGCGATGTAGCTGTCGAGGAAATCAACGGCATTCCTTATGCGTTCACCAGCAACCGCCTATCCGACACGGTCAGCGTTATTCAAGCAACACAGGATCCGCTACCCTTCGTGGCTGGAACGATTGACATCTCCGAGGCAGCGTGTCCAATCCCGACGGACTTTTCTCCCTTTGGGCGCGACCCGATCGCGATTGAAACCAGAAGTAAAGGCGACTATGGATATACCGTTAATACCAATTCTGGAACGGTCACAATAATCGATTTAGTAAATCTCTCCTGCCAGGGGGACATCGTACTCGATGAGACGGAATGGACGCGACCCTGGCGCATCGCGATCCAGCCCGTCAACACGGTCACCGATTTCTATCAGAGCGTCAAGACAGAACTTGCTGTGGCACCGGATACCTCGTTTTCAGAAGCTCCGAAAAAGGACAACCTCATCCGTGAATGGGAAGGTGTCAATGACCTGCAGGAAACCAGCGCGGATTCGACAGCGGTTTTGGTTCATATTGACAACTTCCAGCGCAACGTCGTCAAGTGGATCACGGATGAAAACACGCTAGCCACCGTAAATCAGTCTATTGACTTATATAGAACAGCCTATTTAATGGAGCAACAGTAAGCTCTTTTGCGGAGGATGCGCCATAGAAACAGGGGAGGGGTAACCCTCCCCTGTTTGTTTCTAAATATCAATTCATCACCATAATATTTATAAATGCGCTTTTTTGCTAATTTTTGTATGCGCAGGCAAAGAGGGTTGACATGAAATGGGATGTTGTTAAAAGAAAACTGCCTATGCTAAGTTACGCAACATATATAGATGAATTATTCCTAGGAAATATCACCCAAAAGAAGTCAAGTTCTCAAATATTCTTTGAACTAATCGGACACGTACTTTATGCTGCTCCCTTTATTGTTATTGGAGGTATTTTTAGCGTGATGTTAGTTTATCATGGAGAAATGAAAAATGATGGTCCTAAAATTTTTAATAATGCGGTACGGTATGACAGACTCTTTGATCAAATTATGGGGGATAATGGTTATGCCGATAGTAATAAAGATGGAATAATTGATTTGCATGAGTATAATTCTCTTCTAAATATAATGCAAATAAAACTACAAGACCAAACCCAAATATCACAATTTACGCCCTCACTTGAAAATCTGGAGTCTGCAATTGCGATTTATGAGAAAGATAATAGTAAATGTTTATATTAGAAGGACGAACTATTTTTCATCTTCACTTTTTTCTAATTCGTCTTGAAGTGTCTTCTCCAGCTTCGAAAATATTTCGTTATTTCCAGAGCGCTCTAGCGGTGTATTCATCTTTTTTTGAAAGCCTTTTTCGATGCTATCAACACTTACTTGAATTCCCCAATAACTTCCAGCGATCCCAATAAGGCTCAATGTAAATAAAATGAAACTCAGCATAACTACTCCTTTTTTTCTTGGAGAGGTACCCTCAAAAAGTGTGGAAAAAGAGAAAAGCGGCGTGTATCCTGAGGTTTGAGAATAAACCAAGCCCGAGAGGGCAAAAAGGAGGACACACGCCATGGGTAAGCAAAGCACAAAGGAGCAGT
>Ga0209408_1000759_pt1 | contig 22747 bp, 20 predicted proteins | sample AD_UKC107_MetaG_FD_184422 | JGI IMG/M metagenome (GOLD analysis project Ga0209408, IMG submission 184422) | Active sludge microbial communities of municipal wastewater-treating anaerobic digesters from Hong Kong - AD_UKC107_MetaG (SPAdes)... | ecosystem: Engineered > Bioreactor > Anaerobic >... | reverse complement strand
GGAAAAGGAAGGCGACAAGGACAGCCCCGAATACAAAAATGCGAAAAAAGCCCTTGATTTTATGGACAAGTTTACAAAATAAGTTTTAATGAGTAAAATACTAAAACAATGAACACACACGTATTTGGACTAAAAATTAAAGATAAAATGAGGACTCTACTACTAACAATGTTCCTTTGCGCGGCAATTTGCGCCCACGCCCAAAGCCCGGAAAGTTTCCTCGATAACTCCGTAAAACTGCAAACCTATCCGGTTGTATTGAACGATAAGGTGGGATTTTTCAATGCCGATATTATCAATGTGGTGCTTGCCGTTAATCTCGGCGATGCGTACAACGATACGCAGATTGCCGGTACCTATATCCTGAAAGATAAAAACGGGGCAACGCTTTTCGACAATATGCAGAACCTATATAGTTCTCCCGAATTTCGGGAAGCATTGAGCGCGAAAGTCAAAACCTACGAAGATGCCACTCCCCTGAGTTCTTTCTTTCGCACCCTGAACAACGGACTTTCGTTTGGCTACTATTTTAATATTGGCAACAAATGGTATTTTACCACTTCCGATGGCGGTTTTTTCGGCGCCGATGGTTTTGTTCTCACCTGCTCCGGTAACGGCACAATTGAAAATATCGAAATGCAATACGATATAAAGTTTGAAATGCCCGAAGAAGCCAAACGCAACGAGGATGCAAGCTATACCGACCTCTCTGATTTTTCGATTTCGGCAGAAGACAAAGAACTGGTATTGCAGGAACTAAAAAAGAAAGCCGACTATTCGTTCACGACTTCGCCCGCGCCGGAATACAAGCTCGGCAAACTCGAAATGCTTACCGGCGAGCTTACCGTTTCCGAAAAATACGACGATATGGAGAGTACCGGCACATATCCCTTCCTTATTATTAAAAACGGGGAAGAGTACATCCCTGTACAGGACAAAAGCTACCTATTGGAAAATGAGTTGTATCGTAATGCCGTGAAATCGGAATTTGCGCTTAAAACCGATGCTGATGCCATGAAATTCAGGGCATTCTTAAATAAATTTATGGATGCCGATGCCGAAGTAAAATCGCATAAAAAAGTAGCCGGTGATGTTTGGTTTTTCGCGAATACAACAAGTTTTGAAGACACCCTCGGCGTGCTTTTACTAACCGATAAAAAAGGACAAATAAAAGCCTTTGCGCCAAACAGCAAAAACACAAAAAAAGATATTCTAAGTCTGAAAATGCAAGACCCTGATTTTAAGGTGGACTATGAATTTAAATTGGCCTATCCTTCAAAAACGGAAATAGAAACAACGGAAGATAAAAAGATAGAAGTGGAAATATCGTTCAATGAAGACTTTGTAAACGCTTCGGATGCGTGGATAGCGACAATGGCAAACAGCAAACCCGTGGGCATGAATGTCTCTACCGACGGCTTAAATTCTCCGTTTGGCGACCAAATCCCTGCCTCTTATCTCGGTAAAGGCGTTCACACCGTAGAATATCTCCTGATGAAACCGGGCGATGACTACGAAAACCCATTATCTAAAATCACATTGATTATAACCATAAAATAATTTAAAAATGAAAACTGTAAAATCAACACTATTGTGCGTAATCCTGTTGTTGGGAGTTGCAGCAACAGGCATGGCGCAACAAGCGAAAAAATACGCCGTAAAATCGGGCTATCTGAAATTAGAACTTTCGGGCAGCACCGCAGGGACAAAAGAAATCTGGTGGGACAATTACGGGCAAAAAACCGCCGAACACGAAAAGTCCACTACCACGACTAAAATGTTCGGCATTAAGAATGTAGAGAAAAAAGATGCGCTTCATATTATAGTCAAAGACCGGTTCTGGACTATAAATTACATTGAAAATAGCGGTATGAAAGGTATAGTGCCAAACTTTGCCGATGCCCTAGATGTAGCCAACGGCATGACCGAAAAAGAACAGGAAGAATTTGCCAATCAACTGCTCGAAGACATGGGCGGGAAGCGGCTCGGTACGGAAACGCTTGGCGGGTACCAATGCGATGTAGTGTCGCTTATGGGTACGAAAGTATGGGTTTACAAAGGTGCCGCCCTTAAAACCGAAGGCAAACTTATGGGAATTGAAACCAAAGAGATGTTTTCTGAATTTAAGCCGGGTACGGCAGTTTCTGCTTCAAAATTCGCCCCGCCCGCCAATGTAAATTACCAGGATGTGAGCGCACAGCAGGAAGCTTCAGGTTTTGGCAGCTTAATGGAAGCCCTGGGCGGCATGGGCGATATGGAGGATGAGGAAGACGATGAAGAAACCGTTCCGGTAAAATATCCTTTCAGTAAATTCAAAAAAGCGGTAGAAGGCTTCACCTATCCCGGCTTTTCGCGTGTTGGCGTTAATTCGATGGAAGGCATACACGCCGCCACTTACACCAAAGGCTTTGCCTCGTCGATAATGATTGTAGCCACCTCGCGCAAAAATAGCGACCACAACGTGGAAGAAGGTTTTGAAAAATTTACCCACAACGGGCGCACCTGCTATTATGGCGAAATTGACGACGAAGAAACCGAAGGGACTGCCTTGGTCATTGAGTACCCGGCCTATGATATGTATATCGTGATTACAACCATGCCCGATATGGACAAAAAAACAATGCTCTCCATAGCCGATAAACTAAATTTTTGAAAATATAATATTGAGATAAACTCGGGGTGAATTCGGAGTGCGACTTCAGGTCGCGCTCCGAATAAAAGAATGGCTTAAAAAACAAAAAATGAAAGGAAAATATCTAATCATCGTTTTAACGCTCATTTTCGGGGTATCGCAAAGCACTGCAGGCGATACTGACCAGGAGGAGAAAAAAATAGTACCGGTAAACTACCCTTTTGAAAAATTCGAGAAAGCCGTTGACCGCCTTGTTCAGACTGACGGTTACTCCAAAATTTTTCTCGAAAGCAAAGAGGGCATACACGGTACAACGCTCAGCAAGAACCTTTTTCACTATGTTTTTATCATGGCAGAATCCCGCCAAAACAAGGCGGCAGGCGAATATAGCGGCTACGAACAATTTATTCACAAGAACAAAAAATGTCACTACTATCTCAAACCAGGTAAAGATGGGAAAAGAGGTACGGGCAGTTTAGTTATTGAGGTTCCTGAATACGATACATACATTTCTATTCATTCAACGGCAGCTGCCGGGAAAGAAGATATGGTAAACCTTTTCGATAAGCTGGATTTCTAATCAATTAATTTTGTGCAGGATACTGATACTTTTTTTCTTATTGAAATTTGTGCCCATTGCCAAAAAAGTTTTCGGCATCTCCGAAAAAGCTGTTGGAAACAGGTAAAAACAGAATATCAACAAAGAAAAATGCAAAAGCATTAAGGAAAAATAGAAAAGCAATACAGCCTACTCCGTCATCAAAGGGGAAAAATACACAGGAAACGCCGAAAAATGTCCGGGAAATGAGGAAAAAAACAAAAGTAACGAGGAAAAATCTGTAAGAAATATTAAAAATATAGTTTTCATTTATAACTAATTTTAAAATTATCAGATTTATGGCAATTACAAGCAAACTAACAGATGCCGCTACACTCGAACAATATCGTGTAGCTTGGAATTACTAACTTAGCCGGGACACAGAGTTAAGCATAAACGCTTATTTTTGTGTAATATGAGAAAACAAAGAACCCATTTTGACAAGGCATTCAAAGAGAATGCGGTCAAACTCAGTTTAGAACGCAAGAATATTTCCGAGCTTGCACAGGAATTGGGTATTGCCCCCTTTCTTTTATATCGTTGGCGGAAAGAATACCGGCAGAAAGGAGAAGCCAGTTTCCCCGGACACGGTGTCCAGTCATTAAGTGAAGATACCAAAAGGATTGCTGAACTGGAAAAACGCCTTGGCGAGGCTGAAACAGAGCGGGACATATTAAAAAAAGCTTTGAGCATCATCTCCAAGAGAGATCGTTGATCTATCTCTTTATCAAGAAGACGAACCATCGGTCACGAGTCATGATTCGTCTTGAATCAGTCTGCTTTAATTCCCCTGAGAATCAATCTTGTTTCGTTACCCATGTTGAATAGGAGGTCTATGATGCTCAGGTCAGGAATCAAGCCATTTTTGTCTGCAAACACCTGATAATAATCAGGTATTTGGTAAGGAGAAGGTCTTTTTGGATGTATCAGCTCCCTGTAATCCAGCATGCCATTGGGGGGGGCATTGACATATGTTGAAGTGTAGATAACCGTAGTTTCTATATTGATCAACCGACCGATAAGCTGACGCAATCCTTCGTTGAAGTCATGCAGAAAAGAGAACTTCTTCTCATAATAGGGACGAAATTCGTCTTCATAATATTGAAAGAAGGGTGTAGAACGGTACGCCGACAAGATGGCGTTCCAATGCAAGTGCTGCCAATTACCGTGATCGGCAATCCGAATATCGCGCATGGTGCACTTGCTGCCGGAGGTTTTTTCGACCGGTATGCTCAAGGGCAGGATCCCGTTGGCACCGGCAATGTGACAACGGTTTCGATAGCTCTGTTTCTGATAGTGATCGCATACTTCTATTGTTGCTTTCTCAGCATTGAAAAGCAGTGCATAGTAGGTGACAGGTGCAAGATAGCAGGAGGAGAGCAGCACCGTGCGATGTGCTATTCCATTGCTCATGCCGGAACGCTTGCGCTGCGGAACAGCCTATTCCAGCGTATCTTCCCGTTGAGCCATCCCTTGTCTTTTTCCAGTGATAACCAGATAAGCATTGGCTTACCCACGATATGATCTTCCGGAACGAACCCCCATACCCGGGAGTCGGCTGAGTTGTGGCGGTTATCTCCCATCATGAAGTAATAATCGAACCGGAAGGTGTAGGTGTCAGTTTCTACGCCGTTGATAAACACCTTGCCGTCGCGATATTCAAAGTCATTCCCTTCATAGTTCTTGATACAGCGTTCGTATGCCGCCACCTTGAAAGGCAAGTTGTCGGTGAAGGTGATCGTCTCCCCCTTCTTGGGAATCCAGAGGGGACCGAAGGTGTCGCGCGACCAGCCCGTGTCGTAGCTGAGTGGGTAGTAATGGCTCATACCGGGCTGTTCTTTCTCCCTGATGATTTCCCACACAAATGGTTTGGCTTTCAATCCGGCTACCATCTCTTCCGTGAGGGGGATGCTGAAGTAGAGACGTCCATTGTTCCCGTTACGGGCCTGCAAACCGAACATGGCCAGATTTAAACTGTCCACACCAGATAGGTCCTGTGAGCGTGTGATCACCTGCCCGTAGTTGTTCTGCGTTTCATAGTCTGCCTTGTTGATGCCCAATTCATTGAAGAGCTCCGGGGAAATTTGAGTACCGTCGGTGTGGATCATATAGTTGTGTTGGGAGTAGCGTGGGTTGGGCAGGTGTTTGCCGTCGATGAAGACGCTGTCGTTGCTCAAGGTGATGGTTTCTCCCGGCAGGCCGATGCAGCGCTTCACGTAGTTTTCTCTCCGGTCCACCGGGCGGTAGACGATCTCTCCATAAGTACGCCGGTCTGATCGCACACCATTGCTGCCATTGGGGTTTAGCTTCGAGAGGGTGTAGAAATCAACTCCCTGCATGTTGAGAGCCACCGTATCGCCGGTAGGAAAGTTGAAGACCACGATATCGTTTCGTTCCACCTTGCCAAACCCTTTCAGTCGTTTGTATTTCCATTGTGGTCTCTCGATGTATGACTTGCCGCCCACCACCGGCATGGTGTGTTGTGCCAGCGGAAAAGAGAGAGGTGTGATGGGAGCGCGTGGACCATAGCTTAGCTTGCTCACTGCAAGGAAATCACCTACCAGTAGTGATTTTTCCAACGAGGAGGTGGGTATCTGATAGTTCTGGAAGAAGAAGGTGTTGATGAAATAGACCGCCACCAACGCGAAGAGGATTGCATCCACCCATTCCATGGTCTTGCGGAATGGTTCGTTCTTCGATTTCTTCCAGAAGGACCAGGGGATGAACTTGGTGATGTAGATGTCGAAGAAGAGTAGTATGAACAACAGGATCCATGGCGATCCTGCCCAGAGTGAGAAGAGGAGGGTTGCTGCAACCCAGACAGCAAACCAGAACCACTGATGGCGGGTTGCAGATGAAACACGTTGTTTGAATGTCATAGCGTCAATTCTTACAATATCTGTTTATAATGAACCCAGCATGTCTTTCATGCCGAGGAGTCCCTTCCTGCCTTTGGTGAACTCGGCAGCCAGCACCGCTCCCAGCGCAAATCCGGAGCGATTCTTCGCATCATGTGTGATACGGATGGTGTCACTTGCCGATTCATAGATAACGGTATGGATACCCGGTACTTCCCCTTCTCGAAAGGCGTCTATCGGGAGTTCACCTGAAGTGCCTTTCTCACCCAGTACCCACTTCTCCTTCCGTCCCACCTGTTCGATGATCCCCTCGGCCAGGGTGATGGCAGTGCCGCTTGGAGCGTCCAACTTGTGGATGTGGTGGGTCTCCTCCATGCGTATCTCATAATCTGTGAACCGGTTCATGATCTTTGCCAGATAGTTGCTCAGTGCAAAGAAGATGTTAACACCCAGGCTGAAGTTGGAGGCGTAGAAGAAGGTCTTTCCGTTTTTGTTGCACTCCTCCCTGATCTCATCCATGTGTTCCAGCCATCCAGTGGTGCCCGATACAACAGGTACACCGGCTGCGAATGCTCTCCTGTAGTTGTGAAGAGCGCTCTGCGGTGAGGTGAATTCTATCGCCACATCGGCACTCCCAAATGCGGGTGAGGTGAATTTATCCTCCTCTCCTATATCAATCGTGCATACAATCTCATGTCCTCTCTCCCGGGCGATGCGTTCGATCTCATGTCCCATCTTCCCGTATCCTATCAATGCTATTTTCATCTTTTTTATTTTCTATATACCTGCCGGTGACAGGTTATGTAACCAACAAAAGTACAAAATAAATAGTTACTGAATGTGCCTTGACCCGTAAATTCACCTACTATTGGATGTTGCGATTAAAGCCATCCCTCAGTGCGGTACCAGGCGACTGTCATTTCTACCCCCTCTTTCAGTTTCCAGCGAGGGGTGAAATCGATATCCTCTTTGAGAGGGGTTATATCGCAGGCCCAGTTGCGCTGTTTCATGATTAAAAACTTGTCACTGTTAAAGGTAGTAGTCCTGCCTAGCAGAGAAGAGAATCCACCATTCACAAAGGCAGCATGTTTTGTCAACCAAAGTGGTATCTTCAGACGGATTACTCTCTTTTTCCCAAGTGCCTCCTTTACGATGGCATTAAATTGAGAGTCACTATAGCTGTCACCATCCGCCAGGAAATATATTTTGTTTTTGATCTCTTTTGCCAGGAGGTTGAAGATCACCTCTGCCAGATCCTTGCTGTGGATGAAGGTTAGCAGCTGTTTACGGAAACCTACTCCCACATCCAGGCCATTATTCACCGCTTTCATCAGGATCAGGTAATCCTTGTCGCGTGGTCCGTAGACACCGGTAGGACGGATGATTAACCAGTGGATGCTCTTCTGGCTGATCAGGAATTGTTCTGCCTTAAGCTTGCTTCTGCCATAGGCAGTGTTGGGATGGGGTACACTCTCTACACTGAAAGGGGTGTATCCTTTTTCATCCCCGGGTCCCATCACACTGAGTGAACTGAGCAGTATGAAGGTGCCGGAAAGTGCTTCTGCCGCTTGAAGCGCTTCAACCAGGTTACGGGTGTATTGATAGTTCACCCTGTCAAAGTCCTCATTCCGTCTTGCCTTGGTGAGACCGGCCACATGGATTACCGCATGGAAAGGGCCAAAATGTTTTACCTGATCCCGCAGTTGTTGGGTGAGCATCCTTGAATCTTCGTAGTGGAGGTCAATTAGTCTGATTCGATCATCCTGTAGGTGACGTAGGCTGCTTCCGGAGCGAATACCCGCCCAGGTAGCATGTCCCATTTCGAGAGCCCTGTCGACGATGGTACTGCCGATAAATCCACTTGCGCCGGTGATCAGTATTTTTTTTTGGTCCATTGTGAATCATTTCTCTCCTGCAAAAATAGCGATATCTTCATGAAAACACCCCATCTGAAGCATTCTGATTGTTTTTTTTATTACCTTGCGTTAACTAAAACAGGACTCATTTGTTTAAGTAATAACAATCAACAGAGATATTATGAGCAGAAAAACAAACACCTCTTCCACTGAAAGTAAACCCAGGAAGAAAGAACTGATTACATCCGTCACACAATTCCTTACAGAAAACAACGATAAACAATACAACTACAAACAGATAGCAGCAGCCATCAACGTGCGAGGCGAAGAGGGCCGGCGGCAGTTGGTGAAGGTGCTCGACAAGCTACGCGATGAAGATATGCTGCTTGAGACCTCCCGTGGCAGGTACCGGATCAACAACCGTGGTTTGATGCTGGAGGGTCGATTTGAGCGAAGAAGCAACGGTAAAAACTTTTTTGTGCCTGACGATGATGCAAACATCATCTACATTCCCGAACGTAACAGCAAGCATGCCATGAACGGAGACCGTGTACGGGTTCAGTTGCTGGCCAAACGCAAACGTGCCGAAACAGAGGGAACGGTTGTGGAAATTCTTGAACACACTCAGAGTCGATTTGTGGGGGTACTTGAGGTACAGAAACACTTCGCTTTCCTGGTAATGGACAGCAAGTTTCTCTCCAATGACATCTTTATCCCGAAAGAGGACCTCAACGGAGCCGGCAACGGAGACAAAGTGGTAGTGGAGATTGTAGAGTGGCCCGAGAAAGCCAACAACCCTGTGGGTAAGGTGATTGATGTCCTGGGTAAGCCGGGTCAGAACGACACCGAAATGCATGCCATCCTGGCACAATATGACCTGCCCTACAAGTATCCGGCAGAGGTGGAGAAATATGCAGAGAAGATATCTGACAAGATCAGCCAGGAGGAGATCGCCAAAAGGGAGGATTTCCGTGATGTGTTCACCATCACCATCGACCCCAAGGATGCAAAGGACTTTGACGATGCACTCTCTCTACGGCAGCTCTCACCCAGGGAGTGGGAAGTGGGAGTTCATATCGCCGATGTGACACACTACGTGAAGCCGGGTGATTTGGTGGACCGGGAGGCGGTGAACAGGGCCACATCGGTCTATCTGGTGGACCGTACCATCCCGATGTTGCCGGAGCGACTCAGTAACGGGCTTTGTTCGTTACGTCCCCAGGAGGAGAAACTCTGCTTCTCGGTAATCTTCAACCTCAATGACAAGGCTGAGATCAAACAGTCGCGCATCGCCCGCACGGTGATCAAATCGGACAGCCGTCTCACCTACGAGGATGCACAGGCGGTGATTGAGACCGGCAAAGGTGATTTCTCATCTGAGATCCTTAAAATGAACGATCTGGCCATCCAGCTTCGTGAACGTCGTTTTGCTGACGGGGCTATCAACTTTGAACGGTATGAGGTGAAGTTCAACCTCGATGAGAAAGGAAAACCGCTTGGTGTTTACTTCAAGGAGTCGAAAGAAGCTAACCACCTGATTGAGGAGTTCATGTTGCTGGCCAACAAGGCTGTTGCGGAGGCTATTGGGCGGGTGCCCAAGGGTAAGAAAGCCCGCACGTTTGTCTATCGCATCCACGACATCCCCGATCCGGAGAAGCTGGATACACTAAACAGCTTCATCCTCCGTTTTGGACACAAGATCAAACCGGAAGGCTCCAAGACCGAGGTGGCAAAAAGCATCAACGCCCTGCTCGACAAGGTGCAGGGACGTCCCGAAGAGAACCTGATCGAGACCATTGCCATCCGTACCATGTCGAAGGCGATCTACTCCACCAAAAATGTGGGGCATTACGGCTTGGCTTTTGACTATTATACCCACTTCACTTCACCCATCCGCCGCTACCCCGACATGATGGTACACCGGCTGCTGGAGCATTACCTGGCAGGTGGAAAGAGCGCTAATCAGGGTGAACTTGAAGAGGAGTGCAAGCACTGTTCACAGATGGAGCAGGTGGCTTCCAACGCGGAGCGTGATTCCATTAAGTACAAGCAGGTGGAGTTTATGTCGGATAAGATCGGCAAGGTGTATGACGGAGTGATCTCCGGCATCACCGAATGGGGACTTTATGTGGAGATTAACGAGAACAAGTGCGAGGGGATGATTCCCATCCGGGAGCTGGATGATGATTTTTATGAGCTGGATGAGAAGAACTACCGGTTGGTTGGACGTCGCACCAAGCGTGAATATCGTCTTGGACAGCCGGTCTCGATCCAGGTGGCGCGTGCCAACCTCGATCGCAAGCAACTCGATTTCACTTTTGCATAGGATACCCTACTCTGCGGGTATAGTCGGCAGCTCGCATCTTACCTGCCAGTCTTAGAGCAATCGAGGTATAGCTTGCGGCATCCTTTCCTTTCCCTGCAATGAGAGCCTTGGCCGCCTTCTTCAGGGCGGCCATCACGCTGTATGCAAATGCCCTGATACCGTTGTAGTAGGGATTGGAAGCCTCAGTGAGAAAGTAGACAAATTCGGAGTAGAAGAATTGAGCTCTGCTCAATTCCCTGTTCTCCCGCTCATGATACCCAACTGCATTCTTCACCAGTCCTAACCGGTACCCCTTTTTTTGCAACCGCAGTACGAAATTACGGTCCTCACCATAATGTGCAAAGAGCGGAGCGAAGCCACCCACCTCACGGATGATTCGTGTGGGTACCAACCAGAGTGCTGCGTTGATAAACTTGAATTCGGTTACAGTTGACGACAGCCGTTCAGCATCTCTCCTGTCACGAATGCCCGTATAGTCAGCAAAACCGAAGTCAGTAGCATCACCCCTGCTGTTGAGGTGGAGGGGTGACAAAACCCCGTAAGATTTATCTCCCTCAGCAGCAGCCACTAGCAGGGCTAGCGTGTCAGGTTCGATGCGTGCGTCCTGGTTCATCAGGAATAGATAGTCAAACCCCTTCTCCAGTGCATATCTAAACCCGATGTTGTTGGCCTTTCCGAAACCCAGGTTCTCTTTGCTTTTAATCAGTACCACCCCAGGATAGCGGGAACGGATGATTTCACAAGTGTTGTCATCCGAACCATTGTCGACAACGACTGTCGTAACCGGCAGGGTTGAAGTGAGCAGGGAATGCAGGCAGCGATCGATCCATGGTTCGAAATTGTAAGAAACGATCAGGGCGCAGAGTGATGGGTTGGTGGTGTCACTTATCATGTGAAGTAGCTTTGATCATACATTTACGGAAAAAAGGGGGCGCGAAATTGTTCAGATCATTCAGGAAGACCATCACACCGGGAGTGGGATAGTGGTGAAACCCCAAGTTGTTGAAAAAACGGGTAAACTCTATAAAATCATCTGGATGATGGTAGGTGCAGAGTGCGATTCGAAGTGGATGATTGTTGATGAGACGGCTCATCCCTTTTAGTACAGAAGCTTCGGCACCCTCCACATCAATCTTGCAGAACTGGGGTCTTACTCCTCTCTCTTCAAAAAAGTGGTCGAGGGCAATCTGATGGTCGCTGTTGCTGTCGCCCACAAATCGGGGTACAATGGTCACCTTCTCCTGCCAGGGAGCAAAAGTAGCTTCAAGTGCTTCAAGCCACCCGTTGTCCTGTTCAAAAAGAAAGATTCGTTGTTGACTCTCTACGTTCAGCAGTGAGAAGTAACCCTCGGCACACCCCACGTCAGCCAGCAACTCTCCGGTACGGGGATAAAAAGATTCATCAGTGTAGCAATGCGGTGATTCCCAATCTTGTTCAATGAGCAACATGTTATATAGCAGTTGAACAGTGCGTTTGTTGTGTGAGCGTTTGAAGTAGAGTCGTTTATTTCCAGTAAGCACATATGGAAGACCGTTTTTGGAATCATGCAATACATTGATATCCCGGTATCGGTATTTCTCCTGAAAGTGGCCGTAGAAGGTGGAGAGGCGATGGTGCAGAAGGTATACGACTGCGTTTTCAATCTCTGGATCCGTGGGTGGATTTTTTCGGTAGTGGGTAAGCACCTTTTTACGTGCCCATTTGTACTGTTGAGAGGTCTGAAAGGCTTTCAGTCTGGAGATGACTTTGTAGCGCAGCGTATTGGTTGTATTTTTCATAAAAGCTCATTTTTGAGTGATGATCCACTCCTTGATCTCCTTGATCATCTCGAGCCTGAAGAGACGACAAAATAGTAGGTAGAGGATAGCTACAATACCGCTGCCGGTAAAGATAAAGAGCAGGTTGTGCTCGATATTGCGGGTTAAGAGCCAGGCTACACCACTACTAATCAGTGCCAGCAGCAGGTAGGGGAGCACATCGCCAGCAAAAGCTGATAATGAGTATCCGATCAGTCTCCGGGAGAGGATGAGAGAGATGACCAGTGTTACATTGGTATAGATAACCCAGCTGGCTGCAAGCCCCATGATTCCGTAGTGAAAGAGCATTGCGATGAGGAGTACCAATATCAGTCGCCTGATGATCTCTACCCCGAGAAAATAGTTGGCTTTCTCCCTGGCGATGAATAGCTCATTCAGGACAAAAGCAAAGGGGGAGATGATTCCCGCAAGAGTGAGTATCCGGAAATAGGGTACAGCCGGCAACCATTTCTCCTTGAAGAGAAAGAGGAAGGTGGGCTCGGCAATCAGGATCATCAGGAATCCAATGGGAAAAGACAAGAAAGCAAGTGATTTCATCATTTTGCTCACCACACGATGCAACCTTTCAGTCTGATCGTTGATCTCTGGAAGAATCAGCATCGAGACGGAACGGAAGGTGTTGGAGAGGACGCCAAAAGGTATCTCTTGATATTTCTGTGCCTGGTTGTAATATCCCACCTGATGCATCGCGTTTGGATAGAAGAAGGCAATGATGGATGGGTATATATTGTTAAAGATGGCGTTGATAAGTGAAGTGGTGACTAGCTTGTAGCTCAGCCCGGTAAAGGATCGAAGCAATTTCATGCTGAACAGCTTCAGTGGTGTCCACCGAGAGTAAAACCAGAGAAACATCGTGCGGAAGAGGGCAAAAAGAAGGTTCTGCGCTACCAGTGACCAGACACCGTATCCTTTCAATGCCATCACCATGGCAGCAATCACGGCGATGAGTTGTGCCACCAGGTTTACACGTGTGATCCCCCTGAAGTCAGCTTTCTTGGTGAGGAGTGTCATTTGGATTATACCCGCGGCATTGAGGATGAGTGATAGGAAGAGAATGCGGGAGACAGATATGATGCGGGGATCGTGGAAGAGTTGTGCAATGTGGGGAGCTGCTGCGAAAAGCAACAAATAAAGCAAAACGCTGAACAGCAGATTGAAATAGAAGACGGTGCTATACTCTTCAGCAGTGATATGCTTTCGGTTGAGAAGGGCACGAGTGAATCCGCTGTCAACCAGTAATGCTGAAAAAGCAATAAAGATAGTGAGTGCCCCGATCAATCCATATTCAGAGGGTGAAAGGATACGCATTAGCACGATACTGCTACCCAAAAAGATGAGCTGTTGCCCAAATTTATCCAGAAAACTCCAGAAGAGTGATACTGTGGTCTTATGTTTGAGTGTCGGTTCCGCCATCAGTGGGTGAAAAATTGCTGTTTGCTCCGCAAAAATACGTAACTTAATTCACAATTCTGGTTTTTTGACAACCGTGTTGTGGCTATCGCGAAAAATGTATCTCTTGAAACCGCCAATTTATGAGCTTGTTTTGTTTTTTAATGTAAATTTGCGAGGATGACTTTTTCACAAGAGATAAAGCAGCAAGCGCTGCAGCTTGGCTTCGATGTATGCGGCATCTGCCGCGCCACAGACAGTGGTGAGGAGGATCGTTATATGCAGTGGCTTCATGATCACTGGCAGGGAGATATGGGATACATGGAGCGTAACATCGACAAACGGCTTGATCCCCGCCTTCTGGTGAAAGGTGCCCGTTCCATCATCTCTGTTGCACTGAATTACTATCCACCGGTTAAGCTTCCGGGAAAGGTGCCACAGTTCGCCTATTACGCCTATGGGAAGGATTACCACGAGGTGGTAAAGGGGAAGCTTAGGCGTCTTTTCGAATGGATCCGGGAGCGTCATCCGGAAGTTAAGGGGAGGTATTTTTCTGACTCGGCACCCGTCCTGGAGCGCTTCTGGGCAGCACGTGCAGGATTGGGTTTCATTGGCAAGAACACCCTGCTGATCATTCCAGGCAAGGGCTCTTACTTTTTTCTTGGAGAATTAATCATCGATATGGAACTCGATTACGATGAGCCTGTCACCGAGAGTTGCGGCGACTGCACCCGCTGCCTTCGTTCCTGTCCCACCGCTGCTATAGAACAACCCTACAGACTGAATGCTGCAAAGTGTATCTCCTATCAAACCATTGAAAACAAGGGGGAGATTGACCCCGATATCCTGCCTAACCTTCGAAACAACATCTACGGTTGTGACATCTGTCAGAAGGTATGTCCCTGGAACAGAAGCGCAACCTCGCACAGCACACCTGAGTTCATGCCATCCGATGAATTTCTTTCACTTGATTTGGAGCAGATCATGGAGATGGATGAGGATCGCTGGCGCAATATCTTTCGTCATTCGGCGGTAAAAAGAGCCAAGTTTAGCGGATTGAAACGCAACGCAATTGCCATTTCCAAAAGTCACTGGAAATAGCTACATTTGCATTTTGCAGCACAGTTATGACAACAGATGAATCATTTGACATCCGAGCGAAAAGTATGTTGCCGGAGAGTGAACGGGAAGTAGAAAATACACTGCGTCCGCTTACCTTCAGTGGCTTCAATGGTCAGGAGAAGATCGTAGAAAACCTGAAGATCTTCGTCAGTGCCGCCCGCATGCGGGGTGAATCACTCGATCACGTGCTGCTGCACGGTCCACCGGGACTGGGTAAAACAACTCTTTCGAACATCATCGCCAATGAACTGGGCGTCGGTTTCAGGGTTTCCTCCGGACCGGTGCTTGACAAGCCGGGTGACCTTGCTGGTATTCTTACCTCATTGGAACCCAACGATGTACTTTTCATTGACGAGATACATCGTCTTTCACCTGTGGTGGAGGAGTATCTCTACAGTGCGATGGAGGATTATCGCATCGACATCGTAATCGACAAAGGACCCAGCGCCCGCTCCATACAGATCGATCTCAATCCTTTCACGCTGGTGGGTGCCACCACACGCAGTGGCCTGCTCACCAGTCCCCTGCGTGCCCGCTTCGGGATTAACATGCATCTTGAATATTACGATATCGATACACTTACTGGAATTGTGTTGCGATCTGCGGATATCCTGCAGATAGCGTGCGACCGGAATGCTGCATTGGAGATTGCCTCCCGCAGCCGCGGTACACCGCGAGTGGCCAACGCCCTTCTGCGCAGGGTGCGTGACTTTGCACAGGTGAAGGGTAACGGCCGCATCGATCGAGCCATCTCAACCTATGCGCTCGAAGCACTTTACATTGACAAGCATGGGTTGGATGAAATCGACAACAAGATACTGCTTACGATCATTGACAAATTCAATGGTGGACCAGTGGGAATATCTACCATCGCCACCGCCGTGGGGGATGATGCCGGTACCATTGAAGAAGTATATGAACCATTTTTAATCAAGGAGGGATTCATCAAGCGCACCCCACGTGGTCGTGAGGTGACAGAATTGGCTTATCTTCATTTAGGAAGGATGAAGAGGGGTGAGCAGAGAGAGCTGTTCTAAGGTGCGGTGAGAGCAGTCAGCTTACGCCAGTCAACTCAATAATTACTGAATATCAATTCAATTTTCAGGTTGCCCTCTCTTTTGTCAAGTTTGGCTGCCGTGGGCCACATCTGGTTCTGTAGGTCTGTTAGCGTTTGGGTACCGGAAGAATAGTAACTCTGCTGTGAGGTGGTGATGGTTGCATCCACCGGAACCAGGTAATAGACCAGATCTTTTGGATTTTCTCCCATCGTCCGGTTGTAATAGTTCATCATTGCAGAGATGTTGTTAAAGTCGTAGCTGTAGGTGGTAGCATCGAACTTATCAGAGAGAAAACTGGTGACATTGTCCGGCAGTTTATTCTTTTCGAAGAATCCTGCCAACGAATCCCGGTTGATCAACAGCAGATAATCGGGTGGAGAGATTTTCACCAGCGGATCTTCCGTTGCCTCAGGCATTGCACTGAAAGAGAAATTGGCCAGGTTGAGAGCCCTGGATTCTAATTCCTGATTTATATCGCTGAAGGGAAAGGTGATCTCGGTCACTACACCGGCAGGACTTTTCACGTAGGTGTGGCTGTCACTCTCTTCCAACAACTGTTGGTTATTACTGCGAATGGTGTTGATCTGGGTCACATCAGGGGTGATGTAGAGTCTCATTGCATCGGTGCGGGTAGTATCCTGACCGGTCGAAGAGCCTTTTACATCGGTATAGTGATAATGAACGTAGAAGGTGGTGTAATTGACGTTTATAATGGTACTGTTTCCGAAACTGGTTGTAAAGTAGAGACCGGGAAAGAACTCTCTGAAACTGTTCAAATCGCTCATCTTTCCATGACTCGGTTTGTTGTATTCATTGAGAAACCGTTCACCAATTGTTAGGGGGAGATTCACACTGATGTCGTAAACATTGTAAGACTCGGTGGTATATCCAGAGTTGTAATACTCGGTATGATAATTGTTGTTCTTTCCTGTAAACACTGTCTTCCCCAGCGGTGCTGACATTTCAGCATACTCTTCCGGATTGATGTGTGTATAGTTGTTGATCCCTTTGAGTGATCGGTTGAGCTCATATGCCGACAATTCCATTGGTGCCAGAGAATCACCCATCATGTTGGTGTATGATACAACAACCCTCACAGAATCAATGTGAGCGCCCGGTTTGAATTCTGATCCTTCAGGCAGGTAAAATTCACCCATAAACTCTGATTTGACAGATCCGAAAACCGGATCCAGGTATTCTCCCAGCACGGGATATTTGGTCCTGCCAAAAATTGAATCGAGTTGAATGGTACGGGCTTTAAGATGCATAGTGTCGATACCCACTGTGAGTGAGTCCATTCCCGGTTGGATGGAGAACCCCACCTGATCGAGTGTGTCGTCACAGGAGAGTGCCATTAAAGAGAGTAAGGCCACAATCAGCACCTTGTATAAAGAGTTGGGTTTCATTGGCTCCAAAATATTTTTTTTCAACGGCGCAAATATCAGAAAAAAAAGGTTCAGATGAAAGCTGTTCAAATGCTTTCTCTCATTTTTTAATGATAATTGTCTTACGTCGATTTAAAAAAAGAAATTCATTAAGGTTTTTAAGAGAATCATGCATCAATTTGATCGTAAAAGCGATTAATCTCATCAGAGTACTGTTCGAAGTCGCTCTGGAAAGGGAGTTGCTGAATGCCTTTGTCAGTTGCATAGCGGATTAGTTCCGGGTCAACCTTATCGCTTCCCATGATGATGCCATCTGAAAAGTCAATGGCCAGCTTCATCAGCTTGGTGTAATCAATCGTGCCAAGCGCTTTTACAGCTTCAACCTCTTTGTCTCCAATGCCGTCATATCGCAGCTTGCCGGCAAAGTCGGGTTGGAAGGGTCTGGAAAACGACTCGTCATAGAGTGAGCAAATCACTTTGCTGTTTCTGAAACAGGGATCGTCTGCATAACCCTTTTTGATGTAGAGTGGGGCCAACGCTGAAAACCAACCATGGCAGTGAATTACGTCAGGCACCCATCGTAGCTTCTTGATGGTTTCCATTACACCGCGAATGAAGAAAATACTTCTTTCATCATTGTCTTCGTATTCTGCTCCATCTTTGTCAGTCAGTAGTTCCTTGGTTTGGAAATAGTCTTCATTATCGATGAAGTAGACCTGCATTCGAGCCGCTTGAATTGAAGCCACCTTGATGATCAGCGAATGGTCGGAGTCATCGATGATCAGGTTCATCCCCGAGAGACGGATCACTTCGTGCAATTGGTTGCGGCGTTCGTTAATCGGTCCGTACTTGGGCATAAAGGCTCTGATTTCTTTTCCTTTTTCCTGGATGGCCTGTGGTAAGAAGCGTGAAGTGTTCGAGATGGGCGTTTCGTCGAGATAAGGGTAAATTTCCTGCGTAATGTACAATATTTTTTTCTGGGACATGGAGCTAAATCTCTAAATTTGAGTACAAAGATAATAAAAAAAATTCAGACAATAACAAAATAAAAAGATGTCAATTTTATAATCAGCACTATAATAAGACTATAACAGGTTTATTGCGTTTTTCTGAAACTTTTTACCATTGGTTTACTTGCCCCTTTGCCATAAAAGCAGCTATGCAACGGTTCATATTTCAACAATCCGTGAAAGAAAGCTAATTATTTTCTCAATGAAGGCAAATTTCTTCTCTATGTGGCAAATATTTTGTTGCTTTGCAGACTGAAACAAAATAATCAATGAAAGTTATTCATACTGTTTCCGGTCTCAACCTGGCACTGCAATCGATTCGCTGCAAGGGCGATTCTATAGGGTTTGTGCCTACAATGGGGGCGTTACATGAAGGTCATGCAGCACTAATCCGGCAAAGCATTGCCGACAATGAATGTACGGTGGTAAGCCTTTTTGTGAACCCCACGCAGTTCAACAACAGTGATGACCTGCTGCTCTATCCCCGCACTCCGGAGGCAGATGAACAATTGTTGCAGGAGTTGGGGGTAGACTTTCTGTTTGCTCCTTCTGCTGAGGAGGTTTATCCGGAGCCGGACAGAAGGGTGTTCGATTTTGGAATGCTTGACAAAGTGATGGAAGGTCGCTATCGTCCCGGTCATTTCAATGGTGTAGCCCAGGTGGTAAGTCGCTTGTTCAGCTTTGTCCAGCCTGATAAAGCCTATTTCGGAGAGAAAGATTTCCAACAACTTGCCATCGTGCGTGAGATGACTGCAATGCTTCATATCCCGGTGGAGATCGTGGGTGTGCCCATCGTGCGGGAGCAGTCGGGATTGGCCATGAGTAGCCGCAATCAACGTTTATCGCTTCCGGAGCGGGAGCAGGCCTCTCGTATTTACCATGTTTTACGTGACAGCGTACAAAAGAAGAGAGACTATGCCCCACAGGAAATTGCATCGTGGGTCGTTCAGGAGATAAACAATGTGCCCGGTTTACGTGTTGAATATTACGAAATTGTGGACGGATATTCACTCCAACCACTTGCCTCCTGGGGGGAGAGTGATTGGCCAGTGGGTTGCATTGCCGTTTATTGTGGTGAGGTGCGATTAATCGACAACATCAGTTACAGATAATAAGTTATGTGGGTAGAGACATTAAAATCAAAGATACACAAGGCAACAGTCACCGATGCCAATCTCAATTACGAGGGAAGCATCACCATCGACGAAGATCTGATTGATGCTGCGGGAATGTTTGTGCACGAGAAAGTTGCGGTAGTGAACAATAACAATGGTGAGCGATTCGAGACCTATATCATTCGTGGGGAACGTGGTTCAGGGACCATTTGTCTCAATGGCGCAGCAGCCCGTAAGGTACAGGTAGGGGATGTGATCATCATCATGAGTTATGCTCTCCTTCCGCTGGAAGAGGCAAAGTCATTTATTCCCACTGTGATCAACCTCGAGCCTGGCTCCAACAACATCCGCAGGTAACATTTGAAGTCAAAGAACCTGCCGCCGGTAGTGAATCACATCGGCGGTTTTTTTATGAAACCACAAAGTGTACAGCAATAAACAGATTCTAAAGGTTAGTTCACCCATCCTGCTAAGCTTGCTGGCGCAGAACATCATTCAGGTGATTGACACCGCCTTCCTCGGCCGTGTGGGGGAGGTGGAGCTGGGTGCGTCTGCCCTGGCAGGGATCATTTACATTGCCATCTACACCCTGGCCTTTGGTTTCAGTATGGGGAGTCAAATCCTCATAGGGCGGCGCAACGGTGAGGGGAACTACCATAAGATCGGCGAGATTGTGATCCAGGGGATCCTCTTCCTGTTGATTCCGGCACTCTTGCTGATTCCCCTGCTTCGTTACGCTGCGGTTCACTGGCTGCCGGCAATGTTCGCATCGCAGGATGTGGCAGGCGCGGTTACAGACTACATGGTGTGGCGTGTCTTCGGCCTTCTCTTTGCTTTTACCAACGTGATGTTTCGTGCCTTCTATATCGGCATTGCACGTACGAAAGTACTGACCATCAATGCGGTGGTGATGGGGCTGGTCAATGTGGTGTTCGACTATGGGTTAATCTTCGGGAATCTGGGTATGCCGGAAATGGGCATGGCCGGAGCAGCTATTGCTTCAGTGATAGCAGAGATGGCATCCACAATCTTTTTCATCCTCTATACACGTAAGACAGCCAATCCACACCAATATGGCTTCACCACAATACGCTTTCAGTGGCCGGTGATCAAGAAGATACTGGATATCTCCATCTTCATGATGGTGCAATACCTCTTATCGGTGGGCACCTGGATGCTTTTCTTTCTCTTCATCGAGAACTATATGGGTGAGCGATCGCTCGCGGTAACCAATATCGTACGCAGTTTCTACACCATTTTCACCATTCCCTCTCATGCTTTGGGGTCCTCCACCAGCACGTTGGTGAGCAACACCATCGGTGCCGGGAGGAACAGTGAAGTGCTTCAGCTGGTTAAGCGAATCTCACTCCTTAGCATGGGCGTGATGTTACTTGTCATCTTGGTGATCTCACTCTTCCCGCGGCTCATGATACACATCTATACTGACGATCCCTCGTTGATAAGCGATACGGTGGTTCCGCTCTACGTGCTGATCTCGTCACTGCCCCTCTACAGTGTGGGCACAGTGCTCTTCAGTGCCGTCTCCGGTACCGGCAACACCCGTACAGCTCTCGGTTTCGAGATCTTCACCCTGTTCTTCTACCTGGCCTACATGTGGCTGGTGATTATCTTCCTCCGTTTGTCTGTAGCTGTTGCCTGGACCACCGAGCATGTCTACTGGATCTTCCTGATGACCCTCTCCTTCTATTATCTCCGCAGCGGGAAATGGAAAGATCGCAAGATTTAAGCATTTTTACTATCTTTATCTCCCAATAAGTTGCTAGTTATGGGATCAAGGATATTCTGCATTGCCTTTTTACTCCTCTCGGTGCTCACTTCTCCCGCACAGGAGTTTCGTTGGAGTACCGGTATGGATTACTTCTTCGATAATATGGAGTATAAACCTTCGCCATATGCCGATGTCCGTACCCTGCAGGGTATCTGGTTAAACGCCCTGGGAGTTGTGGAATGGGACAGTTCCCACACCTTGGTGGCCGGGGTGAACCTGCTGAAGATGCCGGGGATGCGTCGTGCTGTTGACAAGGCTGAGGTCACGCTCTACTACAAATATGAAAACGAAAAGGTGCAGTTTCGTGCCGGTGCGTTCCCCCGCAGGGAGGTGCTCTCCAATTACTCAGATTTTTTTTTCAGAGATTCGGTGAATCAGTTTATGCCGCTGATGCAGGGTCTCTTCTGGCAGTTCGGCAGGGAGAATAACTTTTTCAACGCCTGGATGGACTGGACCGGTTATTCTACCGCCGAGGAACGTGAGAGTTTCTTCCTGGGTTTCTCCGGCAAAGCGAGCAAAGGCCTTTTTTTTGCTGATTTCCAATCCAACCTCTTTCATCTTGCCGGCAACTACCCCAACGACGGACGCTACGGCGTGAGTGAGGTGATCCAGGGTATCGCTTCAGCGGGGTTGCAGTATGACAGGGGAAGCAATTTTCAGGTGATGGCTTCGGCAGGTATCTTTGCAGGTGTGGAACGTGACCGCAAGGCAGAGGAGACTTATATCCCCATTGGTTTTATTGCACGATTCAATGCCGAATACATGGGGTTCGGCACCGAGAACAACCTCTATGCGGGAGATCCCCGCATGCGTCTTTTTGAGAGATATGGCAGTCAGCTTTACCGGGGTAATCCATTCCTGCAGGGAAGTCGCTATCTGCAAAGCAAATGGTATATTCGTCTCATTGAAACGGGGAGAACGAAGCTACGACTCAACTGCAATTTGCATTTCAGCGAGGGGGAATTGTTCTTCCAACAAGCACTGAATCTCTCTGTAACGGTCGGAACCCTTACGCCAGGGGAACGCAGCAACAGTGAGTATCCCTGGATGCGTTTTTTTTAATAATCGTCACATGTTATGGATCAGATCAGGCAACAAATAGAAGCGCTGCGTCAGCAGTTGCATGAACACAACTACAACTACTACGTCCTGTCACAACCGGAGATCTCAGATCAGGAGTTCGACCGGCTGATGGCCGAGTTGACTTTCCTGGAAGCCCAATACCCGGAGTATGCCGACCCCAACTCACCCTCAGTCAGGGTGGGGAGTGATACCAACAAGAGTTTCACGCAGGTGGCGCATCGATATCCGATGTTGTCATTGCAAAACACCTATTCCGAAGATGAGGTGAAAGAGTTCTACAACCGGGTAAAGAAGAGTCTGAACGAGGACTTTGAAATTGTTTGTGAACTGAAATATGACGGCACCTCCATCTCACTGATCTATGAAGAGGGGAAGCTTACCCGTGCCGTCACACGTGGCGACGGACAAAAAGGGGATGATGTGACCGCCAACGTGCGTACCATCCGCAACGTACCACTTATTCTGAGAGGAACGGAGATCCCCCCCTACCTGGAGATGCGGGGTGAGATCCTGATGCCCTGGAGCTCATTCGATGAATTGAACCGTGAACGGGCCGCACAGGAAGAGCCTCTTTTTGCCAACCCCCGGAACGCAGCTTCCGGAACGCTGAAGCTGCAGGATTCACGTCTGGTCGCTTCGCGCCGATTGCAGTCGTTTGTCTATTACATGCTGGGAGAATCGCTTCCCGCGGAAAGCCATTATGAGAATA
>Ga0209408_1000757_pt1 | contig 22792 bp, 46 predicted proteins | sample AD_UKC107_MetaG_FD_184422 | JGI IMG/M metagenome (GOLD analysis project Ga0209408, IMG submission 184422) | Active sludge microbial communities of municipal wastewater-treating anaerobic digesters from Hong Kong - AD_UKC107_MetaG (SPAdes)... | ecosystem: Engineered > Bioreactor > Anaerobic >... | reverse complement strand
GTGACCACCGCGCGCGCCATGGTCGAGTCCGGCAAGGTCGCCGACTTGGATGCGTTCGCGGGAGCGGTGCAAGCGCTCGTGAATGCGGTCCAGTCCGCCCGGGCCGCGCGCGACGCCATGGCCGACATTGACGACGTCGCGGCCGCGTCCTGACGGACCCTTCAGAGAGTCCGCCCCTCGCCCGGATGTGGGCGAGGGGCGGACTTCCTCGCGTTCCCCTTCGTGGGGAACCTCCCCATGGCGCGACTTCCAACGTGCCCGAACGCGTGAGTACCGGACCGCGTTCGGGCACGTCGGTGGCCCTGCCATGGGTCACCCTTTAGGTGTGCGTTATGCGCCTCACCAAAGGGCGTGTTCGGCACGGTTCTGCCGTGCCACTTTCACCGCGCGGGAGTAGTCCGTCTCGCGGTCCACATGAGTACTTCCATGTGTTGGGAGTACTCACTCACCAAAGATTCACAACATTGTGAATCTCAGTCACCAAAGATTCACAACATTGTGAATCCGACCGAAGGGAAAGCATCATGCAGCACACCAGCACCATCGAGCAGATCCCGACGACCGGCATCTACGCGGCCATCCGCCGCGGTCACCGCGAGAGGACCGGGCACCAGATCGCCGGTCACCTCGTCATCGACTCTCAGGGAGTGGCGCGCGTCGTGCGCACTTGCTGCTCCTGATCCCACCTCACCGGATTCACAACGTTGTGAATCTCGACCCGAAAGGAAGGCACCATGCGTATCCGACGCACCGACACCGGCCAGGTGTCCGTCACCGACGAGTCCCACGGCTCGGCCGTCACGTTCGTCACGTCCATCTACGGCGGCCCCGTCGTCATGGTCACCGGGGCGATGCAAGTCTTCGTGGACCGTGCCGTCACCGCTCGGTGTGGCGACCTCGTTGCCGACCCGAACGGTTGGGTCGCCCGGTTCTGGCACGACGCGGTGACCGCGTGATGCGCCTCACCGCGCGCGGCAGGCGCGTCCTGCTCGGCCTCATCCTCACCATCGGTCTCTTGATCGGATGGTTCGCCGAGGACCTCAGCCTCCTCGGCTGGTGGCGGTAGGAATCCGCCACCTCTGAGATTCACAACGTTGTGAATCTCGCTCACCGAACCTCGGACCCCGAGGTTCACCCCACAACCGAAAGGAAGGCGTCAATGAGCCGCACACTCTCCGAAGAACTCGTCAAGGTACCCGGACAGGAGGGAGACCTCCTGCTCCCGCGAGAGACAGTGGTCGAGGTCGAGTGGCCGAACGGGAATCGCGTCCTCGGCTACGTCGACAAGGGCGGACTCCGGGAGATTGCTGGGGCGGGTGCTGGCGACGACACCCCGTGCCCGTGGTACAGCGGCCGCGTCGTCCGCGTGTTCACCGAGGACAAGGCTGCGCAGTTCGTGCCGGAGTCCTGAAGTTCCACCGCCGACCCCTCTGACTGAACCGTTCAGTCAGAGCGAGATTCACAACATTGTGAATCTCACTCACCAAACCTCGACCCTCGGGGTTCGGACCACCACTGAAAGGAACAGCACCATGTCCGCCATCGTCTTCGCCATCCCGCTGCTCGACGACTCAATCGAGCAGGTCGACATCGCTGGATTCATCCGGCACGGCGACTACGTCACCGCGTTCCGCGACACCCACGAGGGGCACAGCGCCATGCTCGCCTTCTCGATGGTCCCCAAGGATCTGCGATCCATCATGCTCGACGAGGTCACCGCCGCCATCGCCGCCGACCCCATGGCCAACTTCGCCCAGGATGGCACGCTCGCGCGCGGGACTCTCCTGCTTCAGTGTCCGCGCGCCCTCATGGTGGCCCCGCTCTACGCACTGGTCGCGGTGTCACCGGACGTCTTCGACGGGGACGCGCCCTATCTCGACCCGCACGCCATCGCGGCGGCCGTCGCTGCCGACCCCTCGGCTGAGTACATCTGAGCCGATGGGGAGCGCTCACCTGAGCGGCCACACTTCCGTCCGGGCCGAGGGGATCGCCACCCTCGGCCCGGCAGAGGTGTTCCGCCTCATGCCCGACAGGCCCATCCCTCTCGGCGAGGTCCCGGCCTACTGGTCCGGGCTCTGGTACGCGTCCTGCCCTGACTGCGGCCCCATCGGGTCAGGTCTCGCGGCATGGTGCCGGAGCCCTGAAGTCGCCGCCATCCGGGCGACCACGCACAACCGGCAATACCACCCGTCACCGGTCGACTGAACCGTTCAGTCACGTCGAGATTCACAACATTGTGAATCCGACCTCACCAAAGGAAGGCATCATGCACACACCAGCACTCTTCAGCGAGGCCGACCCTCGCAACTTCTCCCCCGGGAGCACCCTCACGCCCGTCTACCCGCTTCGCTGGGTGCCCGGGAAGTACCACACTTGGTCCACGCACTCGAAGTGGATCGACGCGCTGGGCCGGACGGTGTTCCTTGCGCTCGGGTCTCGGCGGCCCGGGGTCCCTGCAGGCCTCATCGACCTCGACAGGTCATGGGACGAGTCCGACCTCGATGCCGACGAGTTCTGTGAATGGGTGTCGAGTTTCACCCTCATGGGTGAGGAGGTCTACTGGTGCGACCACTGTGGCGACCCCATCTTCGACACCTTCAGCGCCGAAGGCGGCGAGCGACAGGTCTGCCGGTCCTGCCTCGACGACAACTACACCACATGCGACGACTGCGATGAATCCTACCGGGACGTCACGTCCGTCGAGGATGGCGCTCGGGAAGTCTGCGAGTCCTGCCTTCGGAGGTACGAAACCTGTGACGAGTGCGAGGAACTGGTCCTCGGCATCCGCGTCATCGCCGATGACGATCTCGGAGTGTGCGACTACTGCCTCGAAAACGTCTGCTACTGGTGTGAGTCCTGCGACGACTACTACCGCGAGGAGCACGACCATCATCGCGAGGACTGCTGCGAGTCGCCGAAGCAGGAGTTCTTCCTGCGGATCAAGGATGGCTCAATCTCGCAGGACGAGCGGCTCACCGTCACGTTGCCGGAGGGCGTCACCAGCACGGGGTTCTATCAGATCCGAGACTTGGTCTACTCCCATGTCCGCTCTCTAGAGGCACCGCCGACTGGCTGGCACCGCGCTGTCGAGAAGATCCGCGGCGAGACCATCGGAGCCGAGTGGGTCACCGACAAGGGGACGCTCCCGAAGCGGATCTCCCGGTTCCTCCACCGCGAAGCCGGGATCTCTCTGCCTGCCACGGTCCTGGCGGAGATCGGCAACGTCGCCAAGCGGGACGCCCGGAGCGGAGAGTTCCACGTCGAGGTCACCCGGGACCTCAACCTCGACGCCGACGAGTTCGCCCATGGCGGCTCCTGCTGGTGGACTGAATACGCCGTGAGTCGATGCATCCTCAAGACGAACGGTGGGTTCGGGCTGCGCTCCTTCGGGAAGTATGGTGGCTGGGCCACCGGGAGATCATGGGTGATGCCCATGAAGCGCCAATTCAGCGGCCCCATCCTCACGCCCACGTTCAACACGGACGACCCGGACGCCTACGTCGTGTTCAACAACTACGGCGACCTCGGGGAAGGGATTGGGCCGGTCGTGTTCGCCCACATGCTCGGCTGGGTGTCGCGCCGGATCGACTTCTCGGTGGACGACATGTGGGTCAACCATGACGATGTCCGCGGCATCCGCTCCGGCCACCTCATCACTCCGTCCGCCGAGGACTTCGCCGACCTCCCCAGCCTCCACCTCTCCATCGCCGACCACTCCTCCCTCTACCGGGATGAGACCACCACCACCGAAAGGACCAGCCATGTTGCCTGAGAACGTCTTCGACGCCGAGGCCCTCATCCGCATCTGTCAGATGCGAGAAGGGTCGTTCGCCAAGGCGTACGGCATGACCACCGTCGAGGTGGATCAGCCCGCCCCGGCAAACTACTACCACTTCAAGGACAACGGGTCGGACATCCTCGCCGTTGCCCACCTCGACACGGTCGCGGGTCGCAAGGCCCGGACGGCTCGGATCGTCGACACCGAGGCCGGTCCCGTCATCCACAGTCGAGCACTCGATGACCGGCTCGGGGCCTACGTCATCCTCGACATGCTCCCGAAGTTGGGGCTGACCTTCGACTGGCTCCTCACCACCGGCGAGGAGTCAGGGATGTCGACCGCGGCCTTCTTCGACGCGCCGAAGAAGTACCGCTGGATCATCGAGTTCGATCGCGGCGGCACCGACGTGGTCATGTACCACTACGAGGACCCGGAGTGTGTGCAACGGGTCCGTGCCTGCGGTGCGAAGGTCGGCAGGGGGTCGTTCTCGGACATCTCCTACCTCGACCATCTCGGGGTGAAGGCGTTCAACTGGGGCGTCGGCTATCAGGACTATCACGGTCCCCGGGCTCACGCCTACTTGGAGGACACCTTCGAGATGGTGGACAAGTTCCTCATCTTCCATGCCGCCTACGGCGACGTGACCATGCCTCACGACGGCGAGCCTTCGATGAGGGAACTCGCGTGGGGATGGCCGTCCCTCGACGACGACTGGGAGGAGTTCCCGTCCCAGTCCAGTGACAGCAAGTGGGACAAGTGGAACGAGTGGGACGACGACGAGCCCGACTTCGTCGAATACCCGTCGGCCGGTCAGGTGACCAAGTACCTCGCCGACGTCGAGCGCTGGGATCGCCGCAACCGGTGACCCCACTGGCAGGGTGCGGCGTGGCTGCCGCACCCTGCCAACCTCGGATTCACAACATTGTGAATCCGCTTACCAAAGAAGGAAAGGACACTGTCATGACCAAGACACCACAGTGGCTGCCGGACGGTTCCGGCATCGACCCGTTGACTATCGACCCGAAAACGGTGGTCGAAGTTGAGTGGTCGAACGGGAATCGCACCGCCATCTATAAGGATGAGCGCGGCTTTAAGGAGGTCTGCGCCAGAGATGTGGGCGACGGCGACCCGTACCCGTTGGGCGATGGTCGCATCGTGCGCGTCTTCGCCGACGTGACCCCGCCCCGGCCTGACCCGCGAGTGGAGGTCGTGGCGCGTGCACTGCATAGAGTGGGCCCAACCCACAGCGAGACGTGCGACAACCACTGGTCGCACTGGTGCGATGATGCCCGCGCTGTCCTCGACGCTCTGGACACAATGGATCCAGACCCCGATGAGGACCGGGGGCCGTGATGCCCAGCCCACCCACGGTCCGGGCCTGTAGCGGCCCGAGGAATCGCTGTCCGGTCCTTCGGTTCTGCCCGATCTGCGCGAAGGTCCTGAGTACCGTCGCGGGACGCGTCCGCCACATGGTGCACTGTCCGGGGCCGATCATTCTCAGCATCGCTGAAGCGCAACACTTCCACGATGAGCAGTTCCACTCCCCCAAGGGGCGTCGGAACCACCTGCTATAGTTTGTTGTACCGGCTTTACTAAACCACCACCACCACGGAAGGTCAGTCCTCATGAGCACCCGCAAGAACCTTTCTTTCGACAGGAAAGAACTGTCCAAGTTCACCGACGCTGGGGAAGCCGTCGTTCGAGCCGCACTCGCGCTCGGATGGTCAGCCCAGTGGCAGAACACCGCCCATCGCGTGCTGAAACTCCGCTCCGCCGTCGAGCCGAGCGTCACCATCAACATCCCCACCACCAACCTCAACGTCAAGCGAGTGCGCGCCATGGAGGAGCGAATCCTTCGCTACTCCGACCCTGACCTTCTCGACAAGGTCGCGGCCCTGTCGGACGAGGCCGCGCGCGTCGCCTCTGTCGATGACGGCCCGAAGACAGCCCTCGGCATCACGCCCGGCAGGGCTGTGCAGAAGGAGGCCATCGCATTGGGCACTCGCATTCGGAAGATCTCCGATGAGGTTCGGGAACTCCCCGAGCCATCCACTGAGGTCACGGTCCGGCCGTGGATGGCGCGGCGCTACGGGTCCGAAGGCGGGCGGGGCCTCATGTATGAGTCCAAGTCGGTTCTGGAGGTCACCCACGGGGACGGCTCGATCACCTACCGCTGCGCGTTCTGCGACTTCGAGAACGACAAGCCGCGCTCGGTGTCGTCTCACGTCTCGCGCTCCAAGAAGGGGCACGACATCGGCCCCGCCAAGCCAACACTGCTTCGCGTCAACGAGTACCGGGCAAGCGAGGAGACTCGCGCGAATCCCGGAGGGCGACCGAACAGTCTCAGGGCGCGCATCCTCGCCGCCCTGTCCGCCATGGACGACTGGTCCAACCTCACCCGTGACGACCTCGCAGATCGACTCTCCGAGGCGTTGGCGTCCGAGCATGAGCCGACCCCGGCAGAGCCTCTCACGGACGCTCAGATCGTCGCTCGGATCACCGCCATCATCGACAACGGCAGGCTTGCTCAGATGCACCAGCAGATGGACGACCTGACGACCGCCCTCGCTCAGGCGACACAGGCCCGGGAGGCTGCCGAGCATCGAGCGGAGACGCTGCGCTCCAACATGGCCGCGCTGCGTGACCTCATTAGCGACGAGGACGTCTCATGACGACCTACGTGATGCGAGCGAATCGCGACGGGGTGGTCGCGGAGGCGTCCATCGAGATCACCTCTGACCAGAGGTTTGCCGATTTCACCATCGTCATCGACCGTCGTCGGCCCGGTGGCCGATGGCAGAGGGTTGCCGAACTGGAGGGGGCCGATGGGACCTTGCTGGCCGCTGTGGTCATCGCTCGCGGAATGCTTGCCAGCGCCCTCGTCTGCACTCCACTCGGCACTGAGGGAGGTGCCTTGGAGTACCGCCAAATCGACTGAGGCACAACAGGATTCACCAGAAAGAAAGGGGTGTAGAAGCCCATGAAGAAACCCGTGTGGAGTGAGCAGCCGCCACCCATCCGGCGACCACGGGAGGGCAGTCCCTACGACTGGCCTGTCATCATCGCCGCGCTGAAGGACCGGCCCGGGCAGTGGCTGCTCGTCAACGAAGAGGCCCGCATGAGCATCTTGCAGATCATCAAGCGGGACTCGATCTCATGGCTGCGTGACAACGAGTGGGACTTCCACGCGAAGACGCGCAACAACAACCGAGAGGTCGGCTCGTGCGAACTGTGGATGCTCGCCGAGAGAAAGCCGAAGCCGGGAGGTCCACGTTGAAAGGCAAGTACAACTGGCCGGAGATCGTCAAGCAGTTGAAGGACCGGCCCGGGCAGTGGCTACTCGTCGATGACAACGCGACACCCGGTGCCCCTCAGGTTGTCCGAGAGCGTAGGGCAGTCGCTCTGCGTGACGACGAGTGGGACTTCCACGTCACCACTCGTGGGAACGACCACACCATCCGGCGCTCACAGATGTGGGTGTCGGCAACACCGAAGAAGAAGGAGGAATGATGGCCGGAGAACCTGTCGTCACCATCGTTGGCAACTGCGTGAACGATCCAGAGTTGAGGTTCACCCCATCCGGGGCTGCGGTCGCGAACTTCATCGTCGCGTCCACCCCGCGCACGTTCGACCGCCAGTCGAACGAGTGGAAGGAGGGCGAGACGCTCTTCATGCGCTGCTCCATCTGGCGTGACCCGGCCGAGAACGTCGCGGAGAGCCTCACTCGTGGGATGCGCGTGATCGTCAGTGGCCGCATCAAGTCGCGGTCCTACGAGAAGGACGGCGTCAAGCACACCGTCATCGAGATGGACGTCGATGAGGTTGGTCCGTCGCTGCGCTACGCCAATGCCAAGGTCAACAAGGTGACCCGTGCTGGCGCGCAGGAGCAGCAATGGGGTGGCCAAGCGGCGGGTGACCCTTGGGCCAGCCCGCAGCAGCAGTCGACCCCGCCGCAGCAGCAGCAGCAGCAGACCCAGCCGCCGCAGCAGTGGGGCGGCCAGCAGGGTCAGTATCAGCAGTCGGCCCCACCGCAGCAGCAGGGCTGGGGTAACCATCCCCGCTACGACGAGCCCAGATTCTGACCCGACAAGGATCTTGCTCGCTCAGCGAAAGGCGTTGAGCGAGTAGGGCATCCACGCCCAAACCTCCAACAGAGAAAAGGAAAACACACATGTCCACCGCCACCAAGAACGTTGAGAAGAGCGACGTCGAGAAGCGCCGCATCGCCTACAACCTCGCCGAGACGAGGCTGAAGGATCTCCACCGAGACGAGTTCATCGGACTCGTCAAGGAGGAGGCGGCCAAGTTGGGCGTCACCTACGAGCCGCGCAAGACCGCCGAGGAGAAGGCGCAGGACAAGATCAAGGCCCTGCTCGACGAGTTCCCCGGGCTGGCCGACAAGTTCAGCGCCTGATCGGCTCGATGACGATGATCTGGTTCATCGTCATCCGTATGGCGGTTGCCACTGCTGTTGCCGGAGTGTTCGGCGCAGCGGTGGCGACCGCCACATGGATCATCACGCTATGCCTCGCGGAGCCAGTGCTCCGCAGGTTCGACGACTTCCACGACCGACGCTCAGAGCGTCGTCGCCAACACCACCACAGGAAAGGTCGGTCATGACAAATCCACTTCGCTCCAAGTGGCTCGACGCGCTGCGCTCGGGCACCTATGTCCAGACTCGCGGCGTGCTCTACGAGAACACCCCGTCCGGGAAGGCGTACTGCGCACTCGGGGTCCTGCTCCATGTCGCCATCGGGGACGAGGAGCCCGAATCATCATCATGGAGCATGTCTCTCGCGGACGAGATGCTGAAGAACGCTTGCGTCGCTTCAGAACTCACGCTCCGCCATGACTCTCCGGTCAGGCCACATGCCGTCGCCGAGTCACTGTTTCCGGACTCCCTAGATGAATGTTTCAACGAGGGAGTGTATGTCTCCATCGTCGACCTGAACGACTCCTGCGGCCTGTCGTTCGGCGTCATTGCCGACCTCATCGAAGAGGAGTACGGGCGATGACCTTGCGCAGCGGAACGGCTCGCGCCCACTACGACGAGGCCCTCGCGGCGCTCGCGCGTCGTGACCTGATCGGCGCGCTCAATGCACTCACTCTCGCGGCCTCGGCTGAGGCCGCCGACGGAAAGGACTACCAGTGAGCATCATCTACATCGACGTCGAGACCACCGGCCTCGACCCGGAACGTCATGAGGTCATCGAGATCGGGTGGGTGGACGGCGACCGCTCGGGCAGGTACATCGTTCCTCACATCGGCATCACGGCGGACCCGGACGCCCTGAGGATCAACAAGTACAACGAGCGCAACCTTTGGGACCGCTCCTTGTGGGACGAGCCGGACCGGATCGCCGACTTGGCGAACCGACTGGAGGGAAAGACTCTGGCGGGGTGCAACCCGCGCTTCGACGCCGCCTTCCTCTCGCGTCTCTTCGGTCGGGAGCCGTGGCACTACCGACTCCTTGACGTGCAGTCCTACGCCTCGGCCGTCCTTGGCGAACTCGTCCCATTGAGCGCCAGCGACCTCTATGAGGAGTACTCAGGTCGAGGTCATGCCCTCACCGAGCCGGATCACACGGCGTTGAGCGATGCGCTCTTCGCTCAGGGTCTGCACCGCGCGGCCGTTATCGAGATGACCAACTACCGCCGCCTTGGGAAAGTGCTCAGGTCCATCGGGTGAATCTGACGGCACCCCCGAGAGGGGTTCGGACGGCTCTCGGGGGTGCCGCTAGGTCGCGACCCAGGGGGGGGAGGGAGTCACTCCATCCAGTATAGCCAAGGAAGAAGGAGACCCCCCGGGCCACCACGCCCGGGGGGTCTCAACAGGCCGATACGATGTCCGGAAGGTCTTGAACACTGGGAGTGAAAGGATGCTCCCAAGATCGTCCTGCTATGCGCACCTCTCGGTGCGGCCACCAACGAAAGGAACTATACCGTGAGTAACCGGACGGCAGCCCTCGCATGGGCTGCGCCTGTCACGCCAGACCAAAAACTCTTCCTCCTCGCACTCGCCGAGGTGAGCGCAGACATGGGCACCACCTGCGATTTCATGACCGCCTCATGGTCGATGCTCGTGGAGTTGACGGGCCTCGACGAGAACACGCTGGGCAAGATGCTCATGCAGGCGTTCAGGATGCCGAGCATGGAGGGGTGGGGCAGTGGTCTCACCTTCCGCTTCGAGCAGGTCATCGAGCGTCTCTCATGAGCGACCAGCCATCCTTCTCGAAGGTTCCACACTGGGTGCTGCGCCTTGTCGCCACGGGCGCCATGCCGCCGGGGGCGTTGCTGGTCTTCGTCGCCGTCGCCAAGTACGTCAACTACCAGACGGGCCGTGGCGGGTGGCCCAGCGTGCGGACCTTGGAGCAGGAGACCGGGCTTGCCGAGCGCACCATCCGTCGCCATCTGACCGAGTTGGAGAAGCACGGGTGCATCGTCCGCGTGAGCCGTTTGGCGGACCGTGGGCGGCAGACCAGCAACATCATCGAGGTCGTCTGGGAGCAGGGTGACGCCGGTCCCGAGACTGCCCCGGACGTCAATCCACAACCTGTGGACAGCCCTGTGGAAAACCCCGTCGGAGAGACCGTTGAAGGATTGAAATCCCACGACGGATTTGGCCAAAAATGGCACCCCTTGAACGAGAGTACTTACTCAAGTAGTTCTTCTACCTCTAGTTTCGTAGATGGGGGTGTTGCTGGCTTTGGAGGTGAGTCCAGTAGCGCGCACACCCAGACGCGCGAGGGGTCGCCACCCGATGACGGGCTGGGGTTGCAGCAGCAGCACAAACAAGAAGCCGACGCGACGGACGAGGTCTCCCCACCGGAACTTCCGGACGTCGCGGTGAGGCTGTTGAGGGATCGGCTCAACGTCACCTCACCGGGGTCGTGGCCAACCGTGTGGAATGTCGCCTACTCGGCCTTCGCCAACACTCGCGTAGCCCACGACCTTGCGCCGGGAGAGCACCTGGTCTCCTACCTCGCGAGGTGTGCCGACGAGCCGTCAGCACCACGCCCCCACGTCTGGCTGCGGTGGTATGTCGAGGATCGCGCAAAGCACTTGACGACCCTTGACGCAATCACCGTCGCAGGGCAGCATGAAGACCCCCAAGAGAGGGAGGATCGCTTCAATCGGCGACTCCCCCCCGACTGGGACGCACCAACCACCACCACCACCTCGGAAGGAGGTAGCGCACCGTGAGCGCCTACCGTCAGCACGATCTGGTCACCACCCACAGCGAGCGCGTCGAGCAGATCATGGACGCCGTCGAGGCACTGCTCGACAATGGCTTCATCATCGCCAAGCGCCTACCGGACAACCCGCTCAACCCAGTCGAGGTCCACGTCCACCGGGCACTCATCTACGAAGCCGTCTTCGGAGTCGACTTCGAGATGTTCGAAGAGGAGGAGCGCGAGATGCGCGCTCGCCGGAACGGAGAGTCCGCGTGAGGACCGCACCAGATCTCAACACTGCCATCGAGTGGGCCAAGGCGGGGCAATCGAGCATGGCCCAATGCCCGGCGCATGACGACGGCCACGCCTCACTGTCGGTTGGCCCCGGCTCCGAGCAGCCGGTGTTGCTGAAGTGCCACGCGGGCTGCGAGACGAGCGACATCATCGCCGCGGCCGGGATCGACTGGGACGAAGTCTGCGAGCACCGTGACGACCACCGCGCCGAGGGCAATGTGTGGACACCCTCCGGCCCCGCGTCACACGTCTACCCGTACCTCGATGAAGAGGGACGGGAGTTGTTCCAGACGTTGCGCATCCCCCTCGCTGGAGGTGGGAAGACGTTCAGCCAGCGCCACGCCTCACCGTCCGAGAAGAGCGGTTGGGCGTGGAACCTCACAGGGGTTCGGCGGGTGCCGTACCGGCTGCCTCAGATCATCCGCGCTGTCGCGGATGGCCAGACCATCGTCATCGTGGAGGGTGAGAAGGACGCCGACCGGGCCGTCGCGGATGGCTATGCAGCGACCTGCTGCCCGATGGGCGCCGGGAAGTGGCAGACCACCTATGGCGAGTTCCTGAAGGGTGCCGAGGTCGTCATCGTCGCGGATGCCGATGACGCCGGACGTGCCCACGCGCTGGCCGTCTACGACGACCTCGTGGACAACCATGGGTGCCGCGTCAAGATCGTCCAGTCGAGCATCGCGAAGGACTACACGGCGCACCGGCAGCGGGGTGGAACCTTCGACTCGCTCTCGGTGAAGAAGGCCTCGTACTTCACCGGCTCCGACATGTCCGGCATGGGCATTCAGGACTTCCTCACCGAAGACTTCCCCGAGGGGAAGGTCATCATCCCGGGGATGCTCGCGGAGGCGAACGTCTTCGTCTTGGTCGGGCCGGAAGGCCACGGCAAGACGACCTTGCTGCGACAGATCGCGGTCCAGTGTGCGGCTGGCATCCGGCCGTTCACTGGTGGCGACATGGAGCCGCTGCGGGTGCTGTATCTCGACGCGGAGAATCCCGAGCACCAGCAGCAGATCGACTGGCGCAGACTGGCAGGGCTGGCGGCGCGCAACACGGGCAGCCCAGTGCCGAACGACAACCTCTGGATCATGTCGGAGTGGCGGTCCGAGCCGGATCTCACCACCATCGACGGCCAGCACTTGCTCTACGAGGCGATCGCCAACTACCGCCCGCACCTGTGCCTGATGGGGCCGGTCCAGAACCTTGTCGGCAGGGACGTCAAGGACGACGAGGTAGTCCGCAAGTTCAAGCACGCGATCAACACCGCGCGCTCGATCTGCGGCACGGCATTCGGCATCGAGCACCACGCCCCACACCGGGCACCGGGCGACAAGGAACGGCAGATGCGGCCCTACGGGTCGAGCCTGTTCATGAAGTGGCCGGACTTCGGCTACGGCCTGAAGCCGACCGAGGAAGAGGACGTCTACGACCTCTATCCCTTCCGTCGCCCCCGGGTCCGGAGCAGGGCATGGCCAGAGCGGCTGCGCTGGGGCAAGCCGAACACCTTGGAGTTCCCTTGGGAAGAGGCTGAGCCGGAGTCGGCGACCATCTTCCACCCCCGCTTCGGCGGGTAATCCACCACCACTGAAAGGACGCACACCATGAGCACCCTCCCCATCAATGGCGAGTCGAAGACGTTGGAGGAGTTCTTCGCCCGCATCGACAAGTTGACGAAGTACGCGATCACGTTCGGCCAGAAGTACCGACACGAGCCGCACCCAGTCCTTGGCATGGACGCACGCCTGCCCGACGGATACATGACGCTCTGGGCGGAGTCCGAGATTGCGGCGCGACAGTGGCTCGTCGACAACATCGACAACGCCTACTGCTCCATCGACGACGAAGCGCACTTCGTGGCCGAGGCCGCGGCACACTATCCACTGGGCCGCCTCGGCGACGTGAGGGGCCGCGTCGCCATGCTGGACCTCAGCATCAACAGCCTCGACGACGATGACGAGGATGAGACGTGGGTCAATGAGCACGGCTGGGACCTCACGCCGGGGCAGTCGCCGTCTCGACGAAGGTGAGGATGTGAAAGCCAAGAGCCTGTCGTCCGCCGAGAGGGCCGTCGTCGTGGGCCGCGAGCGGGGTCTGTGCGCTCGCTGCGGCCTTCTGGGCACCGACTGGCACCATCGGCGCTCTCGTAGCGTCCGGGGGCCGCACACGCACTGCGCGTGCAACGGCGTGCTGTTGTGCCGAGCCGATCACCAGTGGGCGCACGCCAATCCTGACGAGGCGCGACAGCAAGGGTTCATCGTCCGTCGCACCATCGAGGAGCCATCTGTCATTCCGACGCTCCGCCCGAGCGGGTGGTTCGCCACCGACTGCGACGGGGCGCTGCACCCACTGCGCACCACCGATATCCAGTTCGACTCCCACGGAGAGCCGACGCTGGAATAGCGAGCCATCCAAAGGCTCGCCACGCAAGAAAACGTTTGACATATGCCCAGCATCGGGCATATGATGTGCATCACCAACACCACCACGGAAGGAACACCATGACCCGCAACGCAACCCTCGAAGACCTCGCCCAGACGCTCATGGAGCAACAGGGTCGGAAGGTCGACATCGTGGCCCCCGCCACGCAACTCCACTCCCACAACGGCTTGCTCGTCGTCAAGGGTGCCGACGCCATCCTCGACGCAGACGGCGTCACCCCAGCGGACGGCATCTACCAGCCGACTCGCGTCTTCGATGAGGGCATCGCCGAGAAGTTGGGCATCCCTCTCGCCTACCTGCGCCGCACTCGTGAGACCCGGCCCGACCTCTACGACGCCAACGTCAACGGCTGGCTCCATGGCGCGGAGGGAGAGTCGCCGGACGGCCGCTCCTTCCTCGTCCGAGCCTTCAAGGGCGAGCCGGGCGTGGCCCGGGCGTTCCTCTCCGACCGCTACAGCGTCATCGACAACCTCGACGTCCTCACCGCCACCCTCGACGGGGTGCGCCAAGCCGGCGTCGAGGTCAGCATCGACGGGTGCGACCTGACGGACCGGCGCATGTACGTCCGGATCATCGCCCCCGAGGTGAAGGTCATGGCGGAGCGGCTCCTGAAGGACTACCGCAACCCGTTCGGCAGCCGCTTCCAGCAGTGGCGCGAGGTCGCCGACCGGGAGGGCCTCGGCTTCGGCGACGGCACCGAGCCGGTCATCTTCGGCGGCTTCCTGATCTCCAACTCGGAGACCGGATGCGGGGCCATGACGATCACCCCTCGCATCGTCGTCAAGGTCTGCAAGAACGGCTTGACGCTGACGCAGGACGCGCTGCGCTCCATCCATGTCGGTGCTCGCATGGACGAGGGCGTCATCGACTGGTCCCTCGACACGCAGCGCAAGAACCTCGACCTCGTGACCGCCAAGGCGCGCGACGCTGTCACCGCGTTCCTCGACGTCGACTACGTGGCCAAGGCCGTCGCCGGGCTGGAGGAGAAGGCGGGCATCGAGTTGAAGGACCCGCAGAAGCAGGTCGAGATCATCGGCCGCAAGTTGCAGTTCGATCAGCCCACCATCGACGGGGTGCTCGCGCACTTCATCCGTGGCGGTCAGACGACCGCTGGCGGCCTGATGCACGCGATCACCGCGCAGGCGCAGTTCGTCGCCGACGCGGACACCGCCGCCGACATGGAGGCCGTCGCCGTCAAGGTGCTCGACCTCGTGAACGCCTGACACACACCCTCCCCAGTGGGGCCGGGTGTGCTGGTGAAGCGCCCTCGGCCCCACTGCTTCACTGAAAGGACAACCGCTCATGCAGTTGAGCAAAGAGCAGATCGACCTGCTCCTCTCCCCCCTCCACCCAGCCCGGGTGTCCACCCGGGAGCAGTCGGGCAAGACGCTCTCCTACGTGGAGGCGTATGACATCAAGGCGACGCTCATCCGAGTCTTCGGTTTCGGCGGGTTCTCGGCAGAAGTGATCGAGTCGAAGATCCTCGACATCCGCGAGGGAGGCCGACAGGGCGTCTACGCGAGTGGGGACCGAAAGGGGCAAGAGAAGGCTCCTCAGGTCATCGCCCAGTCCACCGTCCGCCTCTCCATCTTCGGCATCGGGCCAGATGGAGAGAACGCCGTCTACACCGAGACTGCCATTGGGTCGGTCAGCGGGTCCGACATCGGCGAAACCGCCGACAATGCCATCAAGACGGCTGCGTCGGATGCCTTGAAGCGGTGCGCGATCTACCTCGGGGATCAGTTCGGCCTGAGCCTCTACAAGAAGGGCTCGAATGACGCACTGGTGCGAGTCGTGAAGGCCGCGCACCAGAAGGCCGAGTACGTCCCACCCGCCCCGGTGCCCGAAGTGAGTGATGCCATTCGACGGGCAGTTGGTCAGGCATGACACTCAAGCCACGACGCATCCTCGTCACAGGCTCGCGCGACTGGACCGACGCGCCGACGATCTTCACGGCACTACAGGACGCGAAGGGCGACGGGCCGCACGTCCTCGTCCACGGCGACGCTCAAGGGGCCGACCGGCTCGCAGCCCGGGCCGCGTACTCCCTTGGGTGGGAGATCGAGGCGCACCCCGCCGCGTGGCTAGTCCACGGGAGGGGCGCGGGTCCGATCCGCAACAGGCTGATGGTCGGGCTCGGTGCGGATCTCTGCCTCGCATTCCCGCTCGGCGAGAGCAAGGGCACCCGTGGATGCGTGCGACTCTGCGACGAGGCTGGCATCCCGGTCATCTCCTACGAGGGGTGCCACCGATGATCGTCAAGCGCATCGCGGTCCTCCTGAACCGCGCCATCGTGCTCGGCGAGGTCGAGGTCGGCCCCATCCACCCCGACGACAGGAGTTGAGCCATGGCTGACCTGAATCCACCGTCCGAGATTGACGTGGTGCTGGTCGTGCGTCGCAAGGACGGCACGGAAGTGAGCGCCGCGCATATCCCTCGTGCGCACGTCATGGTGGAGACGGAAAACTCTTGGTGGGACCACCCTGAGGACCTGACCCGGTTCACTCTGACAACCCGGAGCGAGTGGACGATGTACACGCCGGAGTTCTTTCAGCGGCCCAAGGAGATCGAGGGCCGTGGAAGGACGATGAGTTGACCGACACCGACAACAGGAGCGACCCCCGATGACCACCACCCGAGAAGGAGACCTGTCATGACCATCACCCCCGGCACCCCCGACGACTGGACCGACACCGTGGAGCCCGAGCGCACCGAGCCCGACACGAACGGTCCCGTGCTGCGAGATGACTGCTGCTCACAGGCCGTCAAGGATGCCCGCACGGACGACTACGGCCAGATCACCCCGGAATCGGCCCGTCCCGCCACACTGACGGGCGAACGGCTCGTCAAGGCACCCGGACAGGGTGGGGACATCTTTCTCACGCGAGAGACGCCGGTCGAGGTCGAGTGGCCGAACGGGTATCGACTCCTCCGCTACGTCGACGAGGGCGGCTATCAACTCGTCGCCGGGTGGGTGGGCAACGTCCACCCGCTCCCGTGGGAAGACGCTCGCATCGTCCGCGTGCTCACCGAGGACAAGCCCGCGCCAGAGCCCGTCCTGCCGCGTCGGATCGAACCCGAGGACGTGCGGGTCGGGATGGTGGTCGAGCGGCGCAAGGGTGAGGCGGCCCATCGTGACCGTGTCCAGCAGATCGACGGCGACCTCATCGTAGGCACCGACCGCGCGTGGTTGTGGGTACCCGGAAATGCGGCTGTCGGCTGGTCACTCTGGCTGGTCGAGGACGCACCCGAGCCCGTGGACCCGGACGCCGAGGCTCTGGACCAGATGGCGCAGGCGATGGCCAACCTCGTTGGCAGCGACGACGCGGACGAGTGGGTGCCGTGGGCCGAGGTGGCTCTCGATGCTCTCCGCGAGACCCACGACGTGACGGCGAGGGCCGAGCAGTGAGCCGCCTCGACGAGATCAAGGCCCGCTGCGCCGCCGCAACTGAAGGGCCGTGGGTGCGAGACATGCACTCACCCGACATGAGCGGTCGCTCCGGTTGGTATATCCGTGGTCCGCGGAAACTCGGCCTTCGCAGCATGGTGCTCAACTCTCGGATGCTGCCCGGCGACGCCGAGTTCATCGAAGCCTCTCGCGAAGACGTGCCCTGGCTGGTCGATCAGGTTGAGAGCCTCGAACGCTGGAAGGTCGAGGCGCTCGAAGTCATGAGCGGCCTGCGAGAGCTCGGAAAGGCGCTCGGACTGGGGCTCGGGGTGCAGATCACGGGACCGGCCGCGCTGGCTGAGGTCGCCCGCTTGACCGCTGAGTTGGCCGAGGTGAAGCGCACCTACACGCCGTGTGATCTGGACCTGCTGACTGAGCGTGACGCGTTGGCGGCGCAGGTGGCGCGGGTCGAGGCGCTGGCCGAGGAGTGGCGCTACAAGGGCCAGTTCGGCTGGGGCCCGTGGCAGATAGGTGAGGGTCCCGACCCCGAGGGCTACGTGATGGACCACTGCGCGTCTGCCCTCCGCGCCGTCCTCGCCGGCTCCGAGGCCGACACGAACGACACCCGACCGACCGATCAGGAGGTCTCCGATGAGTGAGCCGTCCCCCGCTGTCATCGAGGCCGTCGAGCAGGCCGAACGGGAGCACCCCAAGCGCTTTACTGGCGACCCCTGCTCGTGCGGGTACGCCGGACCGCTCTGGAATCCGCACCACCGCCGCGTCGAGGTCGCCCGTGCCGCTGAGGCTGCCGCGCTCAGGGTGGCCGCCGACGAATGTGAGGCCAACGCCCGCGACTGGTACGGCACCGACATCTTCCGCGACGTGGACAGCGCCGACCTCGCCGCGGTGCGCTCAGCCATGCAGGCGAAAGGCAAGGACATTGACAACCTGAGTGCGTGGTATTTCCGCCGAGCATTGACCACCCGAGCGGACATTCTCAGGCGCATGGCCGACGAGTTGACCGACACCGACGACAGGAGCAAGTGAGTGATGAACATCCACGACGCAATCAGCGCAATGGTGCGACGCAACGAGACTGACAAGGGCACTCTCACGCTCGGCGAAGTCATGGACGCCCTCAGAAGTCTCCCCGAGGGATTGTTGGTGACGATCAACGGCAAGAAGCCGACGAGCATCAACTCCTACCGGGGTTACTACGAACACCTCGCCATCGCCACCGATGAGCGCCAGGGTGGAGAGCGGTCCGAGGTCATCGAGCCCTATCGCGGCCAGTACTCCTACTCGAATGCCGATGCTGCCGAGGTCCTGATCGGGTCCTGTGGCGTCGTGGATGACCTACTCAACGCGCTCGCGCTGTGCATCGGCGCGACGTTTCAGGGCTACAAGGGTGGCGACTTCACGATGGGCTACGACACGCTGATGTTCGCCGCCGAGTGGGGTGCTTGTGGTCAGCGGATCGTTGGCGTCTCGGTCGAGGACGACACAGTGGCGCTGACGGTGGCCGTCGATGACTGACACCACGCCCACCCCGGACGCAGAGACGATCGCATGGACGACGCACCTTGCGGGATGCGACGAAGCGGTCCACCGAGGCCAGCGTCTCGGGTGGTGCATCACCCACGGCATGAAGAAGCGCACACCGTGGCCGTGCCCGGCGGCGGTCGACCTCGCCGCCAAGATCGCTGCCCGGGATGCACGCCGAGACGCCACCCTAGCCGCGTTGCTGCGGGAGGACTCGCCGGACGGGGAAGACCTGCGGGTGCGGCTCGGACTGAGGCTGGAGACCTCGTTCCACAACTGCCGCCGGTGCATCCACGACCCGATGGGGCTGGATCACGAAGGAGCCTGCGTTCTCAACCTGAACCAGTGGCGGCTCATGGGCGAGTGGGAGGATATGCCGTGAGTCTCACCATTGCGCCCATCGGCCTACGCGCTGCCAACGCCTACGTTACCGACCTGCACCGCCATCACGGACCCACGCGCGGGCACAAGTTCTCCATCGCCTGCCTCGACGACGACCGACTCTGCGGCGTCGCCATCGCAGGACGCCCCGTCGCACAAGCCCTCGACGACGGCTACACACTCGAAGTCTTGCGCGTTTGCACAGACGGCACACCCAACGCCTGCTCGAAACTCTACGGAGCCGTCCGACGCGCGGCTCGCGAGATGGGATACCGAAAAGTCATCACCTACACCCTCGCCGAAGAATCGGGAGCATCACTCAGGGCAGCCGGGTGGTCCGTGGATGGCACGACACGCGGCGACTCTTGGGATCGGCCGAACCGGCCGCGCGACGATCGCCACCCGATCGGACCGAAGACAAGGTGGACAGCATGACGACAGGAGGACTTGATGACTGACCTCACCTTCCGTCTCGGTAAGTGCTACGAGTGCGACGCATTCCCCTTGTTCTTCAACGGCAAGCAGGAGGTCCGCGACGACGAGGCATGGGTGGTTACCGTTACCGGCACAGAGCACGCGGTCGCGACTCTCCACAAGAAGGTATGCCACGACGTCGCATCCACGATCGCTGCCCGCGAGGATGTGCCATCGCTGACTGACCGCTCTCAACCGACCAATCAGGAGGACCACGAGTGAGCCGCCACACGTTGACCGCGTCCGCGCACGCCGACCACGAGGACATGAGCAACATCGCGAGCGCCAACCACTCTTGCCGCCCCGGCGTCGATATCACCATCAACTACCACCCCGGCTTTGAGGTGATCGCCCTTGCGGCGTTGGACGCGGCGCACGCCGACGTGCGGGCACAGATCGCTCGGGAGGGCAAAGATGGACGTTGAGCAGATCGTTCGAGGAGAGAATGCGCTCCTCGGCGACTTCACCGATGCGCTGAGTGCCAAGGTCGAGCAGGCCATCCACGACTCCATGCAGTCCAGCGACCGTAGCCTCTACGCTGCCGGGCAAAGGATCGGCGTCTCCGACATCGGCACCTGCCGTGAGTACGTCCGTCGGATGATCGTCGGCCTCCCATGGAGCGACCCGCAAGAGGACTACTCGGCCGCCTTCATGGGCACCGCCGTGGGAGACCACATCGAGGCCGCGATGACCTCCGAAGAGGTGCGCTCCCAAGTCACGGTGGCGGTGAACTTGAAGGTGCGCGGCTACCAGATGTCAGTGCCGGGCCATGTCGACCTTGTCGGGCCGGACTGGATGACAGACATTAAGTCGAAGGCTGGCTTGACGCTTGTTCGGCGCGTCGGTCCATCGCTGAACAACATCTTCCAAGCAACCCTGTATGCCGCCGCGCTGATCGAGTCGGGCGATCTTCCCGAGGACTGCATGGTGTCGTTGACGTTCGTGGACCGCAGCGGCGTCGAGAAGACCCCGCATGTGGTCGCATGGCGCTTCTCCCGGGCGATCGTCGACGCTGCCGTGGAATGGCTCGACGACGCCCTCTACGCCATCGAGAACGGCGAGGAGGCTCAGAAGGACAAGCCGCGAGACTGGTGCTGGAACTACTGCCCCTACGCCACCGACTGCCGAGGGCGCGACACTGACGCCTCGGGCCTCATCGAAGACCCGGTCACCATCGAAGCCATCGCCGCCTATCGAGAAGCGAACGGAGTCATCAGGGCCGCCGAGAAGGACAAGAAGTCGGCGCTGACAGTCCTCTCCAACACCTCCGGCTCCACGGGCGAGTTCGCGGTGCGCTGGGTGGAGGTGCCGGGTGGTCACGTCGAGTACGACCGCGCGCCCTACAGGAAGATCGACATTCGCAGGATCAGGAAGGGGAAGTCATGAGTGAACAAGAAGGGCTCTTCGAGTTGCCGAAGAGGTTCGCGCCGCCGAAAGTCTCGCGACCGGCCAAGGAAGGTTCAGTGACTGCCTTCCGTGGCCGAGCGACGACGTGCGACGTGTGCATCATCAACGTCCACCAAGGGCGGCCGGACAGTCAGCGCGCACTGGCCAAGCACGCCTACATCGAGAACGGGCACAAGTGGCTTCTGTGCTCGTTCCACTGGATGCAAGTCAAAGATGGGATGCGAATGCTCCCGGGAAAGGGAAACTGATGAAGAAGCACTTGACCGTCATCAACACCAAGGACGTGATCCGCGACGCCAGCCATGAGGTGGCGACGGCGTTCGGGCGCGTACCCGCAGTGCTGACGTGGGACCTCAACTCGGAGGATGGGAGGGCGTTCATCGACACCATGACGTCGGTGATGGACCGGACCGGCCTGACGGCGCGCGACTTGGTGGTCGAGGCGCAACTGCCCGAGGTGGTCATCGACTGGCTGCCGGAGGGTTACCGTGGCTGAGAGGCGGGTCTACGCGAGCCGTACCTTCGATGTGCAGCGACTCAGCAAAGAACAGTCTCAGTGCCCGCGCTGCGGAATCATCCGGTTCGCCAAGCGAAACACGCGCTCCCTGTGCGCGTCCTGCCATGACGTGGACCCGACGTTCGGACAGAAGCGATACTGAGCGCAAAGAGCCGCCAAGGGAAGTCCTCCCTTGGCGGCTCTTTGCATGTCACTGGATGAGCGACTCCCAGACCGTCTTCGTGACGGCCTTGCTCCCTGAGACGGCTTCAACCGCTGCGGCGGTTGCTTCGTCGTAGACGCCAGTCACGTCAACGCCCACCGCCAACTGGATCTCCATGATCGCCTCCCGGTCGGCAGGCTTGCCCCCATCGTGACCGCGAGCGGAGGTCACCGGCAGGTAGAAGTAGTGATCGTCAGGCAGGGGCCACTCGTGACCACCAGACTCGGTGGACTCGGCCACCGGCTCTTCGGCTGGTTTGCGTGCCATGCGGTTCTCCTTCAATCAGGTCTCGCCACCCAGCGTAGACCGCGGTTGCGTCAGATGGTCAGGATCGACGGCGCGGCGCTCCGGCCAGAGTGGAGGCATGGGGTCGTCTTGGGCATTCGCCATGCACTCCGGGTCACGCAACCTGCGCCAGTCCCACTCCTGATGAATGACAAGTGCTCGGTCCCGCTCGACGATGTCGCGCAGACGTTCCGCTCGATCAAGGACGGTCGGTGTCTCGGTGCAGGTAGGGCCACATCACGGTCAGGCGCCACACCGTGGATAAGGCGATCAGGACCCACCCCGCGAGACCAACGTGACTCGCGACCCGGAAGAGCAGATCTGGCGCGGGGACAGACCCAGCGAGCGCGAGTTGCTCAGCAATGCGGCGCAACAGGCCACCGACACCGAGGGTGAGCAGTGACCCCTTGAGCGCCATCGTGGAGAGACCGACCGGGCTGACCCACCACGCCGTGTAGCGCGTGTAGAGACCCATGAGCGCGAGCAGTGCGAGAACCGCTACGACGTTGGCGACGAGTAGCAGGTGCTCGACGGGAACGGCCCACTGGAGCCCGAAGACGACACCGACGATGCAGGCTGAAGCTGCGACGGCGCTACGGCGACGCCTCACTACCTACCTCCTGACCAGAGTTCCGCTATGGCGGCTGCGAAGTTGTTTTGTGTCAGGCGTTCCCGCGTTTCGGCGGTGACCTGTTGGGATGCTCGGGCGAGTCGATCGGCCTCGACCTTGGCGCTGGTTGCTCTGCGCTGGGTCTCGGTGGCGCGGGCGTGGAGTTCGGCGACGCGGCGGGACTGCCTGCGCCACGGCCACGCGATGCCGGTCATGTCTGGCCGCCCTTGATCGCGACATCCACACCGCGCACCATGCCGAGGGTGAGCTCGGACGTGGCATTGGTTTGCCGCGCCGT
>Ga0209408_1000751_pt1 | contig 22962 bp, 17 predicted proteins | sample AD_UKC107_MetaG_FD_184422 | JGI IMG/M metagenome (GOLD analysis project Ga0209408, IMG submission 184422) | Active sludge microbial communities of municipal wastewater-treating anaerobic digesters from Hong Kong - AD_UKC107_MetaG (SPAdes)... | ecosystem: Engineered > Bioreactor > Anaerobic >... | reverse complement strand
AAAAGAAGGCGGTGGCCTACACTCGGGTCAGCACCGATGAGCAGGTACGAAACGGAGTCAGCCTGGAAGCACAGATCGCATCCATAGAGGAATGGGCTGAGAAGGCTCATATCAGGCTGATACAGCGCTTTGAGGATGCTGGCATTAGTGGGACAGGGATTAGGCAGAGACCGGCCCTACAGGAGGCTCTAAAACTCTCTTGTAGCGAAAAAGCGGTACTGGTAGTGTACTCCCTGTCTCGCCTGTCCAGAAGCACAAAAGACACGTTGCTTATCGCAGAGAAGCTGGACAAAGCTGGGGCTGACCTTGTGAGTCTCTCTGAGCAGCTTGATACAACCAGTGCTAGCGGGAAAATGATCTTCCGTCTCATGGCTGTGCTCAATGAATTTGAACGAGATCAGGTATCCGAGAGAACGAAGGCTGCCCTGGATCACAAGAAGAGAAGTGGTCTTGTTTACTCTCCAGTTCCATATGGCTTCAAGCGAAATGGAAATCGGCTTCACCCCGTTCATGAGGAGCAGAAGGTTATCAAACTAATGCATCAGTGGAGAAGTCAGGGGAAGAGTTTCCGACGTATTGCTGATGCTCTTACTGAGCAGGACATTCCAACCAAGAATGGGGGGAAGTGGTATCCCGCCACGGTACGAGGTATCCTCAAGAATAATCTTCATGGGACTCACTAAGGTCTTATGGGCAGGCAGATTTGATGTGTCTGCCCAGGGGTCAGAGTTTAGTGATGTGAGTTAGACTTTTGTTGTTTCCAATTTTTTTGATGTTACGAAATCTCAACAGCGTGCACAGTATTGACTGTAATTATCATCGGAGCTATTCTTAGTTCTTCATCGCGATTGGATGCATTTAGAAGGTAATTTTGGAATGAATTCTCAACCTATACAGACGAAATCAAAGCAAAGAGTTGCCGACCATGGTGAGGTTTTCACTCCTTCTTGGTTGGTGGACTCAATGCTAAACCTGGTCAAGGAAGAAGCGGATCGTATTGATTCTCGTTTTCTAGAACCTGCTTGTGGCAGCGGTAATTTTCTAATGCAGATACTTAAGCGGAAACTAGCTGCTGTTGAATATAAGTATGGTAAGTCGGACTTTGAACGAAGGCATTTCGCGTTACTTGGATTGATGAGTGTTTATGGTATAGAACTGCTTTCGGATAACATCGCCGAATGCCGAGCAAATATGCTCAGTATTTTTTCAGAATACAATCACTTAGATGAATCAGACGAGCTGTACTGGGCTGCTTCCTTTGTGCTTACCCTTAATCTAGTGCATGGAAATGCTCTGACTATGAGCACAGATACCGGTGAGCCAATTACATTCGCAGAGTGGGGTTATCTCGGCAAGGGAAAGTTCCAAAGGCGCGATTTCCGATATGATGCTTTGACTCTTGCTTCAACATTTAGCACAGAGGGATCTCTTTTTGCTCAGCTTGAAAAGCACGAGATATTCCAACCTATCAACACTTACTCACCTAAGACTATTGCAGAAATTGCTTCCGCTAATCCCGCAATGAAGGCTCTATGAGTAATAAAGCCGAATTTGCTCTGAGAGACCGTAATCCTGATGTGTTATCATGTATTGCTAATCTCTCCAATGATGAAGTTTTCACATCACCTGATTTGGCCAGCGATATGCTCGATCTAGTGGCTGATGCTTGGGCGGAAGATCATGATGGTGCAAATCTATGGGCTGACAGCACTGTTCGCTTTCTTGATCCAGTTGCGAAATCTGGTGTTTTTCTAAGGGAAATCACTAAACGACTTGCATTCGGTCTAGCTTCCCAAATCCCTGATTTGACAGATCGTGTTAACCACATATTGACTCAGCAAGTGTATGGTATTGCTATCACTCATTTAACAAGCTTACTGACTCGACGTAGTGTCTACTGTTCCAAGCACGCAAATGGAAGGCATTCGATCGCAAAAGGGTTTGATAGTGAAATGGGTAACATTTGGTTTCAGCGGCTTGAGCACACTTGGACCGATAGCATGTGCAGGTTTTGCCGAGCAAGCGAAAAGACACTAAATAGGAATAAAGAACTTGAGACCTATGCATATGCCTTTATCCATACAGATGATATAAAGAGTTTTATTCATGAGATATTTGGAGGACACATGCATTTTGATGTAATCATTGGTAATCCACCTTATCAGCTAAATGATGGAGGCGGTGTCGGTTCAAGTGCAATCCCTATTTATCATCAGTTTGTATTGCAGGCTAAAAAACTTGAGCCAAGATATTTGTCGATGGTTATTCCATCAAGATGGTTCACTGGGGGTAGAGGCCTTGACGGATTCCGTGATGAAATGCTACATGATAAGCGGCTTAGAGTATTGCATGACTTCATTAATGCGAGAGACTGTTTTCCTGGAGTTGAGATAAAAGGTGGTGTGTGCTTCTTTCTCTGGAATAAGGAGAATGAGGGAGATTGCTTAGTAAGTACGCATGATGGCGACGAGATAACCTCTGTTGCAGAACGACCTTTGATTGAAAAAGGTGCAGAGACTTTTATACGATTCAACGAAGCAATTTCAATTTTGCGAAAAGTTCAGAAGCAAAAAGATAAAAGTTTCGCCGATCTTGTCAGTGCAAATGATCCCTTTGGCTTTGATGTTCGTGTGAAGGGTAGTTATCGAAGAGTGAAGCCAAAGTTCAAGATGAAGCCGTTTGAAAATAGTGTTGCATTCTACTACAACGGTTGGAGAAAAGACGGGATTGGATATATCGATCGCAACTCCATCTCAAGAAATACAGATTGGATTGATGCATACAAGGTTTTTGTTCCAAAGGCGTGGGGAGTAGGAAATATGACAAGGGATTGGCTACAACCATTTATCGGATCCCCAAATTCATGTTGTACAGAAACATACTTAGTTATTGGCCCTTTTGAAGATAAGAGTATCGCAGATAATGTCGTTAGCTATACTCAAACGAAGTTCTTTCATTTTCTAATTGCACTTGTTAAAATTACTCAAAACACAATGAAGAAAGCTTATTCTTTTATCCCAACGCAGGACTTTTCTCAATCCTGGTCAGATGAGGAACTGAATGCTAAGTATGCCCTCTGTGCTGAGGAAGTTGCATACATCAATAGAATGGTAAGACCGATGAACGGCGACAATGAGTAGACCATCCATAGAGAGTCTTCTCCCTGTAAAACCGGATGTTAGCCCACATATTTACGCATATTCCATTCACGACGATATGCATGCTGGTTTGCTTAAGGTGGGACAGACAACCCGCAGCGTAAAGAAACGTGTCGCTGAACAGCTTAAAACGGCAGCCATTAAGAATTACACCATTGAATTAATAGAGACGGCTGCTTGCGAGGATGGCAAATTCATTAGTGACTTTGAAGTTAGAGCAGCGCTTGTTGCCAAGGGATTTGAAAACACCGAACTTGAATGGATGCGTTGTTCAGTTGCTGATGTGCAAACGGTTTTATGCGAGTTGCGAACAGGCAAGCGTTACACTGGCTCGCATCACGAATCTTTCAATATGCGTCCAGAGCAAGAAGAAGCGGTCAGCAAAACACACTCCTACTTCCACTCCATATGGCAGGAGGATATGCATGCCGTCCCACGATTCCTCTGGAACGCTAAGATGCGTTTTGGCAAAACATTCACCGCATATCAACTTGCTCGTCGACTCGGTGCCAAACGAGTTCTCGTCGTAACCTTCAAGCCGGCCGTTGCTGATGCCTGGCAGACAGACCTCGAATCCCATGTTGATTTTGATGGCTGGCAATTTCTTTCCCGCAACTCGGAACTTGATCCCACACAGATTAACCCACGGCAGCCTGTAGTCTATTTTGGTTCTTTCCAAGACTTACTTGGTCGTGACAGGTCGGGCAGTATCAAACCCCGTAATGAATGGCTACATATGGTTAGCTGGGATCTGGTCATATTCGATGAATACCATTTCGGGGCATGGCGTGATACCGCACAGGAATTGTTTGAAGGCGAAGAAGACATCAGAGCTGAGATGAAAGCCTTTTGCGGTACTTCTCTGTCGGGAAAATCATCAAGGAGTAGTGCCATCATTGATATCTTCAAAGAGGAGTTTGAGGAGTATGCAGAGGCTGAAACTGATTTTTTACCAATTAAGAGTCGAGCGTACCTCTACCTATCTGGAACACCATTCAGGGCGCTAGCGACCGGAGAGTTCATTGAAGAACAGATTTTTAACTGGACCTATACTGACGAACAAAGAGCACGTGAGGATTTTGACACTAATCACCATGGCCAGTTAAACCCATATTCAGCGATGCCCCAAATGCGTCTGCTGACATACCAAATGCCCGATGAGTTGTTATCGATAGCAAGTACTGGTGAATTTGACGAGTTCGATCTTAATACTTTCTTCGAGGCTACTGGCCGCTATGGGCAGGCCGAATTCAAGCACAAAAGTGATGTGCAGAAGTGGCTTAGCATCATTCGAGGTGATTATATGCCCACGGCGGTCGATTCTCTGAAAGCAGGCTCCCGACCACCCTTTCCTTACTCTGATGTGCGTCTTCTTCCTTACCTGCAACATTCATTCTGGTTTATGCCCAATGTTGCAGCCTGTCATGCGATGGCAAACTTGCTTTCGGAGAAGCAAAACGTTTTCTGGCACGAATATAAAATCATCGTTGCTGCTGGTTCGACTGCGGGCATTGGATTAGATGCGCTCCCTCCTGTTCGTCAAGCCATCGGTAACGGTCTGGAGAGTAAAACTATTACACTCTCCTGCGGCAAACTCACCACAGGCATAACTGTTCCTCAGTGGTCGTCAATCCTGATGCTGCGCAACTTAAAGTCGCCGGAAACCTACTTTCAGGCTGCTTTTCGGGTTCAGTCACCGTGGTCTATCAAGAATCCCAACGGAGATGATCCTCACGAAGAGGAGATACTCAAGCCTGTTTGCTTCGTGTTCGACTTCGCTCCAACACGTGCACTTCGACAGCTTTCCGAGTATGGTATTGGCTTGTCGCCCAACGAGCCTAACCCGGAAAACGCTGTGCGTGATCTCGTATCATTTTTACCTGTCCTAGCTTATGACGGGGCGAACATGACTCAGATTGATGCCGGTGGCATTCTGGATATTGCCATGGCAGGTACATCAGCAACATTGCTTGCCCGTAAGTGGGAGAGCGCTTTATTGGTCAATGTGGACAACATTACCTTGCGTCGAATCCTGAACAGTCCCGAAGCATTAGCTGCCGTTGAGCGGATAGAGGGATGGCGTTCACTTGGTGACAACATCATCGAAACGATTATTAATAAAAGCGAAAAGATTAAGGATCTCAAGAAAAAGGCTAGGGAAGCAGACTTAACCCCAAAGGAGAAGAAAGAACTCACTGATGAGGAAAGAGAGTTCAAGTCCAAACGCAAGCAGGTGCAGGAGAAGTTAATTAAGTTTGCCACTCGCATTCCTGCATTCATGTACCTAACTGATTTCCGCGAGAATACTCTCCAGGATGTTATCACCAAACTGGAACCGGATCTATTCCTCGCAGTGACAGGCCTTACTGTGGAGGATTTCCACCTCTTGGTGCAGCTAAGAGTGTTCAATACAGAGCAAATGAACCAAGCAGTGTTTGCTTTTCGACGATATGAAGATGCTTCACTAAGATACACAGGAATAGAAAGCCATCCTGGACTGTCCCGCTACGGATTGTATGACACTGTAGTGGCAAAGGAAAAGGCCTAGCCGCTTCGAAGACCACCATTTAATTTGCTGTTAAGAAATCGAATGAGCGAGCGCGCTAAGTTAATTACAAACAGGGCCTCTTCTTGATCAAGTAACTCCTCACTGGGATGTGCAAGACTGGCGCGATTTCTTAACGTACCCATTGCATCCACTATGGATGCAGTGGTTCGAACCATTCGGCGGATCTCATCACCATGTGGCCCTAAATCCTGCAGGGCATCATGCTGATCTAGAAGCAACTTAAGAAGCTGGTTTGGTGTTGCACCAACGTTGAAAGAAATACCATTGGACTCACAAGCCCCTCGTAAAAAACCATGGAGTCCCGTGTGTACGCGGTCAACAGCACTTGCAGGACCACGTGAATCCAGCAGTGCTTGTGCGTCGACCAGCGCACTCATGGCAGCTTCTGACCCGGTGGGGATGATCTCAGGGACTGTTAAGCCATATGCATCAGCCTGAAGGTTTTCAAGAGCTGATTCATCATTCCTCTTAAGCCATCTTACTATTGGGTCATACTCTACTAAGATTCGCAGATTTCCACTGTCCCTTTCAAGGATTACACCGACTGCATCCAGAACATGCCCCTTGTAATCATTGTCTCCCCAGTTCAGACTACGCAATAAACGTGGATGGCTATCGATGTATTCATCGGTAGCGGTTAGAAGACCCAACTCAACCCACTCAGAAGATGTGAAAGTTGCTTCGATAGCCTTGCCTATTGCAAGAGTTTGTTGCCTTCTGTCCATTTATGCCTGCTAGCGAGGAAGAAGAGAGCTCAAGTCAGAATACTCATTCCCATAGGTTCCATTCCAGATTGAGCACCTTGCAAGGAGTTCGGCAACGATTTCTCGATCAGTATAGTCAGTTGCATTCTCATAAATCCACTGGACATCTGATACTGGGATCTCAAACTGGAATCTACCGGAAGGCAAAAACCGAATGGTTAGGAGATTGGCTGTCCAGCTCTCTGCGCTAGAAACTTCTCCAACAGCAAAAAGCGAAGCAATAATGATGTAAGAATCGCGAGGTGTGTAGTCTGGAAAGTAAACCTGATAGTCAAGCAATCCATCCGTTCTTAATGGATAAATCACGATAGAGAACTCATTCTCGCTAAGACCCGTCAACTCCACTAATCTCTGTTGCACTGCCTCTGCTGCATCTCGGTGAAAAGTATTTTCGGAGATTCCACCTTCCCAACCGTATGCACTGAGACTACTGGCGAGTAGAACAAGTACAAGCAGTATTTTCGTACTTTTCATCACAAAAGCCCTTTCTCCGTAAATCTTCGTTTTGAATAGCTCTGTACAGACTTTGCAGCTATTATTACTGAATAACGAAACCACTTCAGTCGACAATATAGAAGCTTGTTTTCATGATGGTAAGTGTTTGGAAGATGCGACTGATTCGCCAACGTTCTTCCAAGTTCTTCTGCTGAATCGTATACTTCCACATGAGGGTGGTTGAAGTATGAAGATTGAATTTGCTGAGAAAATCGGGAAGAATCCATCCTGTTCTTCCCAAGTGTTCCCGGGTGCCGTTTTCGGCAAGTGGATCGTCCTCGAAAACAACCCCCACAAGAGACACGGCAAGGTTCTCTGCAGATGTACCTGTGGCAGGGAGAAGAAGGTCTTTGTAAGCAATCTTCGTTCAGGACTCTCCAGGAGCTGTGGACGCTGTAATCGTATTGAACCTGGAATGGTTCAGGGGAAGCTTTTTATTCTGGGGTATCCCTGGACTGATTCCAATGGTAGATCCAGGGTGAAGTGCCGGTGCGAATGCGGCAAGATCTACTACCCCAGGACAGACGATCTGGTTCACGGAAAGATCCAGTCTTGCCGCTGTGCTTTCTTCACACCGGAGTACCGCCTGAAAATGCGAGAGATGGCCCTCAAGGCCTGTTCGTCCCAATCTCAAGGTACAGAGCCGGCTTAACCCTCTTTGCTCTTAGAGGGGCTTAAACAGCCGATTCCTCCTGGGCTTGTTTCTCCATTGCTTGACGAGAGGGTTTGCCTTCCTTTTCTTCCGGAGGCTTTGGAGGTTTCCTCTGTGCTCTTGGGTCTGAGATCTCTCCCTTGATTTCTCCGGGGTTAAGGGGGCGTTGATAGCCAAGGTCGGCCATGTTTACCCCATACTTCTTTGCCTGGTACGGAGTGGCGACAACTCTGATGTTCTTCAAGGTTTCAATGATCTCCTCATCAACCTCACTGCTCGAGTCTCCGCTGTTCCTTGCAGCAGACATCTTGATGAAGGGGGAGAGGAGCTTCGCCGTGTTCTTGCAGTCACCGTTTCTCATGGTTTCCTTTATCATCTGTCCCAGGTTGAGCTGAAGGTCTTCCTCCATCTCTGACAGGCTTGTGTTTGGGGGTAGTCCGCACTTGAACCTGAGGGACTCAGCGCTCTCCATGGTGGCCATGTTCTTCAGGTAGGCGAAGTGGGGGTTCGCTTTCCACTTTACCCCGTTCTCATCTGTCCTCTGCGAAGGATAGGGGTTGGCGAAGTACAGGTAGTTCAGCCAGTCTTCATATCTCATGGGTGCTGTGTTCCAGAAGAACCTGTTGTAGAAGGTTATGTGCTCTACCATCCAGTTAGTGAATCCCAGCTTCCTAAGTTGCTCATGAATGGCTTCTGGGGGCTCTCCCAGCCTCAGCAGGACACTTACTACCTGTCTGAGACGGAAGTTCCGCATCTCATCAACAATGTCCTGAACGAAGGCTGAGGCGTTTGAAGCAGACGGGTCTTCTTCCTCCATGATCCAGGTGTAGAACGGATCCAGTCCAAGTGCCTTTATCTGACCCTTTGTGAACTCGTACTTGGGAGAGAGTTTTCTTGCTTCTCTTCGGTATCCTTGATACATGCCTTCAAGGATCTCCCAGTAGATGTTGTGGCTCTCCACATCTTTCCTGGGTACCTCAAGATAGAAGTAGCCTAGCTGCTCCATAGCATAGCTGAACGATTTCTTCGCATAGGCGTAGGATTTCATTGTAAAGGCATAGGGTAGAACAGGCAGCCTATTGTTTCTGCTGCGATTGTGTGGCATGTTACCTCCACTAGGAACCACTTGTCTTGATCTTTGTCCCAGAGCCACTCTCTATGGTAAGCTTACTGTTATTTGAGCCAGTTCCAAAATCACTTCCTTCAGCCAATCCAGTGCAGGTCACTTCCCTGCATCAAGCAACGAACGTTATGTTTTCTCAATCGCAGAAGGAATGAGCAGATGAAATTAAACGAGCAGCAGGAAGCAGCAGCACATTACTCGGGTGATGCTACCAACATTCTTGTCAACGCCGGTGCAGGATGCGGTAAAACCAGAGTGATTGTCGCCAGGGTTATTCATCTTGTGAAGTCAGGAACAGACGCCTCCCGCCTTCTTCTGATGACATTTACGAACAAAGCCGCTAAAGAGATGAAGTCCCGGCTTAAGAAGGAGCTTGGACCCATTGCTGACAACATTCAGGCTGGTACATTCCATGCCTTCTGCCTGCGTGTGATGACACAACTTCCCAAGAGCTTTGGTATTAAGGGTCTGACTGTTATTGATGCAGATGATCAGAAATCCCTTATGACGATTGCCAGAAGCAGGCATGTTAAACAGTTGGATAAGCAATCTGCCCTTGAGTACCCATCAGCCAAAGAACTCATTGTCTACTATTCCTACAGCAGGAACACCTGCCAGACACCTCAGCAATACTTGCAGAACAATACGGACTTCACCTGTGATGATATTGAGCAGTATTGCAGGACAATGATGGAGTATCAGAAGCTGAAGAAACAAAGAGGTTACCTGGACTTCGATGATCTTCTGGGTCTCTACAACAATGCACTTGCATCAAAGAAAAATCTCAGAGCTGATATTGCGAAGCTGTATGACGAAGTCCTCGTTGATGAGATGCAGGATACTAACCCGCTTCAGTTCGCAATCCTCAAGCACTTTTCTGGCGAAGGAACCAGGCTATTCTGTGTTGGGGATCCAGCCCAGTCCATCTACAAGTTCAGGGGTGCGGAGTTCAAGCATATACACCGGTTCACTACGAAGTTTCCTAACAGTGTAGTACTTCCCCTTACAGAGAACTATAGGAGCAACCAGGAGATTCTTGATGTTGCAAACTGGCTACTGACGCGATCACCTTATGAATATGGGAATGACCTGATTGCCTATAGAGGGAAAGCCGACAGACTCCCGGAAGTTCACGATTTCGAGAACAAATTCGAAGAGGCTGAGTGGGTGGCGGATACCATTCTTGAACGACATGAGAAGGAAATCCCATTCAGGGACATGATGGTTCTTGTTAGATCAGGTTTCGATGCCCGGGAGTTCGAGGCTGAATTCCTGAAGCGGGACATACCATACCATTACATCGGTGGTCAGAAGATCACTGAGGCAGCCCATGTAAGGGATGTTCTATCCCTTCTGCGGATTGTCCGCAATCCGATGGATGAACTTGCCTGGGTCAGATTCCTCAAGCTATGGAAGGGCATTGGAGACAAGACAGCTGCCAAGGTCTTCTCCGCGCTTCTCAGTGAGCAGGGAACTGATCCCCGACTTGTCCTTGAGAAGAGTCTGAAATCGGCACATCCTGCTGTCGTTGCCTTTTCAAAAACCGCTGAAGTTGGCAGCAAGGTGAACCTCTGTGTTTCCACTGCGGTATCGGCACTGCAGTCAGTTCTGGAAGGCAGATACGACAAATGGGATAAGAGACAGAAGGATCTTGATCTCCTGATCAAGGTCTCTGAAAGGTACTCTTCACTTTCAGACTTGATTGATGATTTCACCCTTGAGCCAATGTCCACAAAATCAGTCGAGTCCCTTGAGGTTGATGATGCTGTCACCCTCATTACGGTGCATAGCGCAAAGGGTACCGAGGCGAAGATCTGCTTTGTGGTAAATGCTGCAGTTGGTGTCTACCCCCACATGAAAAGCCTTGGCGATCTTGAATCAGAAGAAGAGGAACGCAGGGTCTTGTATGTGGCAATGACCAGGGCCAAGGATGAACTTTACATCAGTAGGTCAACAGGTTTCAGGGGAAGTAACTATGCTTTGTACTCAGAATCAGAGGGGGAGGACTACTTCCTTGAGGATGTGCCCGATGATTTGGTTGAAACTGAGCTTCATGGGTGGGAGTCGCCACTCACACAAGGTTTTTTACGCCTGAAGGATGACTATTAGGACCTTGCTAAACTGTAAACCTACCTGAAGGGGGTGGATTAGTGAGCGATAACGAGGAGTGGAAGGTTCCGATCTACCGCTTCTTCCAAGAGGCAGACAAAGAAGGTCCACTGAAAGCGTGGAAGAAGTTTGCCCAGTTGAGTGAGACAATCTTAACTTCCCTTGATTCCATGTCGTGGTTCTATTATTGGATGTGGAAGCTTTTGAAGGGGAATTTTAGTGTTCCATATCGGAGTTGACATGGAGAGATACTAAGTAAGAGAAGCTAGCAGCTTTGCATTCCAGAGCTAGTTATGTATTGTCCCTCAGAGTTCTTCTTCGTATTGTTTTGAAGCTAATCTCGCATGGAATTTGGAAAGTGCATACCTTTGTTTCTTTTGCTAACCTTTGGTGGTTGGAGATGTTATGCAAACTGATTGCGTTACGAAAGCCGTTCAGATAATCGATTTGGTGAAAAAGGAAGTTGAAGCTCCCGAACACACACGCATTACGAAATCTCTTCCATTCAAAGTTAGCCTTCAGAAGCAGCCACCCAATGCATTTGCCGCGGAAATTGAGGAAGCTTGTTATTTCAATATGAAGAATGTCTTCTTTGGTCACTCACTGAAGGGAGTAAAAGGAGTACTTTGTGTTAATTCTGGGATAAATTCTCTTAGTCGAGCTAATCTGAGGATTACTGATTTCTTCGTAATTGGAACAGTCGATACAGAGGTTTTCAGCATTGCTAAAAGCAGATCTTTGCTGCCAAAGAAGAAAGCCATTTTTGATCAAAGCAGATCCAGCAATGCACTGGGATTGTCCCTTAGAAATAGTGTGATTTGCGGGGACTACGGTTTGATCGTATACGGTACGGACGCAAGGGGTATGTCTCTTCACAATGCAAAGAATAAGTCTTTGATCTACTTTGAGAATTGCCAACTGGATGGCTGCAATCTCATTAATTTACATCAGTATACAGAAGGAAACATAGCCATTGTCAATAGTAGAAATGAGAGACAGGTTGTCAGTTATGTCTATTTATCATTTCATAAAAAATCACCATCAAACAAGATTTTACTGAAGAATATAAGTCTTGTTGGATCATTTCTTGGAGACAAAGAAGAGTCTAGCACGATTACTCTACTTGATTCTACCGATCTACATTTGGGGAGTTGTAGGCTATCCCATTTGCATGTTGGTTTGGAAAAGGGCGCTAACCTGGATGAGATCTCGCATTCAGTTTTCAATTCAGTTTCTGTTACAGCTGAAAAAACAGTATTCGGACTGAATGCTTGTGAAGGAGACCTGAGTATTATTGATTCAGATAATGTTTCGATTACTTTATCTGGAGACTCAACTCCAAAACTCACAATAAAGAATTCTAAGAAGGTCTCTATTTATCAGACAGACCCGAAATCATTATCTGTCTCACTTATTGATTGCGAGGTGTCTCCTTCTCTATCTTTGCCTGGGGATCGGAATAAGGCGAATAGAAGCTCTCTGATATTTAGGAACGATCTCAATACATCAATAGTGTTATGCACAGAGAAGTCAGATCTGAGTTATCGCTCTATTGAGTGTCTTTCATTAGAGTCTCAGCAGCTAAACATTGGAACACAGTCTAGTCTGGACCTATCACTCTCGGCGTTGAATGAATGCGAATTCAAAGGAGTTGATTTCTCGAGAGTAATAGTTGATGACGCAGTTTTTACAAACTGTGATCTTCGAGGATCAACATCTATCGCTGCTACTAAAACCACTTTCAAGAACTGTAATCTCTCCGGAGTGAATTTTGCACGTTCATCAGGAATGACTGTAACTGGGGAAAATACAGTTATTAAAGATGTTGTGTTCCAGTCCAAGGACGTACGCCAAACGAGGTTTTTCAACTTACCAAGAAATAGCCTATGCAGTATATCGGAATCTTTCGCAGGGCATATTTTAAAGAACTGCGTATTTGAGAAGTGTTCAGCGGATGAGATAGAGTTGAAGCAGACTTCATTTGAAAGTGTGACTCTGAATGAAGTTAAGGCCAGTGCGATAAAGGACAAAGGCAATGGAACCACCTTTAAGGGTGATTCGGTTTTCACGAATATGCAGATGAGCGACTTCGTCTTTGAGGGTATTACTTTCTCAGGAAAATGTCAGATTGATGAATCCTGTATTCTGAACAGGGTTCACTTTGCTAATTGTAGTTTTCAATCCGCCGTATTCTGGCCGGAGAAGCTGAAATCCAAGGAACTAGTGTTTACTGATTGCACTTTCGGCCAAAGCTCAATCAATCGTTTCTTCCCATGGCACTATATTAAAGGACTTCATAATTGCACAATTAGTGGATGCACAATCGATCAAATTCACACTATTGGAGTACTGGACAGGGTTAAGTTTTCTGCGTGTAATATTGAGTGCATCGATTTGAGCAACACAGAAAATGCTACGATTTCGTTTGATAGAGCAACACAAGTGAAAAGAATCCGCGCCTCTGAAGCGAAATCTATAAACCTCAAGTTCAGCAAGACAACAGCTATCCATTCTATTTCACTTGATTCCTGCAAAGATCCCGTAATTTTCTTAAATGGTTCTATTCTAACAGAGTTTGATGCGAAGAAGATCAGAGGAGGTGAAGTAGTTATTATAGCAAGCAAACAGAGCAGTATTGTTCAGGAGTTCTTTGTTCATAACTCAATTGAAACAGTCTTCAGAATAAGCAATTCAACACTGAAGAAGTTGCAGCTCAATGATGTTGTTTTCAATCCAGACTCAGAGTTCAAGGGAGTAAAAGCGGATGGTGCAGTTATTGATAACGCGAACTTGTTTGATTTAGAATCGGGAAGAATAATGGACTGTTGCCTTTCTGGGAGTAGGATCAAGAACGTTCAACTTAAAGGAAACCTGAACGCCCACTGCAAATCAGCTCTAAATATTACAGGAAGCCATTTCATTAACTCTGATCTTGTCAGCTACATTCCCGATGATGTTGACGAGTCTTGGTGGGAATGGAGAGATGTTGATTTTACAGACTGCAGATTTGATGAGCAAACAGTGATTAGTTCGAACGATGAATCTATGCCCCACATCGGTACGAGTTTCACTAAGTGTCTCTTTGAATGCAGCTTAAGTGGTTGTATATTCAAAGGCTGCGATTTTAAAGGCGCTAATTTCAATCCACTGAATACCCCAAGTAAGGTAATTATCGGGACACAATTCGATCAGTGTTTATTTAATGAAAATACTGATATCAAAGAATGTACGTTTATTGGGCAAGATAATCATGTGTTCAAAGTAGGGAATGCAAGCCTTAGTATTCCATTGAATAATGGCAATAGCTACAAGAATGCCAAGATAGAAGACCTTATTATTAATTGTGTCGGCGGAAACCTCGAGTTTAAGCAATGTAACATACGGAATCTAACCATTACTGGAACTCTCAAAGAAGCGAGATTCGACAGCAATTGCGTTATCGATGGACTTATTCTGAAATCGGAATCAATTGAGAAACTTGATATCCGAAAAGCTCGACTTAGAGATGTCCATTTAGAAGGCGGTAGTAAGTGTAGCAGTATGGTAATACTGCGGTCGATAATATCGAGTCTATATTTTGATAACTGGTCATTTAACGAGATAAACAAAATTAGTATGACAAACATATCAGAGATGTCTATTGGTGGACTTAAGCCAACTGGAAAACCTGGAAAACGAGGAGTACTGGATCTTTCGTTCTCCTTGCTTAACAATGGTGTTAACTCTATCAAAATAGAGGATAGTTCTTGGAACGAACTACCGAAGCATGACAAACTTGTTATAACTGGTGATCTATATGGTTCGCCATTAAACCCCGATCTGGAAGAATACATAGGGGAAACCTTGAATTTCAAGACAGACCGATACATGCGCATTGTAGGATCTGAAAGAGATTGGAATAAGTATGTGTTTGAGCAGAGTGTCAAAGAGAAACCATTTGAGGCGCTCAAAGAGCTGACTGCACAATCACTTGATGCAATGAGGCATCAGACGAGTTTAGATTACGACGGTTTGATTAAGATGAGTCAGTCGCTCAGTAATATTGATCTTCCCGTTGGTGCTATCAAAGAAGACACCGCCCATGACTTCAGAAGAAAAGTTCGAGAGTTGCAGGAATTTGTTGAGCAAATTACGACCTTTGCAGCCAGAGAAGTTGATTGGAATGCCAGCCCAGAATGCCTTCAGGAAATTCGACTGAAGGTCAACGACCTCATTGGTATTTATGAGCTACGATTTTCTGATTCTAAAGCTGATCAGGATGAACCCTTACATATATCCCGTTTGCTTGAAAGTGTTTTTGAGGGTATTCCTGATGTTAAATGTGTTGTTTCGCAAGAATCTTTTACCCAGGAGAACGCGAGAATTTTTATTGACAGGAAGTGGTTTGTTGACTTGCTTAAGAGGAAGATACTCGATAACATCGTTAGACGTGCTAAAGTGATGGAAGTCTTTATCAAGTGGGAAGTTGACAAGGACCTGCAAGTAATAGAATTCATGATATGGGATGAGAGTAAGGGATTTGGGAAAAAGCCTGAAGCGATCCTGGGTTTGCTGAATGGAATCAGCTTCGAGAGCATGAGAGGCTTCGCACAGAAACATTGTACTGAGTTAAGGATGGGGACATTCAGCTCCGATGGGAAGAAATCATGCTTCCGTTTAACCGACAAAGCATTTGAGATTACTGATTTAGATGAATGGTATTCAATTGGGACCGCGTACAGGTTCTCATTCAGAATTGGTTAGGATGAGATGCAGCTGAAAATCGCATTAGTGACCAAGACTAGTAGCACTAAGTTGATTAAAGACCTGCATGCCAGATTAAGTAAGTTTTTGAATGTATCTTCATCCTACATCGAATCGAACAAGGATGTTTCTGAAATAGTACTCCTTCGGCAAGTCAGGAGCATGCATATCGCAATTGTACATCCTGTGTATCAAAGGGTTTCAACACTCCAAGATTATGCAGGGAGTCTAATCTTAACCAGTGGTGCGTATTCAACTGTTCACATGCATTCAGAAAATGTGTTCTCTGTTCCAGCTGGGATTATTAGTGAGCTGTTACTTGAATTAGTAGATGAACTTGCTCAAATCTCCGAAGGGGATAGATGCACTATAAACCATGTAGTTCACGAGTTGCTTTGTTCGAAAGTAGTGGTAACCCCACAAGAAATCGAAACAGAAAAACCTGTTGGTGAAGAGCAAAGAACAGGCGGAATGACTCCTCCACAATTTGAAAGACACAAGAGATACCTTGAGGAGACCGGGCACAGTAATGCCAATAAATGGGGTTCAACTGTTCTGGCAAAGCTCATGCTGGCAAATGGTTACTTTGAATCAGAGACTTTTGATTCACTCTACAAGCAGCTTGAGAAAGCTAGCGATGTTAGGGATGAGAAGCATTCGCTTGCTACCCTGCAATGTCCCCTCTTCAAATGTGATGTAAGAAATGACAAGCCTTTGTGGCCTGATTCTCGAGTACTCTTCGTAGATGATCAGCATGAAAGAGGTTGGAGCACACTGTTAGCTCATATGATTCATGGTAATGCTAACTGTTTGATAAGAAAACCCTTTTTACATGACATACTTGAGGATGACTATCAGAGAAAACCTGGTTTTTTTGCCGCATCTGGCTGGGACAGTACAAGAAGAATCAGAGAGTCAGTTTCTGTTCACAGAGCAGAAACTGCTATTCAATTTCATAGAAACTTCCCATTTGACCTAGTTTTGCTCGACTACAGGATCCTTGAGATGGAAGAAGAAGCAGCGCATCCAAATGAGATCAGTGGTGCTAGACTGGCTCAGGAGATAAGAGATTTCGATCCTTCAGTGCCAATAATAGGCATATCTGCATCAGAGAGAACTCGAAACTATAAAAGCATGCAACCCACATTGTATTTCTTTGAGAAGCCTAAACCAATTGGTGAGAGCGAAGATGTATCTTTACCGGTAGAGGAGTCATTTAGGGGGTTGGAAGAGGCAATTATCCTTGCAAAGAAGAATCAGTGGATAAGAGCAGCTAATGGTCTTCTTAATGCAGTAGATATGCAGAAGTATCATAAGGAGATTAAGGGTAGATACTTGAAGCATTACAAAGACTATGTTCGTATGGCTAAATCATGTCTTGTGGAATTAGTGCATTCTATGAACAACGGGAATCTTGGTGAAAACGATTCCATTGGCAGCATTAAGGAAATAGTAGATGTTATTATAGATGAGACAAATAACTTGCATAAGGGTAATAAGCTGAGATATACAGCTACTGATCATTTTCTTTTTATTTATCACTTGTTTCGTGTAAGGGATTCACTTACTCACAGTCCGAAGTTATACCCTCATCTTGATTCTTGTAGCCACTTCACGCTTGCCCTTCTTTGCGAGTTGATAGGATCTTTCATCTATATAGATCCAATACTAATAGCAGAGATAAGTTCCTATCTCAGCAACACCCTGCAAATAACTAGTTGCATGGAATTTAACACTTCTCTTCAGAAGGTGCTTCTATCAAGAACAAGGAATGCCTCTGACATGTTCGAACAGCAGTTATCGAATGAACGGCCATATGATAGTAAGAATAAAACCATGGCAGAAATGTTTATCGAGAAGGCTCGAATGATGAGCACTTGTCTAGGGATTGAGCATAAGAAACGTAATGAATTCACACACAGGATGAGTGAGTGTTCCTCATCAAGCGACAATGCTGAATGGGTTATAAACAGATGCACTGGGAAGAATTCAGTTATGGATGCGACTTGGTTACTTGCATCTACTCGTCATACAAATATTAATAACAGTACTGGCCTGCTTCTAGCCTGCTTCGCATCGGAGCAATACGCCTTATCTGTATTCTTATCAAATCCTGGCCATTCGTCAGATAAAGCGCCAATGCATGAACTGGTGGGCAGGCTACTCAACTCAAGCGCTTCTATAATGGCTGAAGCTGCTCTACATTGCTGATCTGTTTATTAACTTCCATCTGTGATTGAAGTGTGCGGTTGGATTTGATCTGTTGCCGTAAAGAAGCTTTGATGCTGCAGCTTTCGAACCAAGAATCTCGAGAGCTGTCTCCATAAGAGATTTCTCAATTACCAAAGTAAGTGGTTCAGTGCATTCATCTCGGACTATATCTTTGAATAATTCCTTCATTGATAGCTGCAAGTCTGCATATCCTTTCTGCTCATTCTCATGGAATTTCCAGGAATCCAATAAGTGGGCGCATTCGGCATCAACAATTTTCCTTGAGATAACACCTGCATCTCGATACGCTTCGATGGAAGCTCTCGTTGCTAACCTCCTGACAGACTTGCTCAGGTCTCTGAAGTTGTCGCACCAAAGAGCCTTACTGCTCTGCGCAAAGTCAATGAACTGAGCTAATGCTGATTCATCAAAGGAGACTTTGCCAGATCCATCTTTGAGAGCGCTTTCATTCCATTTGTCCAATTCGAATTGAATGCAGTCCGGTAGGTCATCCAGACGATCTCTTAATGATGGAAGCTTAAATACCCAGGTTGAGATCCTTGCAAGGAGGTCATGGCGGAATGTCCCCCTGGAAACTGAGTAGGCTAGATCTGTATTTGTGGCACAAATCAACCTGAAGTCCGAGTGAATTGTGTCTGTGTCACCAAAACGTGAATAGTCGCCAGTCTCAATTGCCTTTAAGAGCATTGCCTGCGCTCCAAGGCTCAATTCACCTATTTCATCCAGGAACAGTGTACCCTTGTCCGCTTTTGCTATTGCCCCTTCACGAGTGATGTGCGCACCACTAAATGACCCCTTAAGATGCCCAAACAACCTTGAATAAGCTGTGTCACCAGAATAGCCAGCGCAGTTAAGACTTACCAATGAACGTGATTCATCATCTTCAGCTATTCCATGACGCCTCTTCCACAGAGCATGAATCCTCTCTGCAACAGTGGTTTTGCCTGTTCCCGTATCGCCTAATAGTAAAATAGGATCGTTGGTCTCAGTACCCACCGAATTCAACCATTGCATTTGCTCCAAGAACTTGGAGCTGCTAATTGGTGTTGGAGAAAGAATGGATGTGCTCCGGGTTCTCGCTGCTTCGAGGTCATGTCTATACGCGGTGCTGGCGTAGGGACCTGTATGAAGTGTGTTCAGTTTAGCAGAAACAGTGTAGTTATCCAAAGCCTCTGAAGTGTTGCCACGCAGTAAATGCACCAGTTTCGTGGAACTGACTAGCCCCTTTTCCACCATGAGAACCAGGGCGAATTTCATGGCATGGGTTCCTGTATTAGTACCAACAAGTATCTCACCGGAGTTGGAATCCCTTACCGACTTGAGTAATTTGAAAAGAGTATTGTAGCACTCGTCAAATGAGTATATGTCTCTGAAGCTGGCCGGTATGCGTTCTATTAGTACATCAGGAGCAAGTAGTCTCGCATCTTCTTTGACCGAATTAAATGTTTCAGTGTATTCATCCTCACACAGAACGAACAGCTTATTCAGAGGACACACCCTTTGAGTAGCAAATGCCAGAGTTGGTCTCCATTTGGGTATTTCGGGCTTATGCAGTTCGTCTACACTGTCCTGCTCTGTCCCAATCATTGAGAACCCGATAACTTCATCCATACTGAATTCCTCCAAGAACGAATAGATCTAGCAATAATAATAACATACTATATTATAAACTATTATACGTAGCAAGCCTGTGGATTTGTGAATGTCGAGAAATGTGCTAAATTAATATATGCCAATAGAATATGTTCTATTAAGTCTTTTGGCACGGAATATGCATATGGATGCTTTGTTCTAGTTAGTGAGAATTAGAGGTTTCCCATCTTGAGAAGTAAGGAGAAAGAAATGAATTTTCTGAAAGCACTACAGAGGAGTATTTGCCCTGTGATTAAGAGCGCGGCTACCACGTCTCGAAACGGAAGTCGACACCATACCTTGGCAATATCAGATGGCCTCAAAAAAGGTTCAAGCGAGGCAGGCAGGGTAATGGCGAACTGGAGATGGAAGAATGGAAGATGATAGTGAGATTAACACAGTCGAAGCAAAGAAAGGAAGGGTCATGATCAAAGCCAATAAGCATCACTCCTTCAGCGAGAAGTCGTTCTGGAAGAAATTCGGTACATCACTACTGACGGGTAGCAAGAAGCTAGTTGAGTCGGTACTCACACTCTACTACTGCCTTAAGGACAAGGAAACTCCAGTGTGGGCGAAAGGCACTATCGCATCTGCGCTTGGTTACTTCATTCTTCCGACAGATGCACTGCCGGATTTCGTTCCTGGAGTTGGCTACAGTGATGATGTGGGCGTTATCGCGCTGGCTATGGTTACAGTTGCAACTCACATAACTGCAGAGCACAGAAAGCGAGCTTATGAAACTGCTGCAAAACTGTTTAGGCTGTTTGGTCTAGATTATGAAGTGCCGAATAAGGAGGAAGCATGAGAATCATACTGATTATTGCTGCAGCAGTTTATTGCGGATTGCCAACGGACCTTATTCCTGATTTCATTCCCGTTGCTGGTCAGATTGATGATGTGATCATAGGCCTCTTCGCACTGTTTGCATAGGAGTCTAAATGAATGCGTATAGCCGCGAAGATGGGACGGCAGTTAAGGCAGCTTCGTGGGTAACCAATGGTGCACAAGCAAAACACTTGGAAGAAGGTATGTGATGAAACTAGCTTTTATAGCACTGGTTCTAGTAGCTTTTCAGGTTACCGCTTTTGCCTTGCCTGCCCTTGATCCAGATATAGCCATTAATTCATTCTCAGACGTCTGGAGTCAACTGTCAAGACAGTGTCAGAACACTTGGGTTGAGCAACTTGGTGAGGCTGGGGGAAGGACCTATGCTGAGTCACAAGGCTGGCTGCCTCTGTTTTCGCACTCAGATGGAGGAATCCCTCAAGGCTTTGATCAGGTATATGTCACGGAAACCGGTTCTATTGTAGCAATTGAAGTGAAAGGTGGGGTCAGTCGTCTACAGGTTCCTCGATGTGGTTATGCGCAAGGTACAATTGAATACACGTTGGATGCTGCGAGTAGATTACTTCACAGCCCAAGTGCTACACCGCAACAGATTCAAGCCGCAAGAGAGGTCCTCAGATCTGGGACTCGTGGAGACCTGCAATCGTTGGTGGTAAGAACACCGCATATAAATGGTCAACCCACTTCCGTTAGCATTGAACACACCTATACCTCAAACACACATACCAGACAAATGGCACAGGAACTTATTGATGAACTGGCTTCTGAAGGGGTTGATATCTATGATGACATTGCTCGTTCGGCTGACGAGGTACTTGGCGCTGCTGTCCCAATCCAAGGAAACTCACAAGGGTTCTCGGAATCTTCTGGTCAGCTAGATGAAGTCGTACAGAACTCACTGGATGATCTAGTAAATACTTCGGACGATGTTCTGAAAAAGGGGATAGAAGCAATTGATGATCCCAGGTTAATTCTTGGCGAGCAGATAGATGATGGCGTCTTCTCGATAACAAGCAATGTTGATGATGTGGCAAGAAGTGTGAACGCATCGAGGATGGCAAGAGTTGGTGGTTTTCTGAAGAGAGCTGCACCTGTTGTTGCTGCAGCGTTTTTCGTTGCTGATGGCTACTTCATGAGTAGAAGAGTTTTTGATATAAAGGAGGAACTCGATTCTGGAATCATTACTATTCCTCAGTTTGAGACTCAAATCGCTCAGGAGGTAGGAGGATTTGCTGGAGCTCAAGTTGGTGGTTGGACAAGCGCAATAGCGGTTGGATGGCTTGGGGCTAAGACGGGTGGTGCTCTTAGTGGAGTTCTCGGGGGACCATGGGCAGGCGTTGCTGGAGGAATAATTGGCGGCGTTGCTGGAGGGTACTTTGGTTACAAGTATGGAGAAGAAGCTGGTCTGCACTATGCCGATCAAGTTACGAATCAGCTTAGAGAAAATGGCATTGCATGGGGGGAAACAGCTTCTCAGTATCTTTCAGTAATCCAACCTGTATGGACTGAAGTAGATTACTCCCTGAGCTACTTTGCTGCAGAAGTTGAGCTCAAGCTGAATGCGATTGCAGACCAGGTTGAGCGTGGGACTGTCTATGTATGGAGCAACACTGAGTACGGCGCAAAATGGTCATATGAGCAACTCGAGTATGCAGGTACAATTCTTGCAGAAGGCGCAGAGATTACTTGGAATGGGATTGAGTATGGAGCTGACTGGACAGGCCAGCAGATTGCTGTAGGAGCTTACCATACATACAATAAAGCTTGCGAGGTTGCTTTAGAAGTTGAGGAGGGGGCATGCTGGGCTTACGACAAAGTGGAAGTGTGTGGAGCTGTAGTAGCGGAGTTCACTGAAGAGACCATTGAACAGATTAGCGCAACTGCTCCTGTTGTCATTGATTCAATTGAAGAAGTCATCGATGAGATAGGTTCGAACGAGTAAAGGATTCGCACCGCACGAAGTGCGCTGCAATCCTGTGTTGAATTAAGCGGCGCTTCTCTTTGGAATTTCTATTTTCAGTTACGGATGCGTCTTGCTGATCGAACACTCTTCAGAATAGCCGTGCTTCCCTGTTTTTCCTGCCCTGAGGCTTCTCTCATTCCGGTTTTCTCTGCGCGGAAAGCTTTACAGTTCATGAGGAACAGGGATACCTGAGATTTGAGTATACCAGTGCCTACCCGCCGGACTGGTATAGTCGGCGGCTTGTACGAAACAGAAAGAGCTTGATCTGTCACGGAGGCTTCCTCTGTGGCTGCAGTGAAAGAACCGGCTGCAATTCCCTACCGCAGTGAGGACAACAGTACTTCCTGCTCTGAGGGATGAGCAATTCCGGTTCATCAGGCAGCTTCAACTGCTTTCTGATTGATTTCAGCTTCTCTTTACACCGCTGATGAAGGAATCCGTAGTAGCGTACCTTGCAGAATCCCTTCGGCAACACATGCTGCAGGAATCGTGCCATGAATGAGAGGGCCGGCAGGGTCATGGTTTTCCATTCATCCGATTCAACCGGCTGATACATGAATGTTACATTCCCGTTTTCCAGTGAAAGAATCCGGCTGTTCGTGATCGCTACACGGTAGATGTACCGGGAGAGATACCTGATGACCTGAGGCCCTTTGCCTGCGGGTTTGCAGTTCAC
>Ga0209408_1000746_pt1 | contig 23104 bp, 24 predicted proteins | sample AD_UKC107_MetaG_FD_184422 | JGI IMG/M metagenome (GOLD analysis project Ga0209408, IMG submission 184422) | Active sludge microbial communities of municipal wastewater-treating anaerobic digesters from Hong Kong - AD_UKC107_MetaG (SPAdes)... | ecosystem: Engineered > Bioreactor > Anaerobic >... | reverse complement strand
TCATAAAAGAAGGTTCTCAGCACTGAACAACTTAACCATTGATGAATTTTGGGAACAGTATAATGCTAAAAAAGAATCTATTAATAATGCAGCTTAACTTTTTGTCTCAAATTAGTTTGCAATTCCACATTACATAATTGCTTTTTCTATCAAAGTGACTGACGATACAAATCAAACGAGCTCTTTTTGGTGGAGCGTAGATTATAACTAGACATTTTTAAACACAATATTAACAAAGTGAATGTACTTGTAACGGGAGCGAATGGTCAGTTGGGGCAGGCATTGAGAGCTGCTTCTAATAGTTTCGCAAATCATAGATTTGTATTTACTGATGTGGTATCGAGTTGTGATGATGGAGTAAACTATCTTGATATTACACTCGTTGATGCTATTAGAACAATAGCCAAATCAGAAAAAATAGATGTCATAGTAAACTGTGCCGCTTATACAAATGTTGAAAAGGCAGATACGGACATTGAAACTGCACAGCTAATCAATTCCGATGCTGTTCACAATATAGCAACTGTGGCAAAAGAAAGAGATATCACTCTTATCCATATTTCAACAGACTTTGTCTATAATGGATCAAAGGCTGCTCCATACGTTGAAACAGATGAAAAGAATCCAGTTAATGTTTACGCTACCACTAAATATTCTGGAGAAAAACAAATTTTCGCTTCTGGATGTAAATATATTCTGTTCCGCACAGCATGGTTATTCTCAAAGTATGGGAATAACTTTATGAAGACGATGATTCGTCTAACAGAAGAGCGCAACACATTGAATGTTGTGTATGATCAGGTGGGGACACCAACATACGCACCTGAGCTAGCCAACATTATCTTGAAAGTAATAGATGAAAATAAGCTAGATCGCATAGGAGAATATAATTTCACATGCGAAGGTTCTGTTTCTTGGTATGATTTTGCAATAATGATTAATTATCTCAGCGATCATCATTGTGACATTCGTCCTTGCAGTTCTGAAGAATATGGCTCTAACGTGAAACGTCCAAGCTTCTCGGTGCTTGATAAAAGCAAGGTGAAGAAGACATTTGGCATTACCATTCCTCATTGGTTTGTTTCGCTTGAAACCTGTATGAAACAGTTATAAAATTCAATCTTATGAAAGGTATTATTCTCGCCGGGGGTGCCGGTACTCGCCTTTATCCATTAACGATGGTAACATCAAAACAATTGTTGCCAATTTACGATAAACCGATGATCTACTACCCTCTGTCAACACTTATGTTGGCTGGGATTAAAGAGATTCTTATAATCTCTACACCAGTAGATTTGCCAAATTTTGAAAGACTTCTTGGAGATGGAAGCCAATTTGGAATTAAGCTTTCGTATAAGGCTCAACCATCACCAGATGGTCTGGCTCAAGCCTTCTTATTGGGTGAAGAATTCATAGGAGTTGACAGGTGTGCAATGATACTCGGAGATAATATCTTTTACGGTGGAGGTCTCGTAGCTAAGCTAAAACACGCAGTAAAGAATGCTGAGGACGGCTACGCTACTATCTTTGGTTACTATGTTAATGATCCTGAACGTTTCGGTATTATGGAATTTGACGAAACAGGAAAGATCCTATCAGTTGAAGAAAAGCCAAAACAACCTAAGAGTAATTATTGTATCACTGGTCTCTATTTCTATGACAACAGTGTAGTGGAGTTAGCAAAAAAAGTAAAACCGTCTGCCAGAGGAGAATTAGAAATTACTTCTCTTAATAACCTCTACCTTCAGGATGGCACATTAAAGGGTGTCATCCTTGGCCGTGGATTCGCGTGGTTGGATACTGGAACAATGGATAGCTTGATTGAGGCTTCTGAATTCGTTCAGATGACAGAAAAACGTCAAGGCGTAAAAATATCTGCCCCAGAGGAAATTGCCTATAATAATGGTTGGATTTCTAAAGAGATACTTTTTGAATCGATTAAGATATACGGAAAATCTCCTTATGGTCAACATCTAAAAAATGTAGCTGAAGGAATATTTATTTATTAACTGTAAGGTAATGGAAATAACTAAAACTGCCCTTGAAGGGGTGTTGATTTTAGAACCAAAGGTATTCAAAGACTCCAGAGGTTATTTTTTTGAAAGCTTCTCTAGAAAGGTGTTTGACGAAAGAGTTAGGACAATTCTTGGCCATACTATTGATTTTGTTCAAGATAACGAATCAATGTCAAGCTACGGAGTTATGCGCGGCCTGCACTATCAAAAAATGCCATATACCCAAAGCAAGCTTGTACGCTGCGTGAAAGGTGCAGTACTAGATATTGCTGTAGATATCCGTAAGGGCTCCCCGACATTCGGCCAACATATAGCCGTTGAACTTACTGAGGATAATCATCGTCAATTCTTCATACCAAGAGGCTTCGCTCACGGCTTTGCTGTTCTTTCAGAAACCGCAATATTTCAGTATAAATGTGACAATTTATACCATCCTGAGGCTGATGGAGGTATCAATATTAAAGATGATACTTTAGGTATCGACTGGCTGATTCCAATAGATAAAGCAATTATTTCTGACAAAGACCATAAACTAGCATGTCTTAAAGACTCAGTTATAGACTTTGAATATGGTATTAACTTGTATTAATTATTAAAATATTAACCATTAAAAAATATATTATGTCAACTCAAGTATTAAAACCAAAATTCGAGATTGATGAATGTCTAGATGCAGTGAAAGAATGTCTCGAAAAAGGATGGACTGGTATGGGCTTTAAAACCGTTGAGTTTGAAAATGCCTGGAAAGAGTATACTGGTCATAAGAATGCTTATTTTCTTAACTCAAATACCGCTGGTCTTCACCTAGCAGTAAAGATTCTTAAAATGCAAAATGGTTGGGATGATAACGATGAAATTATTTCAACACCAATTACTTTTGTATCAACCAATCATGCAATTTTATATGAGAATATGCATGTGACTTTTGCGGATGTTGATCAGTATCTTTGTCTCGATCCCGATGATGTTGAGAGGAAGATAAACGACAAGACAAGAGCCATAATTTTTGTAGGCTATGGTGGTCGAGTTGGGCAGCTCGATAAAATTATTGATATTTGCAAGAAACATAACTTGAAGCTTATCCTTGATGCTGCACACATGTCAGGAACTCGTGTTAATGGTATTTGTCCGGGAACATGGGATGGTGTAGATGTAACAGTCTATTCTTATCAGGCAGTGAAGAATCTTCCTACCGGTGATAGTGGTATGATCTGCTTTGCTGATGAGAAAAACGACAACTTGGCTAAACAGTTGGCTTGGCTAGGTATTAATAAAGATACCTATGCACGTTCAAATATGGGTACATATGCTTGGAAATATGATGTAGATTATGTTGGATATAAGTATAATGGTAATGCAATAATGGCTTCAATTGCACTTGTACAATTGAAGTATCTTGACCGAGACAATGCTCGTCGTCGCGAAATTGTAGAAATGTACAATAAAGCTTTCGAGAATAATCAAAAAATTCAAATTGTTAAAGCTCCATATCATGAAGAATGTTCATATCATATATATGAACTGATTGTCCCGGACCGTCAAGGGCTTCTAGGTGAACTTGCTAAGCATGATATTTACTGTGGCGTTCACTATCGAGATAATACTGAATATAGTATGTATCTCTATGCAAAGGGTACCTGTAAGCAGGCGAGCGAGATTAGTGAACACATAATCACACTGCCCATGCATATGTGGCTTACAAATGGAGAAGTAGAGAAGATTAGTGCAATCGTAAACAATTTCGTAATATAATGGTATACAACGGTGTCCTTAAAGGAAGATTTGTAAATCTTCGTTCTGTTACTGAGGATGATGCAGCGTTTATTCTTGAGATTCGTAGCAATCCCGCAATATCAAAATATCTTCCGCAAATACGGATTACAGTTGAACAGCAACAGGCATGGATAACCAAACAGCGTGTTGATAGCGATAGCTACTATTTTATAATTACAGATAAAGAACATAATAAAATTGGGACGATAAGTGTTTATAATATATTTGATGGACATGCTGAAGTTGGAAGATATTGTTCAATAGGAGATTTTGTTCAAAATTCAGAAGCAGTTATATTACATAATGACTTCATCTTTAATATACTATTTCTTAATTATATAGACGGATGGGTGTATAAAGATAATACTCATGTACTTTCACTAAATAAAGGATTTGGGTACGAAGTGGATGGCGAAGCGCTTGATAAGGATGGAATCCCATATTTTTATGGGAAGATCACTAAGCAGAATTATCTATTAAAATCTTTGAAAGTAAGAAATAACATTAATAAAATTAGTTCACACGTCCCTAATGTTGGGTTAATGGAATAAAATTATTAACTGACGGAGGCAGAACTTTATATCAATAATTAAAAAAATTACGATGGAAAAATTAGTTAAAAAATTAGAGGAAATATTGGAAATTGACAATTTGGATATAACCAAGAAATTTACCGATTTAGAAGAGTGGGATTCTTTGGCAGGTCTATCATTAATCGCCTTGTTAGACTCGGACTATAATATTATGATGGCGACTAAAGAAATTTTAAGTTTCGCATCGATTGAAGATTTCTGTAATGCAGTACTTGAAAAATAATGGAAAATTACACTTTGATTACGGGGGCATCATCTGGCATCGGAGAATTTTGTGCAAAAAAATTGTCCCCTGGCAAGCGCCTCATATTGGCAAGTGATAATCTAGAACTGCTTCATGAAGTTCAAAGACAATGTGCCAATCCAGAACAGCATATAATTTGGTATTGTAACTTTGCAACCCAAAGGACAGATATATTTAGTTCACTGTCAAATCTACTTATTGAGAATAATGCGATAGTTTCCGAATACATCCATTTTGCTGGAACGACCCAAATACTTCCTATAAAAAATTTCACAATCCCATATGTAGACAGAATTTTCAATGTTAATTTTTTCTCCATTATTGAAATTATACGCGTATTACTCAAAAAGACTAATAGCAATGCTTTGAAAAATATCGTACTTATTTCTGCATTAGTAAGCAAAAGAGGAGATGTTGGCAATTCAATTTATGCTGCTTCAAAGGGGGCAATCAATTCATTAGTTTATACATTATCACAAGAATTAGCTCCTGAAATAAAAATAAATGCACTTATGCCCGGTGCCATAGTAACACCAATGGCAACTAAATCATCTCCTGATCACCTTGAAAAATTGGGAAAAGAAACACCATTAGGATTAGGTTATCCTGAAGATGTTGTTAATTATGTTGAATTCTTACTTAGTGAAAAATCCAGATGGATTTCAGGCCAAACTATTTTTGTTGATGGAGGAAGAAGTACGAAATAAATAATACTCATGATTGAAATACCACTATTTAAAGACAATACCGGAATAGATGTTACAAACATTGATTTAAACAATACTCTCAAGAAACTTGAAGCCGAAAAATGTGATATTCTTTATGTTCATTCTTCTCTCTCTTTTGGCGTTCCTAATCCAAAGCTGAAGAAAAAAGAAATACTACAGGCCATTGTGGATGTTCTTCTATCTTTAGAAGTCAAAACAATCTGTATGCCTACATTTACATTTAGTTTCTGCAATGAACTCCCATATGATCCGGCAATATCTTGCTCAAAAATGGGTGCGCTAAACGAGTTCTTCCGGAAACAACCCAATGCCATCCGTTCATTAGATCCCTTAATGTCTGTAGCAATGATAGGTGAAGATAAAGACTTAGTACGCGGCATTGGTCATAATTCTTGTGGCGCCAATTCCACATTCGACAAAATTAGACATAGAGATAATGTAAAATTCTTGTTTTTAGGCCCTAAAATTGGAGATTGCTTAACATATATGCACTATCTTGAATGGCTTTATTCCGTCAATTACAGATATGAAAGAAATTTTATCGGCAATGTTGTAGTAAATGGTATCTCTACTATTGAAGAATATAATTTGTTTGTCAGATACAATAGTGTTGTCCCTAATGCAGCATCATATGAATATGAACAAAGAATGTATGACAATGGCACAGCTAATATTGCAGTATTTGGTGATGGAACTATATCTATAGTTGATAAAGAAAATGCAACAAAAGAATACAAAAAATGTCTCGATATAGATCCCTATTTTTTTGTTGATTTTCAGGACAATATTTTTTCTAAAGACAAAACTTTCATTCTTGAAAAAGAAATGATTGCTATGTAGTTATGCTGTTGCCAATTTATACGATTGTAAACAAGCCTATTTCATCTAATTGCCATATTGTTTGTGGTAGTAATGATGAATGTATTATAATTGATCCTGGAAGTGAAGACATTGTAGTTTACGAACAATACCTAAATGATAATCACATTGTCCCGATATATATTATTTTAACTCATGAGCATTTTGATCATATTTGGGGAGTAAATAAACTAAGAGAAAATTACCCAGGAATAAGATTGATTTGTTCAGAGGTTTGCTCAGAACGAATTCAATATAAAAAGAAAAACTATTCTTTATTTTTTAATGGGGTTGGTTTCGAGATTGGCAAGGCCGATATTACATTAACAGAACCAATTTCGAGCATGGTTTGGAATAATTGTGATATTCGATTCATAATCACACAAGGTCATTCTGAAGGATCTATTTGTATATATTTCAGCGAATTGAATGTGTTATTTACTGGGGACACAATTATTTACGGAGAAAAAACAGTCACAAAATTAAAGGGTGGTGATATCAATCAGCTTAATCAAACCCTTGAACTTCTTAAAAGATTGTTTTCAGCCCGAAATCCATTATTGCTAACAGGACATGGCGAATCTTTTTATTTTAATCATATATTATAATGAAAATCAACATTCTCGATTATTTAAAAAAAACAGTAAAAACTTTCCCTGAAAGATATGCTGTTATTGATGGAAGTTACAAAATATCTTTTGAAGAGTTAAACATTAAGGCGAAATCATTAGCCATGGAATTGAGCCAATGGAATTGCGTTAACAAGCCTATTGCTGTTTTTCTTCCAAAGTCTATTGAAAGCGTGATTTCAGATATTGCTATAACATATAGTAGTAATATTTACATGAACCTTGATATCAAGACACCTTCTTCACGAATTGGAAATATATTAGATTTGGTTAAACCGGAGGTAATTATTACCAATAAAAATTTATATAATTCTATACGTGAAATCAATGCAAAAATTCCTTTAATTATTATTGATGAGTTTAATTTTACAATAATAGACAATAGCGATATCTTAGATAAACGATTACAAAATCTAATTGATACGGATCCATTTTGCATTATTAATACCTCTGGTTCAACTGGAACCCCTAAAGGTGTTGTTCTTAATCATAAAAGTTTTATTGACTTTACGGAATGGGCTATAGATACGCTAAAGATTACAGACACTGAAATTATCGGATCATTATCTCCTTTGGTTTTTGACATATATAGTTTTGAACTTTGTATGCTTATGTCCAAAGGGAGTACAATAGTTCTTTTACCAGATTCACTTGCACCATTTCCTGCAAAGATTTTAAATTTATTACAAGAACATAAAGTAACATTCTTGTTTTGGGTTCCTACAATTATGGTGAATATTGCTAATATGGATTTGTTGAATAAGATTTCTTTGCCCGATTTAAAAACAGTTTGGTTTGCCGGTGAGGTTTTCCCTACTAAACAATTTAATTACTGGAAAAAGTGTTTACCTTCAGTGAAATTTGTTAATTTATATGGGCCAATCGAAATAACATTAGATTGTACTTATTTTATTGTTGATAGAGAGATTAAAGATAATGAGCCAATTCCCATCGGATTTCCATGTCGAAATACTGATGTGCTTATACTTAATGATAAAAATGAAATAGCCATAATTGGCGAAGATGGTGAATTATGTGTCCGTGGCACATCATTAGCTATGGGGTACTATAATAATCCAGAAAAAACAGCGGCCGTCTTTGTTCAAAACCCTTTAAATAATTCATATCCAGAAATTATCTACCGAACAGGTGATATTGTTTTTAAGAATAACAGTGGTGAAATTATCTTCAAAGGACGCAAAGATAGTCTTATAAAACACATGGGCTACAGAATCGAACTGGGAGAAATCGAGCATGTTATAATAAACACATTAAAGTTAGTGGAGAATGGATGTATTGTTTACAACCGTAATAAAAAAGAAATAACCTTATTTTACGAGAGTCAAAATAATATTTCTATCGCTGAAATGAAGAAAGCAATTGGTGAGGTATTTCCAAAGTATATGGTTCCAACAGTCTTTAATCTAATGGATACCCTTCCCAGAAATACTAACGGAAAGATTGACAGGTTACAACTAAACAATTTAGTAAATAATGGATAAAATTTCTAACTTCCTTGAGGTTCAAGATTCTGTCAAATTTATTAAGAATTTAAAGAAAGGTTTCATTACAAACTTTTATACTGAAGCAGATAGGATAATTAAATGGATTGATAACAATCAGTTTTATAAGGTTACATATGGTGATTCTGTTTTCTTTGTAAAAACAGAAATTGAATTTAATCATTTATTTTTTTGCTCAGTTTCTGCAGAAGAACTAAACAATTCTTTATCAAAGTTAAAAGAAATAACAAATAATTCTCTACTTGTTGTTGATTTAATTGGGAAAGAACTTGATATACAATCAATAGTAAATACATTTAAGCGATGTGGCTTCTTTTTATATACAAAACTCAACAGAATGCATAGGAACACTATTAAGTATGAGTTTATAAATGATTTATATATACCAAAAAATGCAACAATTTCGCAGACCAAAGTAATTTTCGATCTTCTTCAATTCCATTTTGACCCAATTGCAGAGCAATTACCTTCACTAAAAGAGATTGAAGATTGGATTAACAAACAACATTTGAAGATAATTGAAGAAGATGAAGAAATTCTTGGTTTTGTTATCTTTGATCTTATCGGATATACCTCTTATTTAAGGTATTGGTTTGTTCATCCGAAACATCGGAATAAAAAAATAGGCTCAATCTTGTTAAACGAATTTTTCAAGAAGAGTATCGAAACGAAAAGACAGATTTTTTGGGTAATTGGGACAAACGAAAATGCAATTAAAAGATATTTGCACTATGAATTTCAGCCTGAAAATTTTTATGATTATATAATGACAAATAAAAATATACACTATGAAACAAAGGATTGTTAATATCCTTCAGGAGATACGTCCTGAATTTGATTTTACTCAAGAACTGAATTTTATTGAAGAAGGAATGCTTGATTCCTTTGATGTTGTAAACTTAGTTACGACTCTTGACGAAAGTTTTAGTATATGTATTGACGGAATGGACATTATTCCTGAAAACTTTGCTACAATTGATTCAATTTATAATTTATTGATTAAAAATGGTGTAAAATCATGAATCTAACTTTTCACAATAAGGCAATTACGGGCATTTTAACAGTATTACCTGCTAAGGAAGTCAATTTTGAAGATGAGATGGAGAATTATAACTTCTCCGCTGCTAAATCACTCAAACTAAAGATGGCTATGGGATATAATAAGCGTAGGATAGTGGATAATGGAGTTACAGTATCCGATTTGTGCGTTTATGGCCTCAATTACCTATTTGAAAAAGAATTATTGAATAAGGATGAAATGGATGCATTGATATTAGTGACCCAATCACCCGAATATTTTATGCCCCCAACGAGTAATGTCATACAAGGTAAGTTGGGATTAAAGCAGGACATGATATGTATGGATATCAATCAAGGATGTACAGGGTTTGAGGTAGGTTTATTTCAGGCATTTATGCTTCTAGAACAGGAAGAGATTAATAAAGTTGTATTGTTAAATGCTGATTTGCTTAGCCAAAAAGTCTCAAATATGGATCGAAATAGCAATCCGCTTATTGGCGATAGTGCTTCAATTACAATAATCGAGAAATCAGATAAGTCTAATACCATTTTTGCAAATATCAAAATGGACGGAACTGCTTTTGATGCGTTAATTATCCCTGCTGGTGGTTTTAAAATGCCGTCAACACCTGAAACTGCCAAAATGGTTGAAGATGCGGCTGGAAATTTTCGTTCATTGGATAATTTGGTAATGAAGGGAGATGAGGTTTTTAATTTTGTACAACGAGAAGTTCCACCAATGATAGAAGACTTGTTAAGTAGAGCGGGAGTTGAAAAGCAAACTGTTGACTATTTTATGTTTCATCAACCCAATAAATTTATGCTTCATAAATTAGCTGACAAAATTGGAATCTCTAGAGATAAAATGCCAAGTAATATTGTTGAAAATTTTGGCAATTCGAGTGGAGTAACTGTGCCAATAAATATCTGCTATAATATTGGAGAAAAACTATTAAATTCCTCATATGTAGTTTGTCTTGCCGGGTTTGGTGTTGGTTTATCGTGGTCTTCGATTTTAATTAAACTAGGAGGCCTGTCATTTGTAAAAATTATTGAATATTAATTAGGTGCTACTAGAAAAAGTAAAATCCACTTTTAATCCCTCTTACACTGCTATAGTTTGTTCAACATTAATGCAAGGAGATATGACATTATCCCGTAGAAATATATGAATATTGATTTAAGATGCCATATATAATTCCAATTTTATTATTTTTCTTGGGACTTAAATTCAGTAAATCAAGATTGGTAACACTTCTATTCTTGATTTATTTTTGGGTGCTTATGGGGCTGAATTCTTTCACACCTGATTGGGGGTCTTATGAAAATATTTATGATAATTATCTATTTGCAAATACAGATTCAACTGAAATTGGATATGTTGCTTTATGCGGTTTAGGAAACCTTGCAGGACTGTCTTATCAACAGTTCAGAATGTGTTTTGCGGCAATTTACATTGTATTTGTTTTGTTGGCATCAAGAAGGTTAAGCGAATTTCCGAATTATGTGCTTGCTTTATTTTTGCTTTGGCCTTTTGTACCGGGAGTCTCAGGCTTAAGGTTTAGTATGGCTACTATTATAGTATGTTTTGCAGTTCCTTTTTTATTTGATGGAAAGAAAAAAGGTATTGTTTTATATATATTATGGATATCGATTGCAATGCTGATTCATAAATCTGTTGCATTTTTTTTAGTGCTCCTATTGGCACGAACTAAATTTAATAATAAACAAGAAAGGCTGATTCTATATTGCACATTATGCTTATTTCTACTAATAGGTGCTTCTGATATTATGGGTAGATTGCCGTTTATTGCAGATAGTCCTAAATTAAACAAATGGTTGAATTTATCTGCCGATCTTGGTGCAGATCACCTAAGTATTATGGGGGTACTTTTAAAAGCATCGTTCGTAATTGCTTATGTCGTTATTGTAAGATATACGTCTAACATCTTGTTAAAAAGAGCATTATTTGACGTAAGAGGAAGAAATAAAATAATATTAGTAAGGAATACCAGCTATTTGCTAATATTAACTATTCCTGGATACATAATTTCTGGTGAATATCAGCGTTTTTTGTCTGGTTCATTAATGCTATTTTATGCCGTTTTTGCAGATTTTTGCTTGATGAAACTCAAAGGCTTTAGTGGAGAAAAAAGAATGATAGTTATATTCATAATTTTTGCCCTGATAGGAATTACAGGTGGATATTATATGTTGACAATGAAATCTCATGATGTTTTGGCTACCTTGAAAGATAATTTACTCTTTAAATAATGATACAAGTATCTTCAGCACAGTTTGCGAGCAATGCATCATGGAAATTTATTGACTTTATTGCCAGAAAAATAGCAGGTCTTGTTATATCGATAATACTTGCAAGGCTTATTGCTCCAGAAGAATATGGTGCAATAGCACTTACACTGGTTTTTGTTACCTTTTCGGATATCTTCATTCTCAACGGATTTAATGTTGCGCTAATACGGAAGGAGAAAGCCAGTGAGATTGATTACTCCACAGTTATGACGATGAGCTTGTCTTTCACCATAGTGTTGTATGTTATTTTATTCTTTGCGGCTCCCTTTTTTGCTACATTTTATAATATTCCAAAGCTATGTCTAATTCTTAGGATAATAACTATTCTTTTGTTTTTTGGAGCAGTTGCATCGGTTATAAGATCCAAGGGAACGCGTGAACTAAAATTTAAGAAAATGGCTGTATCATCCTTTATAAGTAATATTACAGCTGGTCTTATTGCAATCGTTCTTGCTTATCTTGAATGGGGCGTTTGGGCTTTGGTAGCACAACTGCTGATTGCAAACTTCCTAGATATGGTTGTGATGATGATCCTTTTTCGCTGGAGATTCTCTCTCCACTTTTCACCACAGATAGCAAAAAGTATGCTAAAATTTACTACTGGAGTTATTGGTACTTCCTTCTTGGACTTTTTTGGAAATAATGTATGCAATCTTATTATAGGTAAATCTTACTCAACTAAAGATTTAGGCTACTTAAATCGATCTAATATATTTCCCGAGACAGTAGGACTAAATGTATTTAACTCCATTAATAGTGTCCTGTTACCTACATTAACATCAAAACAAAATGATGATATAGAGATGAAAAGGGTGGTAAGAAAGGTTTTGTCATTTACTGAATATCTAATATTACCTATGATGTTAGGACTTATTGGAGTGGCGAATACCTTAATTCCTGTTTTGCTTACAGACAAATGGGCTCGTTGCATTCCATTGATGTATTTCGGTTGTATCTATTATGCCGTAAACCCTATAAGGGCTATTAGTTACAATGTGTTTTATGCTAAAGGGATAAGTGTGTACAGTATAAGAATAGAGATTGTTAGATCTTTTTTAATGATAGTGGGTATACTTCTAGTTGTGTTTGCTTTTAGGGGATCATTATTATGGGTGTTGTTTTCAAATGTAATCGTGAGTTTTATTGTTGCATTTGCATCACAAAAATTGATGAAGTCCTGTATCCGATACTCGTATTTTGAATTGTTTACTGATATATTACCCTCATTGATTATGTCTTTGATTATGTTGACTGTTATTCTTTTCATAGGGCAGATACAGATAAACATGATTGCACTTTTAGCTATCCAGATTGTCGCGGGAGTGTCTTTATATTGGTTGATGTCTATATTGACCAACAATGAAAATTATTACAAAGCCCAAGGTTACTTGAAATCTTTGATTACGAGATATTTCAATTATGACTAATGTTTTGATTTTATATGAAACTGTAGAGCCATGTAACATCGGGGCAGTGAAGACACTAAGCATGCTCGAAAAACAAGGCGTTCTATTTGAGAGACACACTATTGTATCAAAGGTTTTAAATGTCGATTTGAAATGGTCAGACGTAGTCGTCTTTGTTAGGAGTACATCTCCATTGGAGTTAAATTTATGCAGACTGTTGGTAAGGATGGGTAAATACGTAATTTTACTCATTGACGATGATTTCCTGAGTTTGGGAGATAACTATGGGATTGATGGAGAAGGCTATAGAACCAAACGCAAAAAAGCACTTTCCGGTATTCTGAATAATGTTCACTTATTATGGACATGTAATGAAAATCTTGCGAAAAAATACTGTGCGCTCGGCAAGGTCAGCAAGTATGTTTTGTCAAATACAATTATTGACAAGGGGGAATTATTTTCACCCAGGCAAAAAGGAAAGAATGAAGATAGAATCAGAATAGTTTTTTATGTCAATGATGGCACGTTGGATATGTTTAATGATGTTCTAAAGCCTGTAATTCCAATGCTCTGTGAAAGGTATTCCAACATGCTATCCTTATATTTGATTGCACTTCACCCTAAATTTGAAGGGCATGAAGGGAAAATGGAGATTGTGTATGTTCCTCATATGCCTTATTATGAGTTTAAATATTTTATGGGAACTGAGCATTTTGATATTGGACTAGCGCCATTATTAGACTCTGATTTTTCAAAATCAAAATATTTTAACAAGTATATTGAATATACAAACGCAGGAATACCTGCAATTTACTCAGACTGCACATTGTACCGACAAGTGATAGTTCCTGAGTTCAATGGAAAATTATGCTCAAACAATCCAGTAAGCTGGTTTGACGCAATATGTGATTGGATCGATCATCCGGAAAAACGGAAAAAAGTTATTACAAATGCACAAAAACATATTTATGAAAATTTTTCAGCAGAAATGCTTCTTGCTAAATTGCTTGTCGATATACCTCAATTCTCGAGTTATAAAACTACCAGTAACAATGTGAGGTTACTTAGTATTCGTGTGATCTTCTTCAAGATAGGTTATTTTTGGTTTAGGATAAGTGGGTGGGTTAACACTACTATGGTATTTGTGAGGAGAGGGGATCTGGCTGCATTTCTCAAAAGATTAAATAACAGAATAATAAAGCTTTAAAGAATGTCTTTGCATAATGGATATTCAACTTTGTATTCTTTGACAAAGTCATTGATAGCGATAATGTTGATGAAATATTAATAGTAATAAATGAGTAGAATCTTAATCACATACGAGAAAAAGGATAATACTGTTGATGTCATCCTGAATTCCTTTTCTAGACTATTCTTGGAAATGGGGTTAGATTATCGTATTGCCAAATCATCTAAGGTAAATGATAATGATCTACGCTGGTGTGATGTGTGCTTTTCAATCAGGCCTAACAGTTTATATTCTCAAGAGATCGCAGAGGCTGCTGATAAAAATGGCATTTTCTATCTGGCTAGTTTTGACGATGATCTTTTGAATCTTCCAAAAAAAAGGCCTGACTATTGGAAAAGAAAGTACTCAATATCATGTCTAAAGAGAGCAAGAGCTATCATAAGTTCATCCCCTTTAATTTTAGAAGACTATTCTTCGTATTGTTATAATGCAAAGTTGTTACTGTTAAATGCATTCGTAGAAGAATCTGATATTAGGTCAATACACAATATAGAAGATCCCATAAGGATTGTATATCCAGCAGGAAAAGATCATTTACCACAATTTAATCAGTTTATTAAGCCTATTATCAGCGATTTGTTTAATCAATTTTCTGGAAGAATTGATATGACATTTATCGGAATAGAACCGGACATTAATGATTTTAAATACAAAGATTCTGTTCATTTTGTTAAGCAAATGTCGTATGAAAAATACAAACAATACATGCAGACACATGATTTTGACATAGGTATTGCCCCCTTGAGTAAAACGAGTTTCAATGAAAGGAAATATTTTGTGAAGTACATTGAGTATTCAAAGTATGGTATCTTGGGCCTTTATTCTGATACTTATCCCTATAAATATGTTGTAGATAACAACGAAAACGGGATTTTGGTGCCAGATTCGCCAGATGCTTGGAAGAATGCGATTGTCAGGGTGATGAATGACCACTCAATTATTACAGACATAGTAAAGAGATCACAAGCCCATTTGCGTGAACATTTTACCATTCAATCTGAAGCTTTAAAAATTTTGAGCATTTGTCCAGAGATTAAAAGTTATTCAAAATCGATTATACACAAAAAAAAATACAATAAACCGATTATTTCAACATTACTGTATATTTTCTCAGATTTTGTTAGAAAGGTGATTTATCATCTAAGATGGGATGGAGTAAAATATATAGTGGAATTTTTGAGAAACAAAAATTGTTGATTTTTTGGAAACAAATGAATATGCGGGGCCTAATTCCTCTAATGTGTTGGTAATCATTAAATAAATAATACGAGTCGAGGGTAAAATATCAGATAGATAAACACAATAGCGATTCTTCCAAAGATATGCAGAAGCAATTCCTTTGTTGTATACACTTTTTGCATATTTTGGATTTTAGTTTTCGCTGATATGTCGTACCGCTTAATTTTAGGGAGTAAGATATATACGCACTGGGGTATCTGTTATCAGCAAATCGAGCAATCTTCTAGCACAAAAGCTGTGAACGCTGCTAATCAGTCTATTGTGACAAGAACACCGAGATGGTCTATTTTCAAGCATATCGATATTAGTACATTAATGAAATATCACAAATAATTAAAAAATGTATATAGAATGGAAATCGGATGTATTATAGTTTTATATTGTCCTGATATTTTACTCCTCAAAAAAGCTTTGAATGCAGTTAAAGATCAAGTCGATTGTATTTTTCTTGTTGATAATTCGACATCAAATAATTATGATGTTTCTGATATCATTTTTAAAGACAAAATTATTTATCATAAAATGCAAAAAAATATCGGTATTGCTGGAGCCCAGAATATCGGAATAAGGTATTTTCTTCAAAATAATTATTCATATGTAATTTTTCTTGATCAGGATAGTATTATTTTTCCAAAAACTGTTACCCAATTAATACAGGACCTACAAAGTCTTCAGAAGGCTTCAATAAATGTTGGGGGCATAGGCGCATGCCCTATTAATAGGCAGAATGGGAAAAAATATATTAAAAGCTTAAAAAAAGATAAATATTTATATGACGATATAAGGGAAGTGTCGGAAATAATGAATTCTATGTCACTTATTCCAATAAGAAATTTTCTTGATGTCGGATTAATGGAAGAAGAACTCTTTATTGATGGAGTGGATCATGAATGGTGTTGGAGAGCAAATAAAATGAAGAATTTCCGTTTTTTCATTTCAGAAAAAACATTCATTAGCCATCAGTTGGGAGAAGGTGATCGTTTTTTTGTGATAAGAAACGTGGCAATCTCAACGCCCTTTCGTACTTATTATCAATTCAGAAATTATTTTATTTTAGTCAGGAGAAACTATGTCCCAATATACTGGAAAGTGTCCAATGGGCTAAAGTATTTTGTAAAATTATTCTACTTCCCTCTTTTTATAAAGCCAAGAAAGGAATATTTTAAGAATATTTTAAAAGGGATTATTGATGGTATATCAAATTAATTTAAAAAAAATAAAATTTATGAATATATTAATCACTGGAGGAGCTGGATTTATCGGTTCGCATTTATGCGATAGTCTACTTGCTAAGGGATATGTTATAACTGTAGTTGATAATTTAGTTTTGGGTAAAAAAGAAAATATCGCACATTTATCAAACAGAACTGATTTCAATTTCTTTCAAGAAGACTTGCTCGATTTAAAACAACTAAAAAGTATATTTTCAGATGGACAATTTGATATGGTTTATCATCTAGCTGCCAATTCTGATATACAGAAAGGTAGTAATAATCCAGAGGTTGATTATAATTTGACATTCAAAACTACCTTTAATGTTTTACAATGTTTGCGGGAATTTAAAGTGAACAAATTATTTTTTGCGTCGACTTCAGCAATTTATGGAGAGACAATAGAAAATTTGACTGAGGACTTCGGTCCACTGCTTCCTGTTTCAAATTATGGTGCAAGTAAATTAGCAAGCGAAGCATTTATTAGTGCATTTAGTTCTAGTTATGGTATTCAGACCTGGATAGCTAGATTTCCAAATGTTGTAGGTGAACGTTTTACACATGGTGTTATATATGATTTTATTGGTCGCTTAAGAGCAAATCCTAAAGTACTTACTGTTTTAGGAAATGGGCAGCAGAACAAGCCATATATGTATGTCAAGGATTTAGTTGAAGGAATAATTTTTTTATGCGAAAACACATCCAACCGATATAATGTTTATAATATAGGCACTGAATCAAGAACTAAAGTTTTTGAAATTGCAGAAATGGTTATCGAAGAGATGAAGTTAGATGCTCAGATAGAATATTCTGGAGGCGACAGAGGTTGGGTTGGTGATGTTCCTGAATTTAGATATGATTTAAGTAAAATTAATTCTCTAGGCTGGAATGCAAAGCATAATTCAAATGACTCGGTAAGATTAGCAATCCAAAAAATATTGGAAAAATGAAAGTTGTTATTATAGCAGGTGGTAAAGGCACTCGAATTGCATCAATCAACCGTGAAATCCCTAAAGCAATGTTTCCTGTTGCAGGGAAACCTGTTTTGGAATATCAAATTGAATTAGCCAAAAGATATGGATTTCTAGAGATTATATTAGCTATTGGTCATCTAGGAAATGTGATTGAAAACTATTTCCATGATGGTTCTGATTGGGGAGTTTCAATTGAGTACTATAAAGAAGAAATTGCACTCGGAACCGCTGGGGCTTTACCATATCTTAAGGGAAAATTGTCTGAAGACTTTTTTGTATTCTATGGTGACACAATCATGGATATCAAGTTAGATGATATGCTTAATTTCCATATAAAAAAAAAAGCGGATGCAACTCTATTTCTTCATCCGAACGACCATCCTTATGATTCTGACCTTGTCGAAATATTAGATAATGGCCGAATTACGAATTTTTTTTCAAAACCACATTCAGAAGGATTTGTTTATAAAAATTTGGTTAATGCTGCATTATATATATTATCTCCTAAAATAATTGATTATATCCCTGTAAATCATAAATCTGATTTTGGCAATAATATTTTTCCTTTTTGTTTAGAATCGGGATTAATGCTATACGGCTACATTTCAGCAGAATACATTAAGGACATGGGATCTCCTGACAGACTATTGAAAATTGAATCTGATATAATTAGCGGCAAAGTTAGTCGTCTCAATAAGGATTTTATGCGGAAAGCCATTTTCCTTGATAGGGATGGTGTTATCAACAAAGAAGTCAACAATCTAAAACACGTTTCTGAATTTGAACTGCTTGATGGTGTGCCTGAGGCAATAAAAAAAATTAATCAGTCCGACTTTCTTGCAATTGTAATCACAAATCAACCTGTGATAGCCAAAGGCATGTGCACATTACATGAATTAAAAAAGATACATACAAAAATGGAATATCTTTTAGGTTTGGAAAGGGCATATCTAGATAAAATCTATTTTTGTCCTCATCATCCGGATAAGGGCTTTGCAGGCGAAATTGAAGAACTTAAAATTGAATGCTCTTGCAGGAAACCAAATATTGGGATGATTGAAAGAGCAGTAGAAGAATTCAATATTGACCTTCATAACTCCTATTTCATAGGTGACAGTACGACAGATATTCAAACAGGAACAAATGCTGGGTTACAAACAATTCTTGTTAATACTGGATATGCTGGAAAAGATAAAAAATTTGATGTTTTACCTTCGTTTAAATCAGAAAACCTTCTTTCCGCCATAGATGGAATTCTTACATTGGAATTAAATTCATTAGTAAAACAATGCATTTCCAGAATTATTGACTTACAAAAAGAAAACCATAAAACTTTTATAGCAATTGGGGGCTTGTCCCGTTCGGGAAAATCAACATTGATTAACTTTTTAAAACACAAACTTAATAATTATTCCATAAATGCCACAACCATATCACTCGACAATTGGATTTTACCTATTGAAAAGAGAAATGCAGATATGACAGTTAAGGATAGATACCAATATGAACAGATTACTAATGACATAAAGGAACTTCTAAAAACCCAAGAAATCAAACTTTACCCTTACGATTACCAAACGCGTTCCCTTTCTCAAACGGAAGAAGTAATCTCTATAAAAGATTTTCCAGTAGTATTTATAGATGGAGTTATTGCTCTCGATCATCCGCTTATCAATAATATTTCCCATTTTAAAATATATATTGAAATTGATGAAGACATTAGAAAGGAACGTTTTATTAGTTTCTACTATGATAAAGAGCTAAATACTAAAGAAATAGACTCCCTTTATCAAAAAAGATTAATTGACGAAGAAAACTTTGTCAGTATCTCAAAGATTAATGCAGATAGAATTCTAAAATTTTAATTCAAATGATTATATCAAGAACTCCATTCAGAATATCTTTTGCCGGAGGTGGTTCAGATCTCCCTTCCTTTTATAATAAGGAGATGGGAGCTGTATTAAGTACATCGATAAATAAATACATTTATCTGGCTATACATCCATTTTTCGATCCGAATAAAATACAGTTAAAGTATTCGATGACAGAACTCGTTTCATCTATTGGAGAAATTCAACATCCAATTTTCAGGGAAGCACTTGACTTATACAAACTGACAGGTGTTGATATCAATTCAATTGCAGATGTTCCATCAGGTACTGGTTTGGGATCAAGTAGTTCCTTTACAGTTGGTCTGATAAATGCCATCAAAGCCTACCAAAACATTGCAGTTTCATCTGAGGTTTTAGCAAGCAAAGCATGCCAAATTGAAATAGAAATATTGAAAAGTCCGATAGGTAAACAGGATCAGTATGCTGCTGCGTATGGTGGATTGAATTTAATTACTTTTTATCCAGATCAAAGGGTGAATGTAGAAAAGATTATCATGAATCCACAAAAAAAACAAGAATTGGATGACAATCTAATACTGATTTATACAGGGGATGTTCGTTCTGCCAATAAGATTTTAGAACAGCAGAAGATTGCAATCGAAGAAAAAGAAAATTTTGAATGTCAAAAAAAAATGGTTCGATTGGCCTTTGATTTAAAAAATGTATTGGAAAAGAATGAAATTGACGATTTTGGACGGATATTGCATGAAGGCTGGCTTTTAAAAAAATCTCTAAATAAATCCATTTCAAATTCGATAATCGATGGCATTTATGAAAAGGGAATAAAGGCAGGTGCGTTGGGAGGCAAGCTATTAGGAGCAGGAGGAGGAGGATTTGTTCTTTTCTATTGTCCGATAGAAAAGCAAGATTCTTTTAAAAAAAGTATGCAAAACTATCGAGAGTTAAAATTTAGTTTCGAATATTTTGGTTCAAAAATAATTTATATAGGAAATAATGATGGATTATAAAGCACCTATCGAGGCATATTTGTCTCAATTGAAAAATACTATTGATGCTCTTTCTGTTGAAAGCATCAATGAAATGATGAATATTCTTGTTAAGGCAAAAGAAGAATGTCGCAATATTTTTATAATGGGGAATGGAGGTTCTGCAGCAACTGCATCTCACTTTGTTTGTGATTTTAACAAGGGATTGTCTATTGAAGGACATAAAAAATATCGGTTTATGTGCTTGAATGATAATATCCCTTCTATGATGGCTTATGCAAATGATCTTTCATATCAAGATATATTTGTAGAGCAACTTCAAAATTTTTTCCAAGAAGGTGATGTTGTTATTGGAATATCAGGTTCTGGTAATTCTATGAATGTAATAAAAGCAATAAACTATGCCAATGAAAAAGGTGGAATAACGATTGGTTTAACAGGTTATGACGGTGGAAAATTGTTTAAAATTGCCACTCATAATGTTCATATTCCGATTAATGATATGCAAATAACGGAAGACTTACATATGGTTTTAGATCATTGCATGATGAAGGTTCTTTACAACTATTAAACGAGGAATATGTCAATTAATATAAAAACTCCATTAGTCTCTGTTGTGTTAGCTACTTTTAATGAACCCAAGGAGATTATACGTCCAGCAATTCAAAGCATATTAGAGCAAACTCTGACAAATTTTGAGCTTATAATTATAGACGACAGTTCGAATGTTAATACGAAAAATGAAATAAATGAACTAGCAAAAGATTCGAGAGTTATTGTTATTAGAGATGATAAGAGGATTGGTTTCGTAAAAGCTTTGAATATTGGATTGAGAATGGCTAAAGGGAAATATATTGCCCGTATGGATGGAGATGATATTTCAATGGTCAATCGTTTAGAATTACAAGTTTCATTTCTTGAGCAGAATCCTAAGTATTCTGTTGTTGGAGGTGCAATGAATATTATGAATAAGTACGGGATGATTACTTCACAACGTTTCTATCCTAATTCATCATTGAATTTAATGTTGTGGTCAATTTTTAGAAGCCCTTTTTCTCACCCGACTGTAATGATGAGGAGAGAAATTGTTGATAAAGGCTTACTATATAATGAAAACTTTGTACAGTCTGAAGATTTAGAGTTTTGGATGCGATTGATGAAAAAAGGTTATAAATTTTATAATCTAAAAGATATATTGCTAGATTTTCGAATCAGCGATGACTTTGAAAATAAAAGATCAGGTAGGCAATTAAAAAGTAACTACAAAGCAAGATATTTAAATTTCACATGGAATTCACCTATAAGATGTATACTGTCTTTAGTTATAGCAGGTATTTACATAATAATGCCTAAATCTTTAGTAAAAAAAATTTATCAAATTGAAAACACTTAAAAAATGATTTGAATGAATATATTGATATCAGGCGTTCATGGATTTATTGGTTCAAATCTGACAAATTCATTATCTCTAGGTAAAACTATTTATGGTCTTGATATTATTTTTCCAACTAAAGATGGTATTGTAAAGACATACTCATGGAAGAATTTGGAAAATAAAACATTGCCAGAAGTAGATGTGATTATTCATTTAGCTGGCAAAGCGCACGATACAAAAAATCAATCTGAAGCACAATCTTATTTCGATATCAATACGGAATTGACGAAACGAATTTATGACTACTTCCTGTCTTCTTCGACAAAGAAATTTATATTCTTTAGTTCAGTTAAAGCCGTTGCTGATAAAGTTGAGGGTGCATTTCTAACTGAAGAGGTAGTACCTAATCCGAAAGGACCTTATGGTAAAAGCAAGGTTCTGGCAGAAAAATACATACTAGAGAATTGGCCAGCACCAAATTCGAATAAATCTGTGTTTATTCTTCGACCCTGTATGATTCACGGACCAGATAATAAGGGAAACTTGAATTTGCTTTACAAAGTAGTCAGTAAGAGCATTCCTTGGCCATTAGGAGCTTTTGATAATCGACGTTCTTTTACATCTATCGATAATCTTTGTTTTGTAATTGATCGGTTAATTTCTGAGAAATGTAGACCGGGGATTTACAATATAGCAGATGACGAGCCTCTTTCAACCAATGAATTGATTGAGGTCATTTGCAAAACCATGGGTCGCAAAGTTCAAATATGGTATCTTCCTCAAAAGCTGATGAATGGCATAGCAAGGATAGGTGGTTTATTGCATCTGCCGTTGAATCAGGATCGTTTACGTAAACTGACGGAAAACTATGTAGTGAGCAATGCCAAAATAAAAGAAGCATTAAAGATAAAGCGCATGCCAGTCTCTGCAAAAGAGGGATTACGGAGAACAATCAAAGCGTTTCAAAAATAATCGGGTGCTTTTAATAAAGGCACTGTCCAGTATTTTGTGTAAATGACAATTGAGTTTTCATAATTACAACAGGACTCTGTCTTCAAAAATAGTGATAAACTGATTCAAAACAATAGCCCAGTTTTTTATAGGCATCGTCCATT
>Ga0209408_1000733_pt1 | contig 23294 bp, 28 predicted proteins | sample AD_UKC107_MetaG_FD_184422 | JGI IMG/M metagenome (GOLD analysis project Ga0209408, IMG submission 184422) | Active sludge microbial communities of municipal wastewater-treating anaerobic digesters from Hong Kong - AD_UKC107_MetaG (SPAdes)... | ecosystem: Engineered > Bioreactor > Anaerobic >... | reverse complement strand
AATAATACCCCGTAACGCTTTACCGAACTCAGCGTCTTCCCCGTATTTTGTCATGAAACGCCTGTAGTCTTCAATTTTTGAAGGATTAGTTGAGTCTATTTTTTTAAAGAGCGCGTTAAGATATTCGTCAGTATATTTATCTCTATCTTCCTGGACTCCCCAGATCTGAAGGCATTCATCAATTGACATCTCCCTGTAATTGTCTGACAAAAAATCCTCTGCAGTGTATTTCCCTTTTGCTATTTCATTTTTAATCAATTCTTCAACCTGTTTCGCGGCTGTTAAGGCAATATCTTCAGACTTGTCGTAGTAGAAATAGTTCAGATAGTATGACTTCATTCCGAACCATGATGCGATGGAGGCAAAGACAATTATTACTGCAATTACAATTGAAAGCCGCAGGATAATCCTTTTCGCGAGGCTGGTTTTATTCTCGGAACTCATAATAAACCTCCATCCCTGTTATTCCCCCTTTAGGGAAAATAGAAGTATGGACAATATACAGAGAGATTACAGTTGAATCAATTTTCAGGCTGAATAATGGGAAAAAAAATAAAAGAGGAGATATTTTTTAGCGGGGCATGGCGTAAACGCCATGCCTGAAATTAATCATATAGAGAAATCTTTAGACACAGTGAGGAAGTACTGCGCGTAACCCGCGCCGACAATGTCATCTTCACCGGATGAGCCTTTTAGAATTGAAGCTGTTATATCAATTTCCGCGCTCAGCATAACAGAGAGTCCCAGGTCTTCAAAAGCTGCACCAAGCCCGATCTCGAAACCTAAACCCGCTGAGGTATCCTCTTTTGATGACAGTTTGACTCCATTAGATTTTATTGAAGAGACAGGCAGGTGCTGATACCATAGTCCGGTCTGAAATGCTATGGAGAATGCTGAAACGTCAAATGTGCTGAAGTCCCGGTAACCTGCAATCCAGCCGTCACCTTCAACTACATAATCAGTTTTATATATCGGCGCTGTAACACCGTCAACAGTGGCGCTGTCTACAGAACGGTCAACTTTCCATTGTTTATAACCGCCGTAGAAAAGAGTGTAGCCCATATCATCTTCTTCGGTAAAGAGCTTAAACCCCGCAAGGATTTCAACTGTTCTGAAATAACCCTCACCATCTGTCTTGACAGTCTGCCCGCCTTCCTTGAACTCTGTGTCATTGTAATATGCCTGTGTAAAGTTTACTCCGACAGCAAGTACGCTGAAATTAAACAGAGCGCCAAAACCAAAGGAACCCCCGGGGCCGATACCGAGGTCCCCTCTGTCATCGGAATTCTCAATAACACCGAAAAGGCTCTGGCCGTAACCGGCAGCACCATAGATGGTTAGCCCCATATCCGTACTGTTGACGCCTTCACCATCACCCTCTTCACCTGCGAAGAGAGAAACATTAAGCATGAGAATTAGTAATAAACTTGTGAATACTGCTTTTAAGATATTTTTCAAATTGGGATCCTCCATGAAATTTTTTTTCAGTAATCATTAATATTGATATTTTTACGGGAAAAGTCAAACATAAAAGCATTGACGCTGGTCATCTTCAGTCAGGCAGCATCCGGCAATGTCTTGTCTAAAAAATTGACATCTCCCCTTTTTATAGGTATTTTCCGTTGAGATGGATCTGCTAAAGATTCCGGCTGGAGGTTTTATGAAAAATATACTGGTAACAGGGGCCCTGGGACAGATAGGGAGCGAGCTTGTCCCTGAATTGAGGAAAAGGTACGGTATAGACAGTGTTACAGCCTCTGACATTAGAAAAGTTCCGGGGAACCCGGCAATGGAAGAGGGCCCCTTTATGCTTCTGGATGCTACATCTCTTCCGGATCTCACTGCTGCGGTAAAAAAATCTCACGCTGATATAATATTTAATTTAACGGCGATACTCTCAGCTGCTGCGGAGAACAACCCCATCGCTGCATGGGATGTGAACATGGGGAGCCTCATGGCTACACTCGAAGTGGCAAGGGTTGAGGGGTGCGCGCTCTTTACTCCCAGTTCCATAGGGGCCTTCGGGCTATCCACGCCAAAGAAAATGACTCCCCAGGATACTATTCAGCGACCAGCCACAATGTATGGGATCACTAAAGTTACAGGTGAACTTCTCTGCGATTATTATCATTTCAAGTATGGTGTGGACGCCAGGGGGGTGAGGTACCCCGGAATAATATCAAGCGAGGCTCCTCCGGGGGGCGGGACAACTGATTATGCGGTGGAGATATTTTATCACGCTCTTCAGTATAGGAAGTATAAATGCTTTCTCAAACCTGATACCATGCTTGATATGATGTTTATGCCTGACTGCATCAATGCTGCTGTAATGCTTATGGAGGCATCACCGGAGAGGCTTCTTCATCGTAATGCATTTAATGTAACAGCAATGAGTTTTACACCTTCAATGCTTGCAGCGGAGATACGGCGTCATATCCCTGATTTTGAAATAACCTATGACCCTGACCCTGTAAGGCAGTCCATAGCCGACTCATGGCCCGACAGTATGGATGACTCTGCCGCGCGTGTGGAGTGGGGGTGGAGACCCTTGTGCGGACTTACCGAGATGGTTTCTACAATGCTTCACCGCTTGTCAGAAAAACTTAATATGAAAATATGAAAGGAGAGCCCCATGTCACTTGAAAAACTTAAAAGTGTCCTTGCCTTTGAAGTCTATGATATAGAAAAGAGGGGTACCGCTAAAAGCGCGGAGAATATTGTCACATCTGTAATCAGGCCGTCAGGGGGGAAAGGAACAAGGTATACAATTCTGGATGCCGGGAAAACGGAATTTTTACGGATGAATTCCAACTCCTACCTCGGTATGTCTATCCGCGATGATGTAATAAATGCCGGTGAGGAGGCTTCGAAAGCATTGGGTGCAGGCCCCGGAGGAGTGAGGTTTATATGCGGTACGTATTCTGTTCACGGGGAGCTGGAGGCAAGACTCGCGCGGTTTCATAAAAAGGGGGCGTGTATACTCTTCTCCTCCGCGTATATGACATCCCTCGGTGTGATTACGTCACTCACCACTGAGGACACTGTGCTCATCAGTGATGAACTGAATCATAACTGTATCATAAACGCGATGAAGCTTTCACGCCCGGCTGCGAAATTCATTTATAAGCATAATAATTTAAAAGATCTTGAGGAGAAGCTTGAGCAGGCTGCCGGTGCGGGGAAGAGGTGCCTTGTGATAACTGACGGAGTGTTTTCCATGCGCGGTGATTATGCTCCGCTTGGAGAAATAAAAACATTATGCTCGCGCTTTGATGATACTTTCGATGAAGGAATAGTGACAATAGTTGATGATTCCCACGGGGTCGGCATACTGGGGGCAAGCGGCAGGGGTACAGAGGAGGAGAGCGGCGGAACTGCTGATATCCTTATCGGAACATTAGGTAAGGCGTTCGGTGTGAACGGCGGCTATGTGGTTTCAGGTATGGAGGTTGTCCATTATCTCCGTGAGATTGCGCCGATGTATATATATTCAAATCCCATAACAGTAGCGGAAGCAGCTTCAGCATTAAAAGTCCTTGATATACTTGAAAGTCCTGAAGGCGGAGAGCTTATAAAAAAGATCAGAAAACTTACCTTAAAACTTGAACAGGGTATAACAGGGATCGGATTCAAAACAATAGAGGGGCCTCACCCGGTAGTACCGCTTGTAACCGGTGATACTGAACTTACAAGGAGAATGGTTGAGTTCCTCAAGGAAGAGGGGGTTCTTGCAACGGGTATATTCTATCCTGTAGTTCCAAGGGGGAGCGAGGAGATACGTTTCCAGGTTAACGGCGATCATACAGAGTATGATCTAGACTATCTGATTGATGCATTGAAGAGGTTCCAGGAGCAGAATTTTACTAAATGACATATTCTGTTCAACATTAACTTATGCAGTATACTCACAAAAAAAGGATTAATTACTTGCAATTCTTCCATAAAAGTGTTATAATGAAATATTGCACGTTACTGTTTTTATAAAGGGGCGGATGTTATGAAAAACAATGGCAAAGTTCAGCTTTCAATGCTCATGAATACAGGGGATAGAACTGCTGTTCTTGACGAGATAAGAAGGATTTTTCTGATTCATTATGACTATGAGTCTTTCAGCCAGGTGGAAAATGCCTTCGCAATAATATGTTCACTTTTTGACGGGATGTTTCCCGGATACCGCAAGTGCAATACAGAGTATCATAATCTCACGCATACACTTGACGCTCTTCTCGCTACATCCAGACTTATGGATGGCAGGACATCTTTAAAGGAAAAATTTGATGTTAAACTGGCCATTAATCTTCATCTTGCGGCTCTCCTGCATGATACAGGTTATATTCAGGAGGATTGGGATATTGAAGGTACAGGGGCAAAATATACAAAGTCCCATGTTGAGAGGAGCGGGGCTTTTGTTGAAAAGAATGCAGCTAATTTTCACCTTTCACCTGCGGATGTAAAAGAGATATCCTCTCTTATAATGTGTACAGGGCTGAAAGCTGACAGTCACAGGGGGCTTAAAGGGGAGATCCTTGAGGCAGGAGCCATACTTGGTACAGCGGATCTCCTTGGCCAGATGTCTGACAGGGCGTATCTTGAAAAACTGCTGTTTCTCTATTATGAATTCCGTGAAGCGGAGATTGACGGGTTCAACACAACCTATGATATTCTGAGAAACACCCTTGCCTTTTATGAAACAACCATAGAGAGACTTGATGGCCCGCTTAACAGAAGTTATGATTATGCCCTGTATCATTTCAGGCTGCGGCACAGTATCGATGATAATCTCTATATGACAGCAATACAAAACCAGATGCATTATCTCAGTAGAATTATTGAGGATGAGACAACAAACTTCCGTAATAAGCTTAAGCGTCTTGATGTGGAGAAGATGGAGATGGACTACACGATATCAAGAAAGTATGTCTGAGCCGATTAATAGTATAATTAAAAAACTGAAATCTCTGCCGTAAATATATCATAAAATGATAGTAGTAATTCATTACATCTTTTTCTATTCGTGTTGTTTATTACCACGCTTTATATTATAAAAAATAATCACAAAAATGTTCTTTCAGTTACATTCTTTTTATATTCTACGCTATTCCCCTTTTTCTGCTCCTGTGTATTATAAACTTAACCGGACAAGCAGGTTTTCTACATCATAGCAGTTTCCCTGTTCCGGTCATTTGAAACTGTTCATGCTGTGAAAAACAGGTTTTTTCCCGGAATAAAACCAGGAGGAAATTATCAATGTCTAAAGCACAGCCGAAAAAACGTGAACAGAAAGTAAAATACGGGTCATGGCAGGAGGAGTATAAGGCCAAGATGCGTACCCCGGAATTCCTTGCAGCGATGGTAAAGGATAATGATGTTGTCATGATGCCCGGGGGGACAAGTATTCCGCATGAGTTTAACATTGCTCTTGCGAACCGGGTCTCTGAGGTGAAGAATGTCACAATATGCTTAGGGCTTGCTCTTAAACTCTATGAATTCATGAAGCCTCAATACAAGGAGCATATAAAGATAGAAACACCATTTGTGGGCCCCATGGAGAGGATATGCCTGGAATGGGGAACCGCAAGTTATATCCCTCTTCACCTGAACAAGATCGCTGCATGGATGGATCACAAGAAGCCTGATATATCATGTTTTGTTGTTACACCGCCTGATGAAGAGGGGTTTGTAAACCGTTCATGTTTCGGCGGGCTCATGCCGCAGCGGACAATCGCGCAGACCAACCTTGTAATAGCAGAGGTAAATCCTGCAACTCCATGGCTTGAGGGTGATTCATTCAAGATGCATGTTTCAGAGATCGATTATTTCTGTGAATCAGACTGCGTTCTGACAGAGATCCCTGATATTCCGATTACTGATGTGGAGAGGGAGATTGCGCATTATATTGCTGATATGATACCTGACGGCTCAACAGTGCAGCTGGGTCTTGGGGGGCTCGCAAACGCCATCGGTTATTTTCTCAGGGATAAAAAAGACCTCGGTGTACATACTGAAGTTCTTCAGAAGTCTTTTATGGAGCTTATAAATCTTGGTGTTGTAAACAATTCAAAAAAAACCTTCTATCCCGGAATCACTACAGCCACATTCTGTGTCGGTGACAAGGAGCTATGGAAATTTGTTGATCATAACAAGAAGATTCTTTTTACCGAAGTGGAGTTCAATAATGACCCCTTTAACATCGCTCAGAATGAAAACCTGGTTTCGGTGAATAATGCCCTGGCAATAGATTTAACTGGTCAGATAGGGGCCGAATCTATCCGCCATAAACAGTACAGCGGCACAGGGGGGCAGATGAATTTTGTGCAGGGTGCATCACTTGCAAAGAACGGGAAAAGCATAATAGCCATGAACTCCTCATGGAAAGATAAGGAGGGGAATCTCCGCTCCGCAATAGTCCCATTTATGCCTCCGGGAACTATTGTGACAACGCCGCGCTCTGAGACTGAGTATGTAATCACAGAATATGGTGTTGTGAACCTGAGATACAAGAGCGTTGCTCAGAGGGTTAAAGCTCTTATCAGTATAGCACACCCCGATTTCCGTGATAAGCTGGCTTTCGAGGCTAAAAAATACTGGCTTGATTAATTACTTTGCGGCAGTGCAGAAATGTGCTGCCGCAGAAAAGGCCAAGTCGCGGGATGGAACTTTACCGGAGCAGAACTATTTAGTCTTTATCTTAAATTCAATTGTCTTTTTAATATCATCAAGAACAGTGATATTCCGAATCTCAAAAATGCAGGGTAGCGATTTCCCTGTCTTTTTTGTCTGCCTGATTTTATCAAGCATCTCTCTGCTTATCTCCAGCTTGTAAACTTCATCAATATATTTTTCAGGGAAATAAACAGTTGCCTGCATGTATCCTTTCCACGCTGACATCCATACAATGGTCTTTTTCTTCTTCTGAACTTTACACAGCCATGCCTTGCCGTCTTTATAATATCTCCAGTTATATTCCAGTTCAAAAGCATCGTAGAGTTTTAATAGTTTGCAATAAGCGCTGTATGATTTTCCGAGAACCTTTTTTAAAACATTTTCATCAGGATAAACAGACTCGTTAGAAAGTTCAATGTTGTTAATGGTTTCCATTATTCCACCACGGTTTCAGTCCTTAATGGACTTCTTTACGTGTTCTCTTATGTTTTTTGCAGACCGGATTGCAGATAAAGCATCATTTTCGATTAACTCCAGCTCCGATGGGTAACGTGTAATAATCGAGTATGGATTCAGCTTGATACAGTCTCTGACTAAAATCGAAAAAGATTGATCAATATCCTGACAGGATTCTATTAATTTCAATAAATCATGAGTTTTTTCAAAAGGTATGTATTTACTAACGAGAAACCCTTTTAAATATTTTTCTGCTGCCTGCTGACAATGGTAACAAATAATATTCAATGGTTTTTTGTGTTGCTGATTTAGAATTTCTGCCGATTCAAGATCATCCAGGGCATATTTCAGCCACTCAGAAAGTTCTTTATTCCTATCCATAAATAACTAATCCTTTATCAGCTATTGTTTTTTCTATAGAAGCTACAGAATCTGAACGATCTATAAATTCATCCGGTTTTGAAACAACAATATCGATAGAATGCTTTGATGTTTTATAAATTGCTTCCTGTATGTCCCATAAGATTTCAATTTTTCTTCTTCGATCGTCTGTAATTACACATAAATCAATATCGCTGTTTTCCCCGGGTTTTCCGTAAGCATAAGAACCAAACAATATTATTTTTTTTACAGGTATTTTTTTTTTAATTTTTTCTATAACAGCTTCCAGTTCTGATGATATATCTTTATTTATGTTTTCTGAATATGCCATGTTTGTCTCCATGAAAGGGTGAGTTGGTTTTTATCCCAATGATGATATAGTAAATTATATTAATAATAATCTTATCAGACAATTACATAGTAGTTTTTGTTAAAGATAACTTCAATTCTTTTTTATCCGCCTCTGATAAACCTAATCATCCCATGAATATTCACTATCTTTACCGCAGTCCAGGCAATGTATGTTTAAAGATACGTAGCGGTTTGCCCCTCCGATATTAACACTGGTTGAATAATACACGGGTTCGACATTTTTACTTTTGCAGTGACTGCAGATCAAAGAATCGTAATCCCTGATATCCATACTTTCAAGTATTTTCATGGAGGTGGTTTTGGAGGGCTTTTCCGGTTTTTCAAAATCAAAACTATAGTTGTTCGATTCGGTCAGGTGCTGCCAGGCAAAATCGTTAAACTTCTTGCCGGTGAACATCTCTAAAAGCCTGTTTTCAGAAACTGTCATTTTCAGATCATAGCCGTTTTTATGCATGGCCCAATCATCTTTTTCGAATCTCCTCAATAAAAACTCATCCGTAACAGGCAGGTATTCAATAAATGTACCTTCAACATTATCTTCATAACCTTCAAATTGCGGTGGTTTATATAACCTGCTGCCGGTTTTTAAAATATCGATGATTATATTCGCTTCTTCGGAATCCATTTTTATCCGGTTTCAATCAAGTGTTATACATCCATAATCCTTTTCTTTCAATAAATCATTTATATCTTCTTTGTCAAAATATTCCGGGTCAAATCCATCTCCTAACCATTCAATCATTTCAGTATACTCTTCATCTTCCGGGTTCGAAATAATTATTAACAAATCTTCATAACCATGGGGCCCCCCGCAGTCTTCAGGAGGACAGCTTCTTTCCCCCTCAAGGCATACGGGATATTTCTGTACACTGTCTGTTAAAATTTTTTCCAGTACAATAGTATGTTCCCAGCCGTCTCCAAAATCGTATTCATAATTGATTGTCTGTTTCTCTTCTGTAAGAACTTTATTTAACCTTATTTTTCTGTAATCAACAGTTTCTGTAAATGATTCATCATTTGGTTCAGAATAGAATTTACCATCTATTATAAACTGGTGCAAATGAGAATTTGTCCATCCCATGACAGTCTGAATGGCTTTATGCAGATCAGGGAGTTTAATATCTGACTGTATGAGGAATCTTCGCCAGATTTGAGGTTTTATATTGTTTAAGCTGATTTTCAGCTGATACCAGTCTTTTTTAGGTAGATGTATTACTTTTGCCATAAAGAAATCCTTCGGTAAATTATTCCATGCTTCGTAGTCATTAAGTTTTCAGAAAACGAATTAATGATCAATTAAAAAGAGCGGATTGCTCTTACAAGCAATAAACTTTATCCCGTCAGAAAAGATTCGGTATAAGATACAGCACCACCAAAGCAATTCAGGATTAAAAGAAAAAAGCAGTAAAAAATTTATGGACGGAAAATTTCACATTTTTAATGCTGTATTAAAGATTTATTTTATAAATCATCCAGGAGGAATCCCTTTGTCAATTCTGAAAAAAGAAGATATGCCTGTTGTAGAAGTTAAAATTGAAACAGCAAAAAATCTGTTTAAACAGACAGGAATTACCGGCAGGGAAGGATGGGAAGGCTGGTCAATGAGGATTTTTACTTTAGGAAAAGATGGCCACACACCTAAGCACATCCATGACTGGCCTCATATCAATTATATAATCAGCGGGGAAGGGTCACTCCTTGTTGATGGTAAAGAGCAGCCTGTAAAACCGGGTGACACAGCCTATATTAAAGGTGGAGAGGAACATCAGTTTAAAAATAAAGGTTCTGAAGAGTTTTCTTTTATATGCATTGTACCTGAAGAGGGTGATAAATAGATTTAACGGGCGGTGAGGTTAATTATAGCCGGAGAACTGGGCATTGGTACCTTTCTGGTCGCAAATCACCTGTTTAAAGGAACAGGTGAAGAGAAAAAGCAGACAATATTTATGTTTGTGATGATTCGAAGATATTTTAAATGGTTTTTTGATATATGTAAAAATTGAAATATATCCCGGAAAATCAACTTTTATAAATGAATTGACTCATTATTGCCTGTTAATTATTCAATTCCATTTTTTCTAAAGATTTTAATTCTAATCTTTTCCAATTCACCACTTTTCTGCAGTTTTAACAGCATTGAATTGATCCGGGGTATTATTGACTGATACCTTGATTTCTTGCTGATAAAAATATGCCAGGCTGCTACATTCAATATAGGCTTGTCAAGTGTTACTACATCCTCCAGGACTCCCATATTTTTTGCCTGATATCTGAACATCTCTTCCTGTTCAATATATAAATCATAACGCAGCATTTTCAGCATCAGTGGTATTGTTGAAGAATCAGTAATTTCATATACATTTTTCATTCTTTTAAGATTTTCTTTATGCCACCCTGAGGCACGCATATAAATATGTTTTAGATTTTGCATCTTCTCAAGGTCGGTTATTGAAGTAACTGTATTTAATAAAGCAATGTTAGGATTATTTTTACCTGTATGCATCACAAAATAGGTTTTATAAAAAGGTATGCTGCTGGTTATTGTAAACTTTTTCCTTTCATTAGTGGTAACTGTAAAGAATCCATCTTTCTCGCCATTTTCAACATAAATCTGACACCGTTTCCAGGGGTAAGCTTCATGTTTTATTGTTAAACCCAGTCTATTAACTAAAATTTCTTCTACAAAATCCCGTTGAACCCCGTGAGCGACTAAATCATCCCCACCCCATGAAAAAGGTTTATATTGGGAGCCATAAACAATTGTAATTATATCTTTAGCTTTGCAATCAATACTTAAAAAAAGAATTAATAGTATTGGTATAATTATGTTATTAATGAGGTTCATCTCTTTAGAATTATGCTGATTATATGCCAAATATGGTTTATAATATTAAGTATTAGTAATCAAAAAGATTATGACAAGTTACGGTATAAGTGCAGGTATGATATATGTAAAACACAAAATCAAAATCACTCACGTTTTTTTCTGATGTTTTTATAAAGGTACGGGGTGGAGATCAGTGGCAGGTTTCACCGGAATACACACAACAGGTATATGTTTTTAAAGTAACCAGTAATAATTCATGGATATAATTTTTAATTTTTTTTGTCTGATTTTTATTATAATAATTTTATATTTTTATTTCCATGGAGGAATTATTTATGCGTAAAAAGATTATATTCTCAATCCTGGGTGTAATGGTATTAGTCGGGGGTACATTAATTGAAAAAGGCTCTTCGCAGAGCTGGAAAGACAAGTTGAAAAAAAACATCGAAAAAAAGAATGAGGAGGGTGGTTCTAAATCAGTCCAGGATGGATGCCTGGATAGAAAACTAATTGTTCAGCAGATAAGTTTAGGCGGTGATAAATGGTCTGCACCTCAATATGTGCCAAGACCGGGCTATGCTGAAAATTCATATCGTTTTGTGACATGTGAGGATTGGGTTGGCGCTACAAAGCTTTCCTCTTCAATGAAAAAATCCGGTATATCAGAATCGCAGCTTGCTGATGCCTGCGGAAAATCATATCCCCATATAGATAAAAAAGAAAAAATATATGTTCAGACCGGAGAGGATGCGGAGTGGGATATTAAAAAAGAAACAGATCATCCTTACAGGACATACCGGGAGATGGTTATTACCTGTTACGCAAAATCGACTCTGAATAACAAATGTAAATGTAAGTAGATGCTTTTTGTCAACGGCATACAATTACTTATCTGAAAGAAAAAGTAATTGTATGCCGCATGAAATTATTTAACTGAAAATCTTTTTAATTATTTCCTGAAAGAGTATCCCTGATCAGGTTTTTTCCGGCAATCGCTTATCAGAGATACGGTATAAATAAAGCTTTCCAGTTCAAATTCTGAGCTTAATTCAACAGAGTATTAACATTGCCGTTTAAAATATTCATCTTTAAGTAAACCATAAACCACATGATCAACGATTTGGCCATACAAGTTTTCAGCTTTTCGTATTATCCCTTCATTTTTATAACCAAGTCTCTCCGGAATTCCCCGGCTTTTTCTATTTTCATAAGCACAACGAATTTCGGTCTTTTCTAATTTTAAATCAATAAAACCAATTTTCTCAATCTCTTTCACTGCAGTTGTCATTATTCCTTTACCAGTTTCTTTTTCTGAAAGCCAAAACCCGATATATCCGGTTTTAGTTGTCCAGTTGATTGAATTAAAACCGATAAGGCCGACAACTGAATCATTATAAAGGATTGAACAATGTAGTTGTTCCATTTTTGAAAATCCATTTAAACATGATTCTATAAAAATCCTGGTATCCCCTGGATTGTTTGAGTTATCAAGCCAGGGAAGCCATTTTTTCAGGTATTCTCTATTAATATCAATTAATCGGGAAATATCTTCAGACAAAAGTGTCGTAGTTAAAACGAGTTTAATATTTTCATTTAATATTCTATAAAACATATTCTGTCCTGTAATAAAAAAATATCTCTTCTTCTAAAGTTTTCCATTCTTTGATAACCCGATGTTTATATCCTGAAGATTTCATATGAACTCTTCAGGATAAACAGAAACAGAAGCATATTTAACAACAGTAAAATACTCTCATTTTTTTCTCCGGTTATTCATTAAAAAAGTCTATTTTTAAATAAATCATATCCCTCAGTTGTTTTCCATTTTCAAATATTTCATGATCATAATTATTTATAAAAAAATCCTTAATCGTATGAGAATATATAAATCCGAAACTTTTATAGAATGACAGTATTTTTTCATCTTCTCCGGTACCGACCAGTAACTGGTTACATTTTCCTTTATATTTTTCAATTATATATTTTATAATATAACTTCCGTAACCGTTACCCTGATATTTTACATAAGTGGCAATATTTTTTATTTCACAAATATTTTCAGGTTCCTCTGTCACAACACATACAGTTTTTAAATCATTGTCGTATAAGGTATATAATTCACCCCTATCGAGATACTTTTTAACCATACTTTCCTGTTCATCACCCAGTAGTAATAAATCCATAAACTCTTCTTTGTTTTTAGTAATTATTTTGATTTCCATAAAATTATACTCTTATGTATTTATACCTTTTATTGTCATGTCCCTGCAACTATAGCAGATTAGGATTGAATTAGAATATCAAATTGTTATTTCGAAGAAGTGGCAGCGACTGAGAAATCTATCTTTTGACAATAATTGATATAACTATTAATGAAAACTTAAACCTTGTACATTATAATTATTAAAACATTTTGCTTCAATTATTTTAAATGTTTAATAACTCAAAGGATTAAAAACTCAAAAGCATAACATATCAGGGTATAAATAATGAATCCGGTAATTGCCAACTCCAGACTTGTCAATGAAATAGTAAGCTTTATTCTTAATCTAATAGGTAAAAAGAATACCTACCGTATCACTGTTACAGGTAAGGATTATTCCAGGCTGGAGATTCTATGGGGCATGGTTCTCATCGAAAAAGGTGAAAAACGGGAAATTGAAATTACCGGTACAGAGAAATATTTTGAGCACTACGTAAAAAACCTTGAAAAGAACCAGTTCAGGGTTAAAAGACTCCCTAAATGAAGAGGCGCAGCATGCTGCGCCCCATCGATCAAAAATATATCAGAATACAGTCATTTTCACTTCTGATAAAATCAGTACTTCCACCTGCATGTATACATGTTTGCCCTGACTTTCTGCCCCCCGCAGGAAGCCCAGTTCCGCTGCTCCCCGAAAGTCTGATAGAACCTTCCACGGGTACAGGGCCTTACACAGGTATACATACCTGTATGTGATTTCTTCTTGATGTATCCGGGCTGACACTTCCCCGTACTGCTGCTTCTGTACTGATCCGGGATGTAGCATCCGCCCTGAGCATATGCAGGTTTGTCAAAATTAATTACCATTACACCAAAAAGAAGAAAGAGAGAAGCAATGGCAACTGTTCTGAACAAATACTTCATTACAAAATACCTCCAAAAAAAATTTCTTTTAGCTATCAGACTAAAAAAAGAGGGTCAAGGACTATTAATAAAAAATCAATTTACAGGCATTCAGTTATAAAATTCCATGCCCATCCATACTACACCCGTTATTATAGCGGACACGGCAATATGCCCGCACTATTATTTATTTTTTATGCCGTATACAGTTTGTTATACTATAAAACCAGGCTGCACAGAGGGGAGGGGGCCCGGAGTTTTCGGGGACTTTTTTATCTTACCGGAACAATTTTCCGGGAAGTGCTTCCGGGGAGATGATTAAAGAGATGAATAATACAATTGAAATTCCTATACAATGTCCGGTATATTTAATTTTTAAAATCTGCTTAAAAACCGCAGGTTCTTTCATTCAACAGAGTCTTATCATAGCTGCTTCGGTAAATTAACACTGCATCTCCTATGAAGATAAAACCTCTGATTAAGCTCAGCGGTTTTTTAGGGCAGCTACGTTAAGACTTCTAATTGTTATATGACGTCCCGAGCTTTATTTATACGCATCTTTTCTGTCATCAATATCAAGTATAATGACTAAAATCTTATCATTCTCGATCTTATAGAATAATCTATACTTTCCAACTCTATATCTGTAAAGGCCTTCGAATTCACCTTTAAGTTTTTTAATATTCGTTCCGAAGAAAGGGTTATCTCGCAGTTGCGGATAAACATAATCCATAATCTTTTTATATATCTTACTAAACTTCGTGTCAGAAATTTTTGAAGAAAAAGTATCAGTTTCTGCAATTTTAAATTTATTCAACAATTTTATATTTCCCTTTTTTTACATCATCTAATCCTTTTTTAATTCCTGAAACAAGTTTGGCATCTTTCATTATTTCAGCCATTTCATAATCAGAAACATAAATTTCATTAGTAAGATATGACAGGGAAGCATTCTCTATAAAATTAGATATGGTACGCCGTTCTCCATCAGCAGCTTTTTTTAAAATATTATAAACATTATCATCAACCCGAACTGTTATTGTTTTCATTGTGTTACCTCTTCAATAAGTACAATATATTCAATAATATTCAAAATGTCAATAATTTATTCAAGCTCGGGCTTTCAGTTAACGCTTTGCTTATGTGAAGTCGCGGCAGTCTTACCGCCGCGATGTGGCGCAGCCCGAACGACCGACAGCGAGTGAAGCACATAAGCTTTGTTGAACCTGAAGAAAAAGTTCAATTATAAAAATAATCTCACAGCCATTCGGGTAAATCAACTCTATTTTTTAACCATGAATGCATTCACGCAAATTCTTACCCTGTTAACAGGCCAGGATTACCCAATATTTCCATACCTGCTTATCTTTTCTACATTGTGTACTATAGTATATAAAACCCATTGAGTGTTTACCTTTCTCTTTGTTCTCAGGGTAAACCGGTCAGGACTCTTACAACTTCGTATATTCCCAAAGACAGGTTCAACAATACCCATCCTCCGGCTGTAGACTTCACGACCCTCTGCTGTATCTATCTTTGCTCTCATCTCATCAGAGAAGTTACGGTTAAAATACTTCTCAACAACATGCAGGGTTCTGTACCGCGTCTTGTCAGTTATCTCTTAAGATGCATTCTCTGCAGTTGCTTCGTGAAGAGATATATTTTCGCCCTTCCGTGTTGGCAAGTTTCTGATTCACTGAGTATTTAAGCACTTTACCTGCAGGACAGATAAACCGGTCATTTGTTTTATCATAGATAAAATCATCTTTTGAGAAGAGCTTCTTCATTTTGCTTTTGTGTCTGCTCATTGTAGTAAAACGCGGGTCACGCTTACGGTACTGCTGGTCAGGGATGTAGGCATCTATTCTCTCCTCCGAAAGGTATTCAAGATTCTCCTCCTTGAATGACCCGGTATCAGCTATAAGTCTTTTACCTTTGTAAAAATCAGGACCAAGACCTGTTAAATCAGCATCTCTCTTTGCACCCTCCATCATTGGCACCAGTAGTTCATGTTCATGGCCTGAACCAAAGGCTTCTGCATACACCACCACCTGCTTTTTCATAAGATAATCTATTGTGGATTCAAGTTTCTCTTTCTTCCTGGAAAGATGGCTCTGATAAAAGCGGATATGGTGGTAAAGTCGGGGGTGCTGCCGGCTGTTAAAGCCTTAAATATTATATTTTCACGACAGGCCTTCATTATCATCCGTGATGATATTATTCCAAGTGAGTAAGCAGGGAGTAATATTTTAAGCAAAATCGCAGGATCATAAGCCGGAGCACCGGTTCGATCGTTTATAAATCGTTTTGATATTCCTGACAGTTCGATTTTATTATCAATCAGCCAGTTTATCGTGTATTCTATTGTCCCCGGTACTATCTGAGAGGTAAAATCAACAGGGATCATTACTCCCTGCTCGTATGAATAGGGTTTATACCAGGCCATTGCTTCCTCCAATGACCACATTAACGCATAACCGGCGTTAAATTGAAATTAATTTATACTTTTTCTACAGGCTCATTATATGACGTAGCAAAAAACAGAACAATTTAATCCAATAACGAAAAATTAAATTTTTCTTCTTTCCTCAAAAGAGAATTTAACTTTTTGTCTAAAGACCATATCTGTGCGTTACGATTTCTGGCAGAAGTGATAATAAAACTATCTATTATACCTACTCCCTGAGAAGTAAGTTTATTAACCGATGAATATATTCCGGCTTGTATCCATCTATTTTCTATTTTTATTTTTGGAAGATTTTCCCAGTAAAGAGAAATTATCTCAATTTCTCGCTTATTCTTTGCTCCTTGAAGCAATTCCCCAAATATACATTCAATGGCTAATACCTGTTGATTTTCTAACAGGTATTTTACTTTTGAAAAATATTCTGGATTATTCTTCAAAAACTCAATCCATACAGATGTATCAAGAATGATCATCTTCTTCGATTCATTTCTCTGTTTTTATTTGCAGAAAAATCTTTAGAAAACTCAAGCGGCTTTTTTACAATATCTTCATTCAAATATTGAATCTTTTTTAAAGAAAGCCATTCTTCTAATGCAGTTATAAGACTTTCAGTAATATTCTTACCACCCGCATATTGCTTAACATCTTTAACTAAATCATCTGGAATAAGTGCTGTTACTTTCATGAAGTAAATATACGATAACACATCGTATACGTCAAGAAAAAATTTAAATCCACCAGAATGGCAGAAAAATCATTTTTTCGTTACCGGTGTCCTGGGCATACAGTATTCAGTTACAAAGCCGTCTGCTGTTCTGCTCTTTTCATGCCGGTAGCGGGATAATGAAAGAATAAAAAAATCTGCAGAAAAATAAAATATTTTTAAGAAATTTAAGAAAAATCTAAAATATTTAATTATTCGGGAACCTCTAACTGTTATTCAGGGTCTAACATTATAAAAATACCTTATGGAGGAACAATATGAAAAGAAATACATTAATTGCAGCCCTGCTTACAGCATTTATGGCTTTTGGCGGGGTTTCACTATACGCTCGGGGGTGGGGGCACCATGGCGGATGGGGCGGCCATCAGGGATATGGAATGGGATATCACCATATGGAGGTTCTCAGCGACGAACTGAAACTTACTGAGAAACAGGTGGAAAAGATAATCCAGATTGATGCGGATTACAGGGTTAAATTTTATCAGAACCGTGATAATAATGATAAAATTATCACACTGAGAGAAGAACACAGAAAAGCTGTTTATAATGTTCTTACTGATGAACAGAAAAAGAAATATGATGCAAATTTCAACGGAAGACGGGGGTTCGGTTTCTGCCGCAACTGGTAACAGTTTATGAATGGCGGAGAGAGATATCATGAGGTTTCACAAGGCATATTATCTCTCTCCATGCTGCTGATAAAGATAAAGGAGTATTTCTATGAAAAAAATGAAAAATATGCTTTTTACAGCATCAATATTTTTTTTAACACTCCCTGCTGCCCTTTCAGCGCAGTGGGGACATTATAGCGGCGGCCCGGGTGCCGGATGGTGCAGATGGGGCGGCGGAACTTTTTTTGGAGGAGGCCTGTTTATGTGGATTTTAAATTTACTGCTTCTTTTACTGGTTGTATTCTTTGCTGTTAAATATTTCAGAGGTGGTTCAATTCCAGGTGTGAATAAAGATACCCCGGATGATATTCTTAAAAAAAGATTAGCAAAGGGTGAGATCACAAAAGAGGAGTTTGACGATCTGAAAAAATTAATGTAGTAGTTATGCGGAAAAATCTTCCGCATAACTACAGATATATATTATTTAAACTTCAAATTCTTATTGTTGTTCCGCTTCAATGAAAACAAACTCCACTCTCATACTATTTTTTTTAATTATCATACTTCCGGCTGATTCTCTAAATCCTTATTTATTATACAATTTACTCTAAATAATAAAGTTAGAGGATAGGAAAATGAAGATTTTCTCAGCTATACTTTCGATAATTTTTTTTCTTGGTATTATAACCCCTTTGCTTTCAGAGAATCTGGACATACCGGAACCAGATAACAAAGAAAATACAATAAAAACTGAAGAGGCACTACCTGATAAACAGATTAAACCTGAAGAAGAGTATCGTCAGGATTCAGAGAATTTGGACATACCGGAATCAGATAATAAAGAAAATACAATTAATATTGAGGAAACATCTCCTGGTGAAGAGATTAAGCCTGAAGAAGAGTTTCATCAGGATTCAGAGGATTTGGACAGTTCTGAATTGGAGAATAAAGAAAATATAATAAAAGCTGAAGAAACACACCCTGGTGAAGAGATTAAACCTGAAGAAAAGTCTGAACAGGAAAATGTTATTTTAGGCGCACTCCATGGCTGGGAGCTGAATGGTGCAGTGAATATACCTGTTTATGCAGATGCCTTTGGCGTCCAGGTTTATGGAGGTTTAATGACAGGGGTCGGGAATCTAATAAAAACTGATAACTATACTAAAGATATAATGCTGGGAATGTCTTTTATATATTCAAGCGGCTGGAAAGGTGAAACAGAATTAAGCGGATACGGCATGTTCTTCAGTTCAGGATACAGGATATTTCTCTCCCGTTATATAGAAAATCTTCCCTGGTATTTTAATATAAGATTTATTCCTCATCTTAAAATCGGAGCATTTTCTGAAAATATAAAACGGGAAGGCTCTGAGTGGAATGGAACAGCTGTATATCTTTCCCCAGCCCTGATCGCTGATATTGAGCTCCCTTCATCAGATAAAATACGCATAGGTCTTCATGCCGGTTATGATGTATTTATAAGCGATGAACCGGTACGGGATATTAATCTTGGTGTTTTCTCAAGTTTTAAATTTTAATACATAGGAGTAAAAAGATGAAATTAAAAATTTTTTCAGTCATTATATTAGCAGTTACAATATCATATTTTTCAGCAGGCTGTACAGCTATTGGAGATCTTGGTCAGATTGGTGAACTGTCAGACTATGAAGCAGTCTCCTATGACAGAGACAATTTAAATATACAATATACAGGTAGTGACAGTTTATCATCCGTTACTGCTGATATTGTGTTGAAAACAGAAGGAGAAAACGGTACAACCATAACATGGGTATCTTCAGACCCATCGGTTATTTCAATTGGGGGATCAGTCACCCGTCCTGCCAATGGAGATGGTGATAAAGTTGTTACACTGACTGGCACAATAACAAAGGGTTCGGAGTCAGTCACGAAAGTGTTTTCACTTACTGTGATTGAGCAACCGGCTTCTGATTTAGATTCTGTTGCTGAGGACAAAACAAATCTTGCAGTTACCTATGGAGCAGGCGATAGTGCAGGAAATGTAACGCAGGATGTAACTCTTCCGACTTCAGGATCTAATGGTACAACGATCAGTTGGTCAAGTTCAAACACATCTTATATTGTAAATAATGGTTCTGTTACAAGACCTGCTTTTGGTTCAGGTGATGCGACTGTTACGCTTACGGCAACAATAACAAAGGGTTCAGAGTCAGACACGAAAGTGTTTACACTTACGGTCAAGGAAACTCCACAAACAGATGCGGAGGCTGTTGCTGAGGACAAAACAAATCTTGTAGTTACCTATGGAACAGGCGATAGTGCGGGAAATGTAACGCAGGATGTAACTCTTCCGACTTCAGGATCTAATGGTACAACAATTAGTTGGTCAAGTTCAAACACATCTTATATTGCTAATAATGGTTCCGTTACAAGACCTCTCTATGCAGACGGTAATCAGACTGTTACACTGACTGCAACAATAACTAAAGGTGGTGAAAGCGATACAAAAACATTTTCACTCACTGTGATTAAACAGCCTATTTCGGATTCCGAGTCTGTTGCGGCGGACAAAACAAATCTTGCAGTTACCTATGGAGCAGGAGACAGCGCAGGAAGTGTAACGCAGAGTTTAACTCTTCCGACTTCAGGAGCTAATGGTACAACGATCAGTTGGTCAAGCTCAAACACGTCTTATATCGCAAATAATGGTACAGTTACAAGACCTCTCTATGCAGCGGGTAATCAGACTGTTACACTGACTGCAACAATAACTAAAGGTAGTGAAAGCGATACACGAAATTTTACCTTCACAGTAAAGCATCTGCCCGGTTTAACACCTGATGGTGATGATTCAGTTTCACCTGTTACTAACATCGTAATAGTATTTCCAGATAGTTTTGATGGAACAACAAAAGGAACAGTAAGCTTCGCTTCACCGGCGGTTACCTTTACCGATGATGTTAATGCTGTAATTACTTTTAGTACTACAAACAATTTAAATGACACAATTATTATAAATCCGGATGCAGATCTTCAGTCAACAAACTACACTGGAATCAGTATTTCAGGTTTCAAGAAAAGTGACAATTCAGATGTAACATGGTCTGATTCTGCCTATTACTTCCCGGTACGTGGCGCCATGGATCTTTACTTTCCATTTACAGGTGGTTCACTGGAAGATGCGAGTGGAAGGGGCGTTACCCTGGTAAAATTCGGAGATCCAACATTAACAACAGGGCATGATGGAAGCGCTAACGGCGCTTACAGTTTTGACGGAACAGGTGACTACCTGCAGGTTGTTGGAGATTTGGGTATCAGTGCCGGTGATGATTTCACCATCAGTGCATGGATCAAACTTGATCCCGGATTTCTCAATTTTAATGCCATTGTTTCAAATTACCATGATAATGGATTGAAGGCATTAATGTTCAGGGTTAATTCCAATTGGAACGGTCACATTAATGCTCTGGACTTGGCTGAAGGATACTCGAATAATGGTGTGCTCAGTACTGGAACATGGCTCCATGTTGTGGGCGTATATACGAATAGTACCCGACAAGTACGATTCTATGTAAATGGAAATGATGCTGGTACGGGTACTACCCCTTATACAATCGAGGATCAAACCACAAAATTTGCCATTGGTGGTGATTATCTAAATGTCAGTCCACGATATTTTAAAGGAACCATAGACGAAGTCAGGTTCTACAAATACGCCTTGACAGCAACAGAGGTAGGCAATCTTTACCGGAACGACGATATCAATGACAATACTCCGTAAAAATATCTGGTGAGGAAGGGGCAGCGGCCCCTTCAGTTATATTTAAAAATATCCTGTTAACATCCTATATGAATGACTCTTTGGTATCCGGGGCGTTTTAATACAGGATTGCCGGTTATGTGCTTAAAGAAAATAATACTGAGGAGCTGAAGCGTGGACTTCATTAAAACAGCTTACTAAATCTCTGTCAATTTATATAAAGCAATGACAGAGAAAAGCATGTTGACATGACATGTAAGTATGCTTTTCTCTGATATATTTTCGACTTTATAAGGATGGGACAAATGCCTGGAAATAAAACATCTGTATTTATCGTCGATGATCATGAAATGATTATTCCCGGTCTTAAAATGGCCATTGAATCTTTAGAAAATTTTAACGTTGCAGGTCATGCATCAAACGGCCTGGAAGCTTTAGATATGATTAAAAAGTTAAAACCGGATATCGTCCTTTCAGATCTTTCCATGCCCGGGCTTAACGGATTTGAAATTTTATCTCATTTCAGAGGTAGAAATTCTAATATTAAATTTATAATCCTTTCTTCCTATTCTGAAGATAAATATGTACGACAGGCACTTAAACTGGGAGTCGAAGGATATATCCTCAAGGAGAACTCTCCTGATGATCTTTTTAAGGCTCTTGATACTGTAAGAAAAGGCCTGAAATATATTACTCCTAAAATAATGACAAGAATAGTCGATGGTCTCGATTTTGACTCTGAAACAGATGAAGATTTTATGGCTAGTGACAATCTTACCGGGAAAGAGAGAGAGGTAATGTCTCTTATCACAGGGGAAAAAAGTACAAAGGAAATCTGCCGTATTCTTGAAATCACAGAGGCAACTTTAAAGACCCACAAGTCAAACATAATGAAAAAACTCGGTGTGAAAACAACTGGTGAGCTAATAGTTTATTATAATGAACATAGACTGTTTATAGATTAACAGGAATATTTATATAAAAATATGTTTTATCCTTATCTGAGTCCGCCCATATTTTTCCGTTAAAGTGATTCTTTATAATCATCCTTGATATATACAGACCAAGACCTGAACTGTTTTTTTTGGTGGTATAGTATTTTTCAAAAATCTTTTCTTTAAATTTTTTGCTTAATCGTTCACCATTATTTGAAATTATAATAATAATTCTGTCATTGTCTTTGCGTGTTTCTATTGACACCATCGGCTCAGGAGGTTTTAGCCTCACAATTGACGCTCTGGCATTTATCAGAATGTTCAGGATTACCTGCTTAAACTCATTAACATAACCATTTACGTAAAGTTCTCCAGTATTTATTTTTTCCAGGCTTATTCGATGTATAGAGTAGTCTCCGGCAGTTGTGTTAATCACATCATTAATTGCCGAATTAATTTCAAATTTTTCCTTCAATGTAACAGGTGAAAGAAAAGACCTGAAGTCCTCCAGGGTTTTTTCCATTGAGTCGAGCCCTTTGCTCATAGATGTAAGCGTGGATAGAGAAATATCACGACTCTCTGAAAACCTGTTTTTGATTATATTTGTCATGCCGTTTATGTAAAGTGATATTGCATATAGCTCCTGCTTCCATTGATGGGCGATATAATCTATCCTCTCACCCATCATAGCATGTCTTGACTGAAATGTTAAAATATCATTTTTTTCTTCCAGTTCAATCATGTTCCGTTTTATCTTCCCCCCAATAAGATAGGATTGGAAAATGCTGAAGAATATCAGCCCCGCCGGCAGTGTGAGGTTATACTGATCAATGGGGAAGTAAAAAAATATGTCATTTGTTAATATAGCAATAAATATAGTGACTGATAAAAGAAACGGGATTGAATCATTTTTTCTATGAATAATTCCTTTTATTGAAAGGTATATTATATATAAAAATATTCCCGCTGATATGAAAGTATCCCAGATAAATAATTTACTGTATATTCTTAAA
>Ga0209408_1000732_pt1 | contig 23331 bp, 16 predicted proteins | sample AD_UKC107_MetaG_FD_184422 | JGI IMG/M metagenome (GOLD analysis project Ga0209408, IMG submission 184422) | Active sludge microbial communities of municipal wastewater-treating anaerobic digesters from Hong Kong - AD_UKC107_MetaG (SPAdes)... | ecosystem: Engineered > Bioreactor > Anaerobic >... | reverse complement strand
TATTCTTTGTCGAGCCATTTCTCGAATAAGGGTATATCTTCGGATTGGAACGGTTTTAATACAATTTCGCTTATGTTTATCGTCATATTATTCTTTTATTGCATCTTTATATTTATCAAGTAACGACGTTTGGCGGTATGGTTAGTTGCCGATTTCGAAGCACTTTCCTATCAAGTTACAACTACTTTTGATACGAGCTGTGCCGCTCGAATACCCACTGCACCGGCAATTAACTATACCGCGTGTTGGCAACTGGTGTTCATTCATATCCGTCTGTTTGTCATTTATTTAGCTTTATTTTATTTTCATTGTCAATCTGTCCTAACCTATGTCAATCTGTCCCAACCTATCCACGAAGCACAAATTTATTTTGTTTTTTGAGCGTGGGCAATCCTAAAACCGTCCTGAAAGGCGGTTACTCGGGCTGGAGAGGCGGAAGCTCTTTTGCAAGCCTTTGGTTTGAGCGTTGGCTCGTGTGGGCTTGCAAATGTGCTTACGACTGTGCGCTGGCTAATATCGTCCATAAATGCTCATTCCTCCTCCAAAATATTGATGTTTCAAGTGTTCATAAACCAAATTTGTCCTTAAATCAATATCATCTGTCTGATAAGTTGGGTAAGGCAAAACTTCAAACAGTGTTTTGTTTACATAGTTAAAAACTGCTGCTGCTGTTACTGATTTGTCAGCCCATTGGTCAACTCTTAATTTTTCTTTTTTCAATTCTTCAAGCAACTCAATAGAAATTTTCTTTATCTCGTTCTTTTCCTTTTCTTCAAGTTTTTTGCCTTGTCTAAGAATATCGAAAATTGCTTTCTGTTCGTCTGTCAAACCTTCTCGTTTGGTGTCGGCTTCTTCTTCAGAATATGAGTTTACAAGTTCAATCAGTTTTCTGAAAGTCTCTTTTATTACAACTTCGTCCTTTCCTCTATTGTATTCTTCAATGATTTCCTGATAGCGTTTATAATAATCAACTGTCAAAGGATTTCGTTCAACCATCTGTTTCAGTTGCTTTTCAATCTTGTCTTTGAGCGACTGAACAACGGTATTTTTATTCTTTGTTTTCAAAAAGTACTGCTCTAATAATTCAAAATTCAATCCGCTTAGGTCAATGATTTTCTCCTCGTTGTGGCTTGGTTCGGCAACCATATTTTCTATAGATTCATCAACAACGGCTTGGATTTTTTTCATTATATCTGCAACATCTGCACTTTCTACATTGTCCTCAATTGCAGAGTAGATTACATCAATTGCATTTTTTCTTGGAGCATATTGATTTAATCCTTTGTCAGGTTGCAGGGCTTTATATTTCTTAAAAACCTCTCTTGCTAAAATCTGAAATTTACGTTTGGTTTCATCATTGGTGTAAACTGCATTTACCGCCTTTTCCATTGCAGCTAATTTGTGTAAACCATCTGCTTTGATTAATTCCTGCAAATCAAAATTTACTTCGTCTTGTAAAAAAGTTTCGGTTGCCTCTAATGCTTCTTCTAATTGATTGATTAGTTCTTCCTTAGGTTTTACAGGTGGTTCGGGTTTTTCGTTTCCACCGTTTCCCCCTTCATCACTGCCAGAACCATAAATTGCCAAAGCATCTAATAAAGCAGTATAAGTTTCAATATAATCCACAATTAAACCATTGTTTTTACCTTCACTTATTCGGTTGGCTCTTGCAATGGCTTGCATTAAAGTATGCGATTTTAAAGGCTTGTCCAAATACAAAGTTGAAAGGGTAGGCACATCAAAACCTGTAATCCACATTGCACAAACAATTACAAATCGGAAAGGGTCGTCTTCATCTTTAAACCTTGTTTCAAGGTCTTGGGTGTTCATTTTCTCCCGATGTGGTTCAATGTCTAAATCCCATTTCTGAAATTTCTGAATTTCATTTTGCTCTGAACTAACAACAACACAAATTTCTGTTTCCTTTATCCATTGTAGTTCTCGGCTTTTCTCCAGTAATTCCTGGTCGCCATATTTTCCTTTGGAAACTTCTTTTTCCAATTGCTCAACAGTCAGCTTCCAATGATGCGTAATTAAATCATACATTCTCACGGCTGTAAGTTTATCCAATGCGATAAACATTCCTTTGCCTTTGTAGCCACGGTTGCAGAAATGCCAAACTGCATCTTTGGCAATAGCATCTAATCTTTTCTTGGCTGTTAGTATTGGATATTCCCTTGCAAAAAGTTGTTCAACCCTGCTACGTTGGTCGCTGTCTAAATCTTCGCTTTCGGCATCTATTACGGCTCGTATTTGGTCATTGATAACAGGATTTTTCAATCCTAAATACTCGCCTCTGTTTTCGTAGTATAGAGGAACGGTTGCACCATCATCAACACTTCGTTTGAAATCGTAACGGGAAACATAATCACCAAAAATCCGCTTGGTAATTTCATCGTCTTTGAAAAGTGGTGTGCCTGTAAAGCCGATAAATGAAGCGTTTGGCAAAGCGTTACGCAAGTTCATTGCTAAATTACCGCCTTGTGTTCGGTGGGCTTCATCTGAAATGACAATGATATTGTCCCGCTTGGTAATTTCTTCTTCAAAATTGAATTTATGAATGAGGGTAAAAAGATAGCGGTGTTCTGAACTGAGCAATTCTCTCAAATGCTTTCCGCTGTTGGCTCTCAAAGAATCAGTTGCCCCTGCACGAACAACTGGCACTGCACCCACTCCGCTGAATGTGCCATAAATCTGTGTGTCCAATTCGTTACGGTCGGTTACTATTAAAAAAGTATAACTGCCTGTAAACTTGTGGTGGATTTTTTGGCAGAAGAAAACCATTGAATACGATTTTCCGCTTCCTTGTGTATGCCAAAACACACCGAGTTTTTGTTTTTCCTCTAAACTGATTTTGCCAAGCTTGTAGAGTTGTTCCTTGTGCTGTATGTTTTCAATTGCTTTGTTTACACCAATAAACTGATGGTTTCGGGCAATAAGTTTTACAACTTTGCCCAATGAATTATCAAACAGAATGAAGTTTTCAAATAAATCTAAAAAGCGTTTTTTCTCGCAAACGCCTACAATTATTCTATCTAAAGCTACAATGCCTTCGTCTTCTTCGGTGATGCGTTTCCATTCGTGAAAGTGCTGATATTTGCCAGTAACGCTTCCAATGCGGCTTTCAATGCCGTTACTCAACATTACAAATGCGTTGTAATAAAAGAGTTTTGGAATTACGTCTTTGTAATCGGTGAAATTATCGTTGTAGGCGTTTTCTAATTTTCGGTGAGCTGCTTTTAATTCTATGAACAGAAGCGGAATACCATTTACAAAGCCGATAATATCAGGTCTGCGTTCACGGTTGCTTTTACCCTGAATCCACAATTGGCGAACAGCCAGAAAGTTGTTGTTGTCGGCATTGTCAAAATCAAAAACCTTTAGCGTTTTGTTCTTAACCTGTTCGCCCTTTTCATTAATGAAGTCAACGGGAATACCATTGCGGAGCAATTGGTGTTTTTCGTAATTGATTTCAGCTAATGACTTGGTAATGCTTTCTTCAATCAGTTTTTCGTAGGCTTGGTTGTATGCTTGTTCGGGTAAGTAGGGATTGAACTGTTTCAGCTTTTCAAAAAATATCTTTTTGAGCACGACTTCTTTTTTGTTCAGTCTGCCCAAAGTGCTGCCTTCGCCAAAGCCTTCTTTATTGTAAGCCAATAGCGTATCCCATCCCAGCTGATTGAAAAATAAATCAATCGCTGTTTGTTCTATTAAATTATCTTCTGAGTATTCCCAAGTCATAATGGATATTTCGAATTTAAGGATTCAATCATCTTTTCTACATCATCAAACTGCGATGAATTTACATATCTTTCCCATCGATTATTTGTATCATTAATTGTCATTTCTTCAATTCCAGAATCGAAATTAGTACTTACAATATATTGACCTTCCACCCATTCATTGTTCCATTTTGGAACGAACTTAACTGAAAATTCTTTATTGTTATCTCTTCTGAAAATCGCACTAAAGGGATGACTATCATGAGTAGAATCCAAATAATGATCACTGTTGCGCTTATATTTCAAATGCAAATAATAAGAGCGTAGTTCTTTATGTTTTGAACTCCATCTTGTTTTACTTAACAAACAAATCTCTTTATGCTCCTTATTCCACCAACTAATTTTATTATGAAGTAGCCCATCATAAATTTGTGGGTATTTAATGAAATACTTTCGCCAATTTGAAACTTTACTCTCATTAATAATCTTAATGCAAAAATATTCAAATGAAATGGACATATCCCATTTGTCAAGTAGTAATTTTAAATTAATAGATTTATCAATATTTCTTAGATATCTTTTCCAACTCCAGTCACGATCTTTAGCACTGTTTTGAATGAAGCTGTTATTAAATAAGTACCAATTTGATGATGACATTAATGCATTACGAAACAGATGGTTGTTGATTAACTCAGGTTGTAATCCTTTTTCATCAAACACTACACTTACTTTGGCAAAGTAATCATTGAACTTCTTAAGATTATAATTTTCATTTTCCTTAGACCATTCAAGTAAGAAACGAATTTGTCCTAAGAAGTATTTATGCTCCTCCGCTAATATAATAGGTTTTTCCCAACCATCATCAAGAATTAAGCGTGCTTTTATTTGTTCTTCAACAAGTTGATCCCCGTTAAAACCATCTAATTTATTTCCGCTTTTTAAATACTCATTTATTGATGATGACAGTTCTTTGTCATATACATCAGTTGACCATTTGTTTATTGCAATTAATGATTTTAAGAAGTCATCATAACCATTATAAAAATATGTATTTGTATTTGTTGATAGATTTCTGAGAATACGCATCCATGTATTAAATTCCACTTGTAAAGTGTAATTATTTGAAATCTTTTTTGCTGAATTGTGTTTGCAAAACGATAAAACACCGTAAAATTGAACTCTTATATCGTATGTAATCTTCTCATCAACAAATGCCTCAAATAGACTTTTCGGATTTGTCTCAAAATAAGTATCTTCAATCAAATCTGATGCATCATGTTTCCCTTCGTTTGGAACATATATGATTGATTCAAAAGAATCAATAACAAACTTAAAGAAAGAGTTATTGAAGAAATTTGCTTTACAGAATAAAGGTACTAGGTCTAAAATATCATTTCTCACAGAATAATCACGTAGCAGATTCAGAATCTTATTTGGCTCATATTCGAACGGAACATAGCGTTTTATTTTTTCTTCTTCCCAATCACATTGCAAGCAATCATCAATGGTAAATAGATAAAATACCATCATTCGTTTTAAAAATCTCAAATATCCCTTTTCAACTGAATTGACATATTCTAGTTGTTTATCTAATGATGTTTCAGCATTTATATTGGGTTTAGCCAATTTGTTCCAGAACAAATCAATCCAATTACTATCTATATTTTTTTGCCAAACATTTTGAATTTCATCATCAACTTCATTCAACCTCATTTGTTCTTCTAATGTTGACTTGAAAATATCAAAAGGAGACAACGCTTTACCTCTGGCATTCATTTTTACATATAGCTCATCACTAAGTTGAAATTGTTCAAGAGGCAAAAGATGAAATGTAATAGCTCCATTTTTTAGCCTATCCCACATCGTTGCAACACATTCTTCACTATGTGTTCCCATGCGTGAATATAACTCATCAAGCATTACTAACATTGCTTTAATTGTAGGATCCTTTCTCCATGTCCATAAAAACCATGATTGATCTTTAATTATCTTGGAAAGGCTGAGTGTTTTTTTTACTTCTTCTAATAGAATAATGCTATTACCTTTATCCGGATTGTTATTGCATTCAGCAATTTTATTTTCAATTTCTGATAGTTGTTTTTTGAATTCATTATTTAGGGATGCAAATGGAATAGCCACTAATGTATTACAAAAATCTTTACTTGTAATTCGAGTTTCGTATGTAAACCGGGAATAAACAGTACTCCCAATTTTTTCATGTAGAAGATTTAATTCCTCAGATGGCACCAAATACCAATAAAGAAGGAAAAGCGTGGTTAATCGTTGTTGTCCATCAAGCGGGATAAAAACAGTATTGTTTTGTGTTGAGCCATAGACAAAATCAAGAACCAATGGTTCATTATTACCAGAAGTAAGTACTTCTATTATGGCAGTAATAAAAAGGTCTCGAATTTCTGTTGCTTTCTTATCTTTTCGTCCTTGGGCATAATCACGCTGTATTTTGGGTATTATGATTTTCTTATCTGTAATTATATCAAGAAATGTAACGCCCTTCTGAAATTGTGATATGTTTTCTTCTTTAATCATGAGTAGTCCCTAGTTTAAAATAAAATCAATTACCTGATGAATGGAATCTAAATAAGCCTTTCTATCTGTATTTTCCCAGCTATTTTTCCACTGTGAATTGCTAGTGTCCTTATTAGAATAATACTTCAAGAATAAATTTTTGGTGCACGGAGGAATAAAGATACCTTTCGTATCGTTTTCAATAATAATTTGTCTCTTTGATGGAAATAATGCATTGCCATATCCTCGGTTTGTACCGGCATCAAGTAAGGTTAAATTTTCAATTGTATCTTTATCAGCATTGGCTTCTGGTTGTATAATAGAATATATTTTGTCATAGAGTTGTTTAAATTTATCACCGTTATCTTTTTTCTCAAATGATAAAGCCTTTGATAACTCCGAAGCCTCTTCTTTCAATTTGGGCCATTCTTTATTATCACTATCAATATGCTCAATATAATTTAACCAAATTATTTTATCCTTAATGTCTTTTAATGGGTTATCTTTTTGAGATCCAACATGTTCAATATCCCATTGATTTAATTTAAATAAATCAAATGGAAATTTATAATAGGATGTATTATCTATATTTCGGGCTACCCTATTTTGGTTTTTCTGTTGTTTTACACAGGTCTCTACATTAAAAAACAGAAGTGTTTTGAATAACTTTTCCTTGTCAGAATTTTCAGAATAGGAGAATTCATTAATGTCAGCAATTTGAAAGGTTAGTATTTTTGTTCTAATTAATTCTTGAAGTTTATTTACAACTTCAGACTTGGCTATGCCAATACATTTCTCAAATATTTCGCTAAGTGGGACTTTATAATAAATTAAAAATCCGATATAATGATAGAGTGTACTGTCTTCGTACCAATAAATAAAGGTTTGGAATACTTCTTTGACATTTTTCCATGCTTCAGTAAAATTGTTGATGTTTTTATCCACCCATAATTGATTAGGGGTGTTATCATACAAATTTTGGAACTGCCTGTAGGCAAAATCCGCTTCTGCTTTTGTGCTTTTACTTGTTAAAAAATCGAAGATAATATCAATGCGAGTTGCAGGATTGTAATCTTTATTTGTAAGGAAATACCAAAACTGATTGTCGTGTAGCGAGTTCTCTATTTCATTCCATTCATACGAGAATTCATTGAGGTTTAATTCCTCAACTTTTTTATCATTTTTAGTTTCTTGAGCTTTTAGAACAAATAGCGCCTTGATTAATTCCGCATTTGTTAATCCTATTTTCCCTTTGTTTAAATTATTAAAAACTTTTATGGAATCAATGTCTTTATCATTAGTAGCAACATACCAAATAAATTTTACCTGAGGCTCCCATTCTCTCTCTTCTTTGGTTTTGTTTTCCTCGCTATAATCATCAAATAGTACTTCTACTAGTTTACTTTTTTTAACAGTATTTTCTTTAAACCAAAGCTCAATGGTTTGTTTTGTTGTGTATGCATGGTAACTGTCTATGTCATTTTCTTTTTGAGGATTGTCAAAATCTAACGATGGTCTCGTTTTATAAAAAACATCAAAGAATTTTGCAGATGAATTTTTCGCATCGTCTGAATTGTTTCTTAAATATTTAAGTAATAAAAGAATAGTTGTTAATCTTTGTTGACCATCAATAACTTCCCAACCTTGTATTTCTTCTTCCTTTACATTTTTCCATGCTTTCGATTTAACAACTATGGGTTGTAAGCAATAAAATTCACCTTGTTTAGCTTTGCTGGCAAAATCACTAATATCTTTAAGCAAATCAACAACCTGTTTTTTATCCCACCTATAACCTCGCTGGTATGATGGAATGTAAAAATGATGATTGCCATCTAAAAATTCAGCAATTGCTTTTAACCGAAAGTTCGGGTTTTCTGTATTTTCAATTATTTCTGCCATAATTTTACACTTCTATTTGTCCGTTCATCAGTTTAGGTAATAAAATATCCCGTGCCTCACGGAGTTTGGCATTTTGTTTTTCTAACGTATGTATTAAATCAAATGACGGGTCAACAATTTTATTGTATTCTATTAGTGCCTCTTTGTTCGGCAATTTCAATTTAACGCCAATTAAACCAGCGATTGTCAATTGTGGTTGAGCTGTCCCAGAACGTAATTGTGTTAGTTCTAAGTCTCTCAAAATCATTTCAGCTAGATGAAAATGAACATTAACAAATTCTTCTTTCGGAACAAATGCAAAAGAATTATTTGTTACAAATGCAGCTTGATTAGTCCTGTGTGCAACACCGCTTCCATTTCCTCTACTTGTTACTAATGCTACTGGAAATTCATAATTGAATTCTTCATAAAAACCAATTCTGCCTGCGGCACCATAAACAGGATACTTCCCGAATTCAGTTATTTTAGTTTGTGGTAAATTTTTTCCGTATTTGATTTCCCAAACATCTTCAATAGGGAATTCCTTTAATTTTTTCTCTTTGAAAAGAATTCGATATTCCATTAACGCCTTCTCCTCCAGCAACTTTATCCGCTTCAAATTATTCTCTATCAAATCATCATACCCCGATAAAATGGATGCGATTTTGCGTTGGGTGGGAAGCGGAATGTTTGGCACTTTTATTTGCTCAACAACTCCTTTGTCTGCTCTTTGCCTACCAGAAGCACCAACCATACTTTTAATTGCTGGTTGACGAACTAAATCTGTTTTTGCTAAATAATAGATAAAGTCAGGGTCGGATATGTTTTCCTTCGCTCTAAAGACAAAAAACTCTGTTGAGCCAAAGCCAACTTCTTTTTCAAGTCCTTTTACTTTAGCAATCTTTCCATTTTCCAGACAAGGAGTAATTCTTGCAAAGATTGTATCACCATTTCCAAATTTTGCTCCTCCTCCAGTATAAACTCTTTGATTGATTTCCTGAACATATTTAATTCCGCCATCAACTACATCCATTGGAATATTGTCATACAATTCGTCCTTTTCCAATGAAACTTTTGGTGGAAATTCAACTAATTCCGAAAATGCTATTGTATCCCAACTCATATAAGAATCGATTTATAGTTTTCAGAAATAGTTTTTGCCAATGCAATAGCTTCTTCGTTCAATCCATCCAGCTCAATATGTATTTCGTTCAGGCGTTCTTCGTAGTCAAAGTCCTCATCTGTGGTAGTGTCCACACCTACATACCTGCCCGGGCTTAGGCTCCAGTCTTTGGCTTCAATTTCTGCTTGCGTTACCAATTTGCACAGTCCTTCCACATCGGTATAAATGCCTTCGGGGAAACGGCTCGTAAGCCAATGGGCTTGTTTGTAGTAATATTCGGTTTCGTGCAACAAGCCGGGTTCTTCTTCATCTGGGTTGCCGCTGAGTTGCTGTTGTAGGGCTTTCAGTTGGTCGAGCTGTTCTTTTAAGTTCAACTCTTTCCAATCTTTGTTTTTGCTTAGTTGGTATTCTTTAGCGGCTGTGCTTATGGCATCCAATAATTGCTTAATGAGTTTATCTTGTGGTTTGCGGAGTGCTTTGCACAAATTCGCAATGTTTTCTAAAATGTCAATGTCCGCATTTGCTTTCTTCGCTTCGGCAATCAGCTTATTTTGTTGTTCGTAAATGCTTGCGGTTTCTTCTATGTTAAGAGCATCAACAAAAGCTTTTACTTCTTCGTTTTCTTTGGCGTATTTGGTTGCAAAATCGCTAACAGTTTTCAATACCTTTTGTAATTGCTTTTGCAGTTCGGTTGTTGCTTCGGCTGTTTCTTTGGCTAAGTCGGCAGAAGTTTGTAAATAATCTTTTACCGTACTTTCAAACTTTTGGGTATTGCCTCTATACAAGTTTACAATGCAAATGAGGTTTTGTAATTGTTCGGTGCTAAAGTCATTTACTTTACTGGTTACTTTACGGTAAATTTTTCGGGCATCGAGCATCAACACTTTGTCTTTTCTTTCAATATCTTGTTCTTTTGCTCTGTCGAAAAACCACAGCGTACAAGGCAATGAACGGGTATAGAAAAAGTTGTTGCCAATAGCCATCATTACATCTACTGCACCAGTCTTTACCAGCTTTTCCCGAATGTCTTTTTCGCTATGCCCGGCATCACTGGCAGATGAAGCCATTACAAAACCTGCTCTGCCTGTTGGTTTTAGGTAATTATAGAAATATTGAATCCACAAATAATTGGCGTTGTCGTTTTTCGGCAGGTTTACTTTGCCGTCCAAAATCAGGCGTGGGTCTTTCTTAACGGCATCTTTGGCTTTGTCCACACCGTCCACATTAAACGGAGGGTTTGCCATTACAAAATCAGCCCCTCCCACAAGGTCGTGTTTGTCTTCGTAAAAAGTATTTCCTTCCTGTATATTGCCTTCCAGTCCGTGAACGGTTAAGTTCATCTTAGCCAGTTTGGTATTGAGGTCGGCTTTTTCCTGTCCGTAAAAAGTCACTTTTTCGGCTGGTTTCAGTCCTTCGCTTTCAATGAAATAACCCGTTTGAACAAACATACCCGCACTGCCGCAGGCAGGGTCAAACACAATGCCGTGGTCGGGTTCAATTACATTTACAATGGTTTGTACCAAACTCATAGGTGTAAAAAACTCTCCTCCTTCCTGTGCACCTGTCATTGCAAATTTGTTGAGGAAATATTCGTAAATCTTCCCGAATAAATCGCCTTCGGCTTTCTGCAACACTTCTTTATTGAATATGCGGAGCAGTTCCCGCAACAAATCTTTACTGAAAATGGAGAAGTTCTTGGGTAATACGCCTTTGAGGTTGTCGTATTCATCCTCAATCAGTTTCATGGCATTGTCAATCGCTTCGCCTATGTCGGCACTTTCGGGCAATGAAACCAAGTAGTCAAACTGTGCCTTGTCGGGCAGAAACATTGAGTTTTGTTCTTCAAAGTCTTTTTTGGTTAAAGGTCGTTTGCCACGTTGCGGATGCGAAGGCAAAGTTTTTTCCACTTCTACTTTTACTTTTTGAAAGCGGTTGTAGGCGTGTCGTAAAAATATCAGTCCCAATACAGGCATTGAGTATTCCGAAGCGGTCAGTTTACTGTTTGCTCTGAGTTGGTCTGCGGCTCTCCACAGTTCGGCTTCTAATTTTCTAAGTTGTTTTCCTTGCATTTTATCTTAATTCCAATTCGTTTATTCATTTCTCAAAAGTAACAATTTAGCACGGGTGCGTAAGCAAAATTACTCGCCATTTTAATAATTTTCAAAGGTGCTCGTGAGCTCCCTTCGGTCGGTTGCAGCTCTTTTGCAAGCTTTGGTTTTGAGCGTTGGCTCGTGGGGCTTGCAAATGTGCTGCAATGTGGGTGGGGTTTCTTTCTTCTTTTTTTGCGGGGGGAAGAAAAAAACAAAATAAATTTCCATCAAATTTGCACTGTCCTGTCAAAAAGCTAAATCCTTTCTTATTTTAATTTTGTCAATATCGTATTTGTCTGCTCGTCTGTCTTTTTACACTTGTTGCCAACGTTTGACAATATGAAACGGTTGGGTTTTCGGGCTGAGTTCCTATCCATCGAGGAAAAAGTTGGAGCGAGAACCAAACCCTCGCAAACCACTGAACACCAACTGTTTTATATTGTGTGTTACCGTGCGTTATTATTCATTTTCTAGTCATTACATATTTTTTTGACTAATTCAACTGGTACAGATGTCCTTTCAGACACTTTATCAACTGTCATTCCCTGATTATAAAACCGTTTTACAAAACAAGGAATTGTCTCACCAATCTCGACCAAATTGTTTTCAGGGTCATAAAATCTAATCGTTTTCTGTCCCCACCTTTCCTCAATGGTCTCATGCAAATATTTCAAATCGTGTTTTTTCAATTTTGCAATGACTTTTTCGTAATCATCTGTCTCAAAACATATTTCAAGATTTTTATTTCCTGACTGGTCATATGTTTTTCCAAGTTTTTTAGCAATTGGATATTCTTCCTCAAGCTTCCATAATGATATACCATTTTTAAATCCAATACAATTCCCAAAGTCAACATCAATCTCTTGTTGTAAAGTTTCTTGATAAAATGCTTTCATCTTATCAAAGTCTTGTGTCATTATTACAGTTGAATGAAATTTTATATCCATGTTTTTAGTTTTCATAGGTTGTTGAACACTTCTTGCAAGTTACCTTATAAATAACCTGTTCTATGTTTTTATCGACAATTGTAAATAGTGGTGAATCATCATTTAAGCAACACAATCTGTTTTTAATCATTTTAAGTTCATCGTTTGCTTTTGTCAATTCATTTTCAGTTTGATATCTTAAACTAAATGACCCCTTGTTTCCGCATTTACACACGAATTCAAATTGAAAGTCTTGATATGTCGAACAATACAAATAGCCAACAGTCTTATCGCACTTGTCGCAATACATCCAACTCCCATTGTTTTTAAGAATCCGTCCGTTTTGTATTTCTTTAATTAACTCACTCATTTATCCGATGAATTTTGCTCCTGCAATACCAATTCCTGCTCCAAGTATCAATGAGAAAACTATCATAGGAATAATTGCTTTCTTGTCTTTGGGGTATACAATTATCATAACTGGTAAGGCTGATAGAACTGAAATTATAATCCCTTTAATCCACGGTGCAATATCCCATCCAACAAAGGGAATAATTAATCCAAGTACGAAATAATGCACAAATGCTGAGATATTAGCCACTTTTTCAAGTTTCATAATTATCATCGGAGTAACATCTATTAATCCAGCTACTAATCCAATTATTATTGCTATTAAAAAATCATTCATTTTTCGCTCATTGTTTAGTCGTTTCGGTTTGTTTTAATGCACGGTAACGTTTTGGGTATTGCCGAAGGCGGGGATTTTTAGCACTAAAGCTCAATCGAAGAACGAAAGTTGAACCTTGCACAAATGTCCAATCGAAGCCGTTCAGCCCCGCTTTTGGCAATACCTTGTTAGTGGCAGTTTTTTTATTCAAATGGATTTACTCTAATTGTAAAATCGATATTATTAGTTAAACAATATTGTTCAAAATCTTTTATACAAGACATAGCTTTTTCTTCATTCTCAAAATTTTCTAAAGAATAATGTTTGAACACCATTAAATGGTTTTCATCTTCTTTTTTATCTCCATATCCTTGAGATAAAAACTCTGGTTCATCCCAATTAACTCCCCAACCGCTCCATATATTTTTTCCTGCAACGAAAATGAGTTTGCTTTCAGCTTCTTCAACGGATTTGAATGAACTTGTATCTAGTTTGTTAGCTTCTTTTTCATTTTTAGCATCAAAATATCCTGTATCATTAAGTATGAAAATTGCAAAATAAATGGTGTCTTTACTTGTCGTTTTGGGTTCAAAATTAAATTCATAAAAATACAAATTCAACCAATCCCAAGCCCAATTACCTAAATTACCTTTTCCATCCCGGGGCGAAGAATTACTAAATTTGGAATAACCACCTCTATATCTAAAGCCGTATTTTCCACCTATGTAACTTACTAAATCTAAAATTCTCTTTTGATAGTCATATAGAAAGCGATAAGCTTTTCTAGCTTCTTGTAATGTATCTTTAATATTTTGTGGCATAGCTGAATAGTGTTTTGGGTGTTTGATATGTAATGTTTGTTGGCTCTATACTGTCAAGCCATATTTTTTTGAAAAAGCTGTGCATTTCAAATCCTTTAATCAAGTCCTCAAAAATTCTTTTATATGAATTTGTCTGCGAGTAATCTATATTGTTAAGTTTATTTTTCTCAAACACTATTTGGTCTAATAATTTTGTCCAATCCGATTTACACAGAACAATTTTTTTGTTGTTTACAAATCTGTCTTGAACTTCTTGTAAGTCTAATAAACCACCTAATTGAATAAAATATAAATCTTTATTGTCCTCTCCGAATTCATTATAATATGATTGAATTTCATTTGAAATTTGTCCATCTTTCTGTTGATTTTCATTATATCGTTTTGCTTCAATGATTAAATCAAATTCTTCAAAACGGATAAATAAATCAGGCTCTATATATCTAGAGTTGTTTGTTTCATTAGCATTCCATTTTGTCCAATATGTGAATTCTAAAATTTCACCTGAATTTAAGGGTAACTTCTGATGATATAATGATTTCTTTAAAATGCTCCAGAATATTTCACTTGGCAGATATTTAAGTAAATCGAAAACAGTTGAAGTCAAACTATCTTCACAAATTCTGAAATTCCCTTTATTCTGATAAAAATATGTTACCATATAGTTTGTGTCGTTTTTTCGGCAAAATTGCCACTAACGGTGGCGGTATGGTTAGTAAGGGATTGCGGGCTTCTTTCCTGTCAAGTTACAGATTATTTTGGAGCGGGTTACTGAGCCCCGAAAACCACTGAAACCCTTATTAACTATACCGCGTGTTACCGCCTGGTGTTGATTCTTTCAGTCAATTTATTTTCAATTTGCTACATATTTCCTGTCAGTCCGTGCGATGGCAAGACATACTCTTTTGCAATTTTTGGTCTTTGCGTTGGCTTGTGCGAATTGCAAATGTGTATGGCTTTGGGCTGGCATTGCTACTCTTTATTTTCTATCAATTGTTTCAGTTCCTCTTTACTTGGTAAAACTGTCTGGTACTTGCTTGCAAAAATCTGTTGGTTTTCTTTTGGCAAAGTTATTCTCACCAACGTTTCATTTTTCTGTTTGCAGAGTACTATTCCGATGGTGAGATTTTCTTCTTTAGTCTTTTTAAACTCATCGTAGTAGTTTACATACATTTGCATCTGACCTAAATCCTGATGTTTTAGTTTTCCAATTTTTAAGTCAATTAGCACAAAACATTGTAACAGACGATTATAAAATACCAAGTCAACATAGAAATGCTCATCTTCAATTGTTATTCTTTGTTGTCTGCCAACAAACAAAAAGCCTTTTCCTAATTCCGTTAAGAAATGTTCGAGTTTGTTTATAATTGCTGTTTCGAGGTCTGACTCAGTGTATTTGTCTTTTTCTTCAAGTCCTAAGAAATCCAGAACGTAAGGCTCTTTTATAGTGTCAATAGGTTTCGTTACAACCTGACCTTTTCTACTCAATTCTTTAATTCCTTCTTTATCTCTGCTCAGTACCAATCGTTCGTAAAGTGATGAATCGTATTGTCTTTCCAATTCACGAACCGACCAATTGTTATTTACAGCTTCAATTTCATAGAATTTTCGTTCTTCTTCGTTTTCTATTTTTATTAGTTGAAGGTAGTGTGTCCAGCTTAAATTAAACGGCGATTCAGTTTCCCGCATCGGTGATGCAGATTTTTCTTCGTCAGATTTCCGCATCAGTGATGCGGATTTTTCAGTTTCAGCAATCCTGTCTCTGAAAACGAGATAAAAGTTCCGCATTCTTTCTAGGTTGTAAACTGAATAACCTTTCCCAAATTCACCAGTAAGTTTTTGCGAAAGTTCCTTTAAAACAGACTTTCCGTATTCAGCACGTTCTTTCCCTTCTTGTTCTTCTTCAACGATAAGTTTGCCGATTTCAAAATAGGTGAGGACAATTGTTTGATTTACATTTTTAACAATAAACTTTCTTGCCTCATTGAGCAAGCCTGCTATTTTTCCAAATAATTGGTTGTCTGATTTTGATAACTCCATTTTATCCATATTGCTAAATTAGGAAATATCTTAATGCTAATTTTTCGTATTGTCGTATTCTTCTTTTTCTTTGAAAATCTTAGAATTAGGATTATTTATGTCATCTCTACTTATTAAGTAATGTCTTTGTAAAAAATCCTTAACCTTGTTTGAGCAAACTAAATTTTCAATATCTGAAAAATCATTATTTTCAATTATTGATTTTGCTGTGTCTAAATCATCATCAGAAAAGCCATTAAATTCATTCCACCATTTTTCTGTGTATCCTTTATCTTTGAAAAAGAACCGGAAAAGAATGTAAGTCTCTGGCATGTATAGCAACTTGAAATATTCACTTTCATCGTTGCCAAATGCCTCATAGAAAAACGATTTACCTTTTCCAATCTTACCTTTTGTTGCATTCAAAATAGTTTGAACAGCACGGATAAATTTCCTATTCCAGTATTTACCAATAAAATGCCGGTTTGCAAACCATTTCTCTCCATTAATTGGATGAAATTTCATAGGAAATGAGTAAATGTCTATTCCAAGAGAATCGCATAATTCCACGTTAATCTTTAATCTTTGATAAAGTTCAACCGGTTTATCTTTTTCATTATAAAGTAGGTAATTGGAAAGTTTATTGATTCCATATTTAGCAGCAAGTTCAACTGCATTTACATATACTTTCTCGTATTTCATACTGTCAAATGCAATTCTTAAAGGTCTTATTGGAATTTCACTCAACAATTTCATCTTTGTTTCATCTTCCACTATCAACCTTGCGTCTACTCCCTGATTGAAATCAACATAGCGCTGCTTTGGAGTTTTATTTCTGAACTTTTCATAAAGCTCTTTTATATCGGGATAAATAGCTAAAATATTTTCCTTTGTTGTCGTTTCTAATTTTAACAGACTTAAGGAATCCATCAAATCATAAAGATTTTGCTGATTTTCACCTTTCAACCTTTTTAATAAATCATGCAGCAGAAGATGAGATTTATTTATAAATCCTCGGTCATTATATCCTGACTTTAAATTCGCAATTGCTAAATCAAGTTGGTTTGGCTCAATATATTTTGATGTTTTTGAAAAACCACTTGCTTTGATTTCTTCAATTATATCTGAAAAACAATCAGAAGCAAGGACGTTGTTGTCTAACAAAAGAAGATTTCGTTTTTCACCATATTTTTTTGAAGCAGATATTATTTGCTCTTTTAAAGGCACAAAATTCTGAAATTTTGGCTCAAGTTTCGGAACAGCGCAAAAAGAACATTTCCGAATGCAACCTCTTGTCATGTACCCATAGTAGGCGTTATTTTCAGGGTATTTGTATTCGATTTCTTCTAAAATTGAATAATCTAAAGGTAAATCGTCAATAACAATTTTGTTTTTGTCCAGGATTCCGGCTTTATCCAAAAGTCCTTTATGTGTTTTAATTCCAGTTGCCTTTTCAACTTCCTCAGATAAAACGGTCGCCAACACGCCACCAATTTTCAGTTCGTTTATATCTTTTACCAAATTCTTTGCAAATTCAATCGTGTCAATTGTTATTTGCCAATGAAATGTAAAAAGGGTTGTAATACAGATTCTATCCCATTCTGGATTCTTCAGGTATTCCTTTTTTCGAAAAATGTTCCTGAAATGAATAAACCAACCAGAAATAAGCAATTCATATTTTGACAGTTTTATAAGGTCTTCGGATATATCTTTTTTACCAGTTTTGATATATTCGGATATTCTGTCAAGATATTTATTCCAGATTATTGTATCATCAATTTCCGTTAGTTTGCTAACCAGATTGGATGTTATATTTTTTAATACAAAATCATTTAACTCTCCTTTGAAAAACACAACATTGTCACCTAACATTCGGTGATATGTTGCCAGTTTCATAAGCCCAATAGGAGGATATTTATTTTTATAATTAGGTTCTAATAAAAGAATATTTCTCTTCTTCTTCATGCCACTATTTGTTCAGCTCTTCTACTATCTTGTGTTTGAGGTTTTCTGCTAAATCTTTTGTCAAAGCAGAATCAATTATCGAAAGAATTTTTGAAACAAGTTTTCTATCTTTTTTATTTAGCCTGGAAATATCATCTGTCAAATATTTAGTTCTTCCATTGTTTTCAATTACAGTAACTTTTTCAACTTTTTGTTCTGGCTCGCCAATGACTTTTTCGAAAATCTTATTTTGTGAAGGATTGTTATTTAATTCTTTAAATTTTTCCAGTTCTTTCTCAGCTAAAATCGCTTTTTCTTTTTTCGAGTCAAATTTCTCCTGATATTTTTTCTTTTCCTCATTATTGGTAAAACCACCTTTATTTGTTTTTTCTTCAAATTCTACTGAAAAGGCAACAAATTCGTCAATTTTTCGTTTTTCGCTGCGAATATTCGAGGAGAAATAATTTAACTTTTGCAACTCATTAAATTTTATTGCTAAGTATTTTTCAAATTCTTTTAAATCATGCGTTTCGAGAAAGTAATCTCTTCTTGCATTTGGAATTAAATCAGGACTAACGGTATAAACTTCTCCAAAATAATATTTTGACCACCTGGTATCTTTAAACAATTTATCCATCGTGTTTTCCAATCCGATTTGAATATTACCTTTTCGAAGCCTGATACTTCTTGCCGTATTGATTTTAGGCATTTGTTTTATTAATGAAGAAATACTAAACCACCCCCAAGCCAGCAGTGAGTTTTTTGAATTTCGAATTTCATAGGTTTCGATATCATGTATTTCGTCAATCTTTTTCTTATTTCCGTTATCACCCTCATAAATGCTGGTTGTATATGCTTTAAATACTTGACTTTTATTCAAGAAGATATGATATTCATCAATTTCATAATTTAATTCTTTGGCTTTATCCAGTATTATGTCTTTAAAAATAAATCCTTTACCGAAAGGTACTGGTGCAACCATTGTCAGATATTGGTAAATATCATGTTTATTCAAAATCGCCTTATTGCTGACATTTTCAAGTGTCACACGAAAATAATGAGAATCTTCACTTTCTTTTTCTGTCGAAAATTCAGTAACAGAATCAATTACTGAGGTTGCTTCTTCTTTTTCAGTCCTGTTGTTAATGATTGATTTGAGTTTTTGAGAGTCCCAAATTAATATTGACTTAACCGGTTCTCCTTTAAAACTTGTTTCAAAAATTAGTTTATCACAGTAAGCCAAACCACCAAGTCTGCCAATTCCTCGAAATCCTTTATTTTTCGTCCTATCCTTTGTTGACTGTGCAATATTTTTAAGAATAGGTTGCACTTTTGATGTTTCTATACCGGTTGCATTGTCAAAAATTGAAACAGTTTTATTCGAAAAATCTATTTCAATGTCGATTATGCCATCCCGTAAATTATCAAGAATCTTTTCCTCGACAGCTTTGTCAATTTGGTCAGCACTATTCTGAATATATTCGCGAAAAATAAAACGAGAATCTTCATACATTCCTAACGTTAAAGATTCTATTACGTCTTTCCCTATTGTAGTTTTAGATTTATCCATTTGGGAATTGTTTGTATAGTGGTTTTGGAAATTTAATATTTAGCAATGACCGAAAGACGGGATGTTCGATGATATATTCTCCAGGGTCTAATCTTGTCATCATGTTTTTATAAACCGTAGGAACAAATCTGTAATCAGCCTTTGAAATTTCGATTGCATTTGTTCGTCCGAAAGCATGTGACGCACAATTACCTTTTACCCGGTCGTGAATGGCACTTTTAAACTGCTCAACTGAAAACAAAATAATACCTAACGAACGACCTCTTTCGGAAATATCTAAAATTTGTTTTAGAATCGGCGAGTTTTTAGGAACATCATTGGACGCATATTTATTTAATTCATCAATAAAGATTACAATTTTGCTTGGTATTTCTTTTTCCTCCCTTTCTTCCTGTCCTAATTTAAGTTCGTAAATAGCCCTGATAACATCTCCAAAAACAAATGCTTGTGTATCTTGGTCTAATCGTGCAATATCAACTACATGAACTTCATTTTTTTGAATATTTACAATTGAATCCCTCAATCTTTCTTCATTACTTTCTGGTATAACTCTTTGGCTGAAAATTGCATTATTTAAAGCTTTTGTAATTACTCGTTTGAATTTCCGCCAACTCATGACTGAAATTTCTCTATCCCCGGTTGTTCTGCCAGGTCTTGTAAATTCACCTACTTTGGCAATAAATTGAGACCAACTGGTAACTTCGCCAAATCCACCTTGCTCGGTGATGATGAAGTTTATTATAGATTCCATTGTTCCAGTAGAATCTTCAATATTCGAAAAAAGTAAGTCTAAATTCAGTTTGTCATCTTCAAATACATATTTGTATTTAAAAGCTTTGTTTACATCAATCTGGGCTTCAATATCATTACATTGCCCGTAGCTGTATGTTTTGGCTTTGGATTGGTCGGAATATGGATAGTGGTATTTTACATTTTGAAATGGTTCAGTGGTCAATCCAAGCATCTCAGTGTATCTTTTTTTCTCCTCTTCTTTCAAATTAGTATTTGGTTCATCAATAGCCAATAAATCACGACCTTTAACATTAAACATAACAAAAGCCACAGAGTCGTTGCTGTCAGATTTTTGAAGATATTGTTCCTGAATTGCTTTCATCAAAAACATTGTATATGATGTTTTTGCAGCCAACCCAGATATTCCCGAAATATTCAAATGTGCACCTTCCGGACCAATTAAAAATTGAGAATTGAAATGAACTGGCAACGATATTTTGTCCTCGTCCCTGTACATCTCCATGTAACCACAAATCAAAGGATTCTTAATATCTTTTAATCCCAACGCCTGAAGAACTTCGGTTTGATTTGCTAAGCCAACTTTGCTACCGTCAAGTACAGGTGTGTATATACTTTTGTCGTTTCCTAAAACTTTGGCTTTTACAAAGTTCATCCCAATTCTGTGCATGTTTGGTTGAGTCGAAACATCTCCGAAATCGCTGGAAATAAAATTGCTCAAATAACTTGCTGAGTCAGTTATATGAGAGATTTCTTCCACAATCCCGTAAGAGATGGAGTTTTCAATATGTTCAACTTTAACTACATCAAACGGATTTAGAATTCTTTGTTTATTCGTCCAAAAATAGAATTCATCTATTGTTGTTGGATTTTTTTCAGTGGCTGCAACTTTGCCGATTATTTTTGTCATGTTAGAATAGGTTTATGAAATGTATGTCGCTTAAGTATTGACTTTTAATGAAGCTTTCTGTCAGGTAAACCGGATATAAATGTTTTTCCCATCTATTGTCTTTTCCGTAACAAACCGGGTTTCTTTCGTTAATAATATTTGCGCTTATTAAATCAATTTCATCCGAGTCCAGACCTTCTACCTCCTGAATTTCCCGAACCAGAATTTTTTCAATTTTTAATACTCCGTCAAATGGGCTTAAAGTTTCCCTGATTCTTAGATACCAAACCGCAAACTTGACATCAGGGATTCTTTCTGTTTGATACATAAATGCCGGTGTTCGATGATATAGTTTTAACTCGGCAATTCTCCTTGAAATATCCTTAACATCATTCGAAAGTGCTTCTGGATTAAATGCTTTAGAAACGCCAACAACGCAATCATAATTCGCCTTTATTTCCGATAATTCTTTTGACTCTCCACTTTTCATGTATTCCAGTGAACCGTCTTTTATTAAAAATGAATCATCATTTAATTTTCTGGCTTTAACCAATTCAAAAACAACTTTTTGCTCTAAAGCAATCATTTCGTCCTGAATTTTTGCAACACCTCTGTCTTCGTATTTGTCGTTTTCTGTTAGTAAAGTGTTTTTATAGGGAAGTATTTTACTGAATTTTAAATTTTGATTTTTTAAAATTTCCTGGCTATTCAGTTTTTGGATTAAATTATTAAAAAACAGCTCGTCATTTCCGACCGTGGTTTGAGCATTTGCGTTTTCTGGTAATGAAATTACAAGTGGATTTTTAAAGTTTACAGCTTTAAAAGAATGTTCGTCGACTCTTTCGCAAATAGCTACACCAATTTGTCCGGCAATAACCGGATATAATCTTTTGCCATAAGCTATGTCGTCAATTTTATAAGTTCTTCGGGAACCGTCCAAAAAATATTTAAAAAGTGGTTTTCCAGTTTGGCTAATTTTGTCAGCAAGGTCTTTTACCGATTTTGTTGTGTTTAGGCTTCTGTCGGTTTCTCCTTTGTTTTTTACCTGAATACCCTTTTTATCGTCGTATTCTAATTTCGGAATTTCAACAGCCTCGAAACAGTATTTATAGGATTTGTAATTTTTCCCATCTGTTTCTTTTGCTATAAAATCTAAAATTCTCTCCATGTTTATTTAAAGGTTAGTTAGCGAAAGCCAAAAATAGCTCTTTTGGTTTTTATTATGTTGGTCGTGGGTCAGAAAAAACCAAATGTGCTATTTGTGCGGTGGCATTTAATTACGTTGATTTTTGTTTTTCTTTTTTATGTAGCAAATTATCAGTTGTTTATGTCTTTTTTTTACACTTGGCGGTAACGGTCTCGGCTATGGGCAGTGGCGGATTGCGTGCGACTTTCCGTTCGGCAAAACGAGAAAGTTGGTGCGGGAATCCGACGCTCGAACACGAGCTTCACCCGCCATTGCCTATGAGCCATTGTTAGGCAACGTTGTTTATTATTATGTCTTTATACAAATCACCTTTAATTCCACAGTAATTTGTCCCTTTGTACAAATCTATCAACAAATCCGAATATTCCGAAATCACTTTGTATGAATCTTTAGACAAATTGCTCGTTAAAATTCCACAACCTAAAATGCCAGGATTACATACAAGCGCATCTTTTTGAATCACTTCCACAATCAATTCGCAACAATAAGTCGATGAAATATTGGATTGTACTGTTTTAGTTTTTATATAATCATTTAGTTGGTTTTTGTAATTAAGTGTGTTAAATCCATACCATAGAAAACATTTTAATCCTTGCTCAGAGGCTTTTATGAATAAATCCAAGAAAGTCTTGCCATTCGAGCTTTCTTTGTCAATGTAATATGGGTCAATATGAATCAATGTAGAATCGGGTAAATTAGGCAACAAATCGAAAAGTCCAACTACAGAATCTTGATTAAATACACCAACCTTATCAGAAAGATTATTTTGACTGGCAAAGGTTTTTATGTTCTCCAAAGCCTCAATGTTTGTGTCAAAGAAAATGAATTTCTCTGCCAAATTCTTTATCAATGAAAGTGCCAATGCTGGAGAGCCAAGGTATTTGTCTTTGTTAACGTGTGGATTAATCAATTTATAATATTCAGAATCTTTCAGTAATTGAAAATCCACAGCTTTTTCAATAAAATTATAAATTCCGTATTTTTGTTCGGCTGATTGAGAAAGCGAATATTCACAATATGCAGAATTTGTCTCAATGTAAACATTTGGTTTTTCAATGCTAATCACTTGACAAAGTGGTAAATGTTTCCAAATATCTCCAATTTTTCCGTAATGTTTATATTTCAATTCCATATCTAAATCCTTGTACTGTGCTGGTTTTTCAATGTTGCCTAACGTAAAAGTGTTTTATTCATTGTTCCCT
>Ga0209408_1000717_pt1 | contig 23622 bp, 16 predicted proteins | sample AD_UKC107_MetaG_FD_184422 | JGI IMG/M metagenome (GOLD analysis project Ga0209408, IMG submission 184422) | Active sludge microbial communities of municipal wastewater-treating anaerobic digesters from Hong Kong - AD_UKC107_MetaG (SPAdes)... | ecosystem: Engineered > Bioreactor > Anaerobic >... | reverse complement strand
TGGTCTGGTGACGATGGCGAAGTGGACACACCTGTTCCCATCCCGAACACAGAAGTTAAGCACTTCCGCGCCGAGGGTAGTACGTTCGCGTGCGAGAGTAGGTCGCTGCCAGACCGCTTTCTTGTTTAAAGCCTCAGTAGCTCAGTTGGTTAGAGCACATGACTGTTAATCATGGGGTCCTAGGTTCAAGTCCTAGTTGGGGCGCCACTTGGCCCGTTGGAGAAACGGTTAACTCACATGCCTTTCACGCATGCATTCGCGGGTTCGAATCCCGCACGGGTCACCATATAAAATAGGGAAAGCAATGCCGTGCACTTCGCCGAAGTACATTGCTTTTTTTATTCGGTAAGAAAATGGCAACATTTGGCAATAATCGATTAGAGAAGCCGGCATAGCCGGCTTTTTTCATATTTATGAAAAAAATGTAAAAGTGAAAGAATTGGAAAAAGTTGCCACAAATGCCCGTCGCTGGTATAATAGTGATAGTTTGGAAAAAACGGTCTAAACTGTCGATTTGGTTTCGAACGAGGAGGGAATATTGCTCATATGAAATGCATGGATGCCATCAAGGAATCCCTGATCTGCCATTCCTTGAAAAAAAGAAGTAAAAATCGCAAATATACGAGAGAAGAAGCTGAAAGATACGTCTTGCCGGATGATGCCGGGTCCGAATACAACAATTCCTATTATTTTTCCGCCCATGATCTTTCCGGTATGAGCCTTTTTTGCCGGTTGGGACAACGCGGCGGCAAATCCGCCGACGAAGTCTGGTTCGCCTTTGCTGACAAAAAGAACAGATATAATCTTAAGCAGCAACTGTTTGAAAATGATATACCGCTAAAAGTGAGATGCCTTGAACCGGGTAGTGCGTGGCAGGTGGAATTTACCGGTTTTCTTGAAGATGCGAAAACCAAAAAAAATGTCGAAGCGGCTTTTTCCGGCATTTTCCGAAGCGATGAACCTATTTTTGATTTTTCCTATGATATGGATCCCCGTCCGATGGCTAAGACGATAGCGAAAGCCAAATGGACAAAAGCCTTTTTCAAAGAATTGTCGGAAAATAATCAGACTCATTACGAACAGGGCGGAAGACTTGAAGGAACATTCACAATATCCGGAGTCAAAAAGAAAATATCCGCGCCTTGCATTCGCGACCATTCCTTCGGGAAACGCAGTTGGGACTACATGAACATGCATATGTGGCTGGCGGCACTGGATGAAAACGGAAAAACCATAAACTTCAGCATGGTCAGCTACCCGGCACTTGACGAAATATGGGTCGGAAACACAAACATCGCCGGTGGTAATCATAAAAGCGTTATCGGCCATGAAATGAGAACCGACATCCGGAATAACAATCTGGGACAAAATACCGTTAAGGCGATCGTAGAAACCGCCGATAAGGAAAAATACGTGATCACGGCCGAAAGAACCGATGTTTTTGACTATGTATTCGACGGCGGGAAATATCATTTGTATGAAGGCTTGGGTAATTTTACAATCAACGGGAAACCGGCCCGGGGAATCATCGAATTCGGTTTCAACGATGACGAATCACGCTGGCGGAAATGAGGTTTTTTAATGAAAATATACGATATCGGCAAAATTCCCGCAGATTTGCTTAATTTCGTCGGAGGTAAGGCCCGGGGATTGTATTATCTGAGCCAAATCGGGCTCGCGGTTCCCGAAGGTTTCATAGTCACGGATATAAAATCCGATTCCGATGTCATGGAAGCGGCCGAATATTATGAAAAATCCAATCTGGGCGCGGTTGCCGTCAGATCATCGGCGACAGCCGAGGATGGAGGGTCGAGTTCGGCTGCCGGACAGTATGATACGGTTCTTAACGTGGCGGGAAAGGATAACTTCATTCAAGCTTTTCACCGTTGCCTAGAATCGCTTGACAGCGAACGCGTACGCAAATATAACGAAATATTTCTCAACCGTCAGGTTTCTGAAATGACGGTCATCGTTCAAAAATACATAGATGCCAAAATATCCGGTGTGGCTTTCACAATTGATCCTTTAAACGACCATATGACTCTGATCGAAGCGGTGGAAGGAGCCGGAGAAAACTTGGTATCCGGAAGTGTTTCCGCCATCCAGTGCCGTCACGACGGAACGGAATGGATCATACCGGTAAACTGCTTCATTGATGAATCCCATTTGGAAGAGATCAGAATCGGCAGTCAAAAAGCCAAGGGATATTTTGGTTGCGAACTGGATGTCGAATGGGTGGTCAGCAAAACCGGACGACTTTACTGGTTGCAGGCAAGACCGATAACTACCTTGGACACTCCCACTATCCATGAGTTGGATACCGTGAAGGACTATACCAAGCGCGTAATCACAACCAACAACATCAGTGAAATGATGCCTGGTGCGGTGACGCCGCTCACTCTTACAACCAGCATGTATGGAATCGAATGGGGGATGCGGAAACTTTTGGTCGTTTCCGGAACTTTCAGAAGAATGGACGACATTCCTCCTGGCAGTTGCATCGTAAGTAACGGCAATCATATGTTCATTGACCTGACGACGCTTTACATGATGGAAAACATGATGATTTTGACCGACAAACAAGGCGTAGACATTTCAATCTGCGGCCGCTCTCTCGAAGCGAGCGAAAATATCAATCTGGAAAAAGCCGGATTTATCCGCAAACTGGTTAATTTCGTAAGATACGCATCATTGTTATTTAAAAAGGAAAAGTATGCCCGCTTACACGAGAAACTATACGATGATTTGACATTTGATCCTCAGGCGCCAACAAAGATTTTTTATGAAAATATTGATGCCAATCTGACCCAGTTGAATCTTTCGCTTTTTTATCACTATGTCTCGTCATGTTATTCCGGATCGATGCTGAGCGCTTTGAACGCCGCTTTGGAACCGGATTTTGAAAGTCCCGAAAAAGCCAGAGCCGCCGTAGCTTCGGTTTTGGAGAATATCGACGGAATCGAGAGCGTCGATATTCTGATGTCGCTGAGAAAAATTGCCAAACAGGTGAAAAAACAATTTCCGGATGTCGATGGCATGGAAAAGAAAGATATTCTTTCTTTCCTCGAAAATCCGGCAAACGACATCAATCGTGATTATATATCTTTCATGGAGCGCCATGGACACAGGTCGGTGCGAGAAGCCGAATTAAGAAGTCGTTCTTGGAGAGACGAGCCTCTTAATCTAGCCGGCATGGTTAAAAATATCGCCGCAGGCGGCGTTTTCGATACCGAGACGGACATGAACGGATGGCGTAAGAATCGCGATATGCTCCTGGCAAATTACGGATTTGCCAAGAAGAAAATCTTTAGATATCTAATCAATTCTTCTCGTGACGGTGTCAGGTACCGGGAAAAATCCAAATCGATGATCATCAAAGTGATCGATAAGTTCAAACATGCATACCGTAATTTGGCCGGCAAATTGGTTGAAGAGGGCTTGTTGCCGGACGAAGACTGCATATTTTTCCTCACTCATCAGGAAATCGGGGAATTGATCGACAAGAAATCATCGATTTTTGCCAAACAGGCACTTGTCAGAAGAAGATTATTGCCGGAACAGATGTTATTGCATTTTGACGATGTTACGATCGGAAAACCTGAACCGATTCTACTCAACCGGAAGATTCATAGTACCAAACTGTTCAAGGGAACTCCCGTCAGCAATGGTATAGCCATTGGTAAAGCCAGGGTCGTAAGGTCGCTTGAAGACGCCAACGAACTGCAAAAAGGCGAAATCATGGTCGCTGGGTTCACCGATATCGGCTGGTCGCCATACTATTGCCTCTTAGCTGGATTGATCACCGAGGTCGGATCGGCGCTTTCCCACGGGGCCGTGGTTGCTAGGGAATACTCCCTGCCGCTTGTTTCGAACATCGAAGGCGCTACGGGAATCATCGCCACCGGCGATTACCTTTACATGGATGCCAAGAATGGGGAAGTAAGAATAATAACCGAAGAAGAAGTCAAGGAATTGACAGAAGAAGAAAAATAAAAGCCGCAGGGATCTTCCCTGCGGTTTTGATTTTGTCAAACTCAGATTTTGTTTTCCGCCCAGTCTCGGAGAAAACCGGTAAGTTCCGCGTAATCCGGGCTTTTTGCCTTGCGGACGTAAAACCCGCTCGTACCCATGCCCATTAACAAAGCCTCGTCAGGTGAAAATCCCAACATGATTCCCAGAACGAAACCGGCATTGAAATTGTCTCCCGCTCCTGTTGAAAGCTTCGGGGTTTTGATATAAGGTCCGAATTCCTCATAAAAATTACCTCCCGCAACAGTAGAAGAACGGTCTACCGGATGGATCACAACGCAGTCGATTCCGATAAAGTCATACAAAGCTTGGTTCACTTCCTTTAATGACAGATCCTCCGAAAGGCTCTTGGACGAGAAAAGCCCGAGCGAACCGGCCAGTCCATAAGCTTCTTTCTTATTGAGACCGAGGATGACAAAATAATGTTTTCTGAATCCGGCGATGACTTCCAAAGCTTCAGCGATCTCTTCGTCCTTGCGTTTTTCCGGATCGGCAAGGTCGACAAAAAAGACCGGTTTTTTCTTTTTATCGCTTAAACGTGGTACTACATTCTCGAGCAAGTGTTTCCAGAGTTCCGTCATATGCGGAATCATCGACCAGTTGACCGTAGCGAAAAGATCGGCTTCTTCCAACAGTTTCACCAATCTGTCAAAACCAACGGCAAGAACCAGTCTGTCATAAGTGATATCTCCGAGCGAACTCATTTTTCCGAGTAAAAGTTTTCCGTCGTCGAATTCCAAAGCGTCGGTGTGTCCGCTGGATGTCAAAGAATAAACCTCGGCTTTTGTCGCCATTTCCGCGAACACACTGTCAATAACAGGAACGCCAAGAGCGCCGATATATGTCTGGTGACATTTGTGCATGGAAAGAGCATTGGCCATGATCGGCCCGTTTCCCCCCAACTTGCGAGTTGTCGGAAACAGTTCAATATTGGTTGAAAGCCCGCCCGCCCGGGCTATACGTTCGGCCAGATCGTTGATTTTGCCGATTCTTGTAAAATGTTCGCTGTCTTCCCTTTTGTCCACAACATGGATTATTTCGTCAATGAAGCCGTCAAACCCGATGACTGTTTTGATATTGGAAGGATCGCGTAAGGCCATTTTTTCCGCTAGTGCTATTCTTTTGTCAATCATACGTATTCGACCTTTCCTGAAATATGGTATATGAATAGTATATCAAAAAAACGGCTTCTGGATATCATTTTAAATTAATTATAAAAAACACTTGCAATTTACAAACACTTGTGCGACAATAGGTATTGTGTTAGACACAACACTATAAGGAGGTGGCTGGATGAATGCCCAATTCAAAAGAGGAATAGTCGAACTCTGCGTTCTTTCGCTTTTGGCCGAAAAGGATATGTATGGCTATAGAATAATCAGCGAGCTCGCGAAAAACATCGATGTCAATGAAAACACCATTTATCCGATTTTGCGAAGGCTGACCGCTGAAAAATACTTCGATACATATTTGGAAGAATCACCTGATGGAGCTCCGCGCAAATATTATCAAATGACAGACAAGGGATTCAGGTATTATCTTAAACTTCGAAACGAATGGGACGCTTTTATCGGAGGCGTCTACCATATTATTAACCAAGGAGGTAAAAAAAATGAGGAAATTTCTAGAAGATTTGCGTCAAGAATTGAAAAATAAGAAGGTCGTCGATTCAATCATTGATGAAATAATCGTCGATCACGAGGAAATGATCGCCAACGCGATAGAAGAGGGACTGGCCGAAGAAGACATTGAAAAGAAATTCGGAGATCCGCTCAAACTGGCTAGCCAATTGGCAGAGGATTTGGAAAACGAAAAAGAAGAGATAAACGAAGAAGGCGCTTTAAAGATGACATTATGGAAGGAATTCGCTTTACAGTCGGATACGCTCGACGTCGAAACCAGGTTTGTCAACGATGACATCGAATATACCTCTGCCGATATCGAAACAATCCAGGTGTTCTGGACAAAATGCCGTCGTCCGGAAGACTACGAAGCCGAATACGACGGGAAGACTTTGAGACTGACATACAAAAGGAAAAACATGATTTTCAATTTCAACACAACAAGAAAAGGAATCAAATTCCGGGTGTTGTTGCCAAAAAGTGTCATAGTTGCCAATTTCAAGCATGTTGGAACTAATTCGGATGTCGAATACAGAAACATCAAAATCGGTAAACTGAGCATCAATACGACAAACGGCGATTTCGTGATCGACAATGTCGAAGCCGGCGAGACAGAATGGCATTCAGTAAACGGCGATTTTAAGGTGAACAACTCCCGCTTATCCGGACTGTCGGCCACTATGGTCAGCGGAGATATTCAGATCGTGGATACAAACATCGAGAATGACATGGAAATCGGTACGGTTTCTGGCGATGTGTCCGTTAAAAACACCAAAGTAAAGGAATTGGATTATCATACGGTTTCCGGCGATTTCGACGGAAAGGAATTCTATCCGGAAAAAGTGACTTTGCGTTCGGTTTCCGGTGATATCAACATTCATAATTCTGAATACAACAAGATCGAAATCGTCAGCAAGAAAACCGTATCAGGCGACATCTACATCAGATAGGATAATAATTACGACAAAGGTTCCGCCGATGGCGGGCCTTTTTGCTTTATAAGGGCGATATTCTCTTGTGCGGGAATGGAAATGATGATACTATTTAAACATAGCGTAAATCATTTTGCGAGCACCTTTTTATATCGCTCGCATATGGAAGGACGATGATAAAAATGAGAAACAGGATTTTATTCGGAGTATCGCTTTTTACCCTTGTTTTATATATGTCGATGCAGTCGATCTGGTCCGGCATCGAAGGAATGTTTGGCGTATCTTGGTTGCAATACGTGATTCTCGGTTTGATTTTGGGCGCGACCGTGGTGCTTTTCATGCCGATGGTTATAAAAACGAAAAAGAACTGGGTGTGGATTCCCGGCGGACTTTCGATTGCGCTTGGTATTGCCATTTTATACATGTTATATCTAGGAATCGGATCGTTCCACTATATTTTTAGGAGCTTCATCGAGTATGTGATGATTCTGGCCGGAACCACATTTGTCCTCTACCTGTTTTTTTATTTTCCTAAAACGAAATTGTGGGCGGACAGTGTTTTCCGCATCGTATTGATCTCAGTAATGATCTTAATTCTGGGAGCGGTGTCCTTTTTTTCCGGTTTTGTCTTGATTTCCACCCATCCTACCGTGTTCGCGGTCGAAGACGAGTACCAGATCGTCTGGACGACTTCGATCGATGCCACCGGTTTGGTCAAAATCGGTAATGATACATACGTGGATACTTATTCAGGCAGTGCCGATTCGTTTACGACCGTTCACAAGGTTGTTGTTCCGATGAGTGTTTTGGATCAAGCCGGCGAATACGAGATCATTTCCACTAATTATTTATATCGGGGACCGTATTCCGGACTTGAGGGACACACGGTGACGGAAACCTATGAATTCCGCCCGGTCGATCTCTCGGACGGAATTCAGATATATACAATAGCAGACGCTCATGAATATGTGGGAGCCGCCAGCAAGACCGGAACCTATTTCGGCGACAGCCTTGACTTATTGGTAATGGCCGGTGACATCGCCTCATTTTTAGAAAAAGAATCAGATATCAAGATCATCCACAGGATCGCCTACAACATCACCGGCGGAACCCGTCCGGTGGTTTATGCCAGAGGCAATCACGAGACTAAAGGGGAATGGGCTGACGAACTCTACAAATATGTCGGCAGCGTCAATGAATCTTTTTATTTCACATTCAATCTCTCCGGTATTTTTGGAATCGTTCTGGATTTGGGAGAGGATCACCCGGATGATTGGTGGGAATATTACGACACCGCTTACTTTACTGAATATCGAGATATGCAAACCGAATTTCTTAACGATGTAATCGCAAAAGACGCTTACAGCGACCCCGGAGTAGTGTTCAAATTGGTGATTTGCCATATGCCGATCACGAATGTCTACAGCGATACTTCCGATTTCGGCAGTGGGATTTACTTTCTGGAAACCATCAAGAATCTGTGGACTGATCTGCTAAACACAATCGATATCGATTTGTCATTGTCCGGACACACGCACCAACTGATGCAGTTTTTGCCCGGTATGCCGGTTAATGAAACATTATATTACGACGAAGCCTACTATGACACAACCAAATCGCACGGATATATGACCGACGCCGATTTTCCGGCTTTCACCGTTTCCAGAAGAAGCGATGTCCAAACTCCGTACGTTAAGGAAAATCTGTTCGGCCAAAAACTGATTGGAATGGCTACCACGATTGATTTGGCAAATTCCGAAATGCATATGCTCTATACCGACAGCAATCTTCAAGTGGTGGATATAGTCGTACCGTTTACCGGAGAGAGTGTCACGGGATTCGATTTGCCGTTATGACATGTGGCTTTTCCCTTGTTTTTATGATAAAATATTTTCGTTACGGAAAGAAGGGTTTGCGTGATGGATTCCAACCATAAATTGGCTGATTTGATTTTTCCGAATGTCTCGATGACTTTGGATGATCTTGAAACTAAATACCCCGAAAGAAAACTGCCGTCAGGGGCGATGGTGACCAGATTCGCTCCGTCTCCTACCGGTTTTTTGCATACCGGTTCGCTTTTCGCGTCCATGGTTTCCTGGCGTTTTGCCAAGCAAAGCGAAGGGGTGTTTTTCTGCCGGCTGGAAGATACGGACCAGAAGAGGGAGATATCCGGATCGGCCGATAAGGTTTTGGCCGAATTGCTTACGTTCGGAATCGTACCGGACGAAAGTTTTTTGAGCGGTGGCGCTTACGGACCTTATGTCCAAAGCGAAAGAAAATGGATATATGATATCGTAGTTAAATATTTGATTAGCCGGGGGCTTGCCTATCCGTGCTTTTGTTCACATGAGGAATTGGATGCGATCAGGAAGGAACAAGAAGCTAAAAAGCTCAATTCCGGTTATTACGGCGAATATGCTAAGTGCCGATTCCTGACAGCGGAAGAAGCAGCTGAAAGAATCAAAAAAGGTAACAGTTATGTCATCAGATTCCGTTCCCCCGGCAACGAAGAAAACCGGATTGCTTTCGATGATGCCATTCGTGGGCATATTGAGTTTCCCGAAAACATCCAGGATATCGTCATCATGAAAGGCGACGGTCTTCCCACCTATCATTTTGCCCATTTGGTCGATGACCACTTCATGCGGACAACGCATGTGACTAGGGGAGAAGAATGGATGTCGTCGGTTCCGATCCATCTGCAATTGTTTGATACAATCGGCTGGAAACGGCCTGTTTACGCCCATCTCCCCGTTATCATGAAAATGGATGGGGAAACCAGGAGAAAACTGTCCAAACGCAAAGACGAAGAAGCTTCGGTCAGTTACTTCCTTGAAAAAGGTTACCCGGTCGAAGGCTTTCTCGAGTATCTAATGACAATCGCCAACACGAATTTCGAGGAGTGGCGGATCGAGAATCCAGAGGCTGATATTTTTTCCTTCCATCTCGACTTTTCCAAGATGACTTTAGATGGCGCCTTGTTTGATCTGGAAAAAATCAACCATATCGCCAAGGAACGTCTGGGCGCAATGAGCGCTTCCGAAATAGCTGATAAAGCCGATGAATGGGCGAAGATCTACGATCATGAATTACATCAAAGAATCACGACCGATCCCACATATTTCGAAGCGATACTCGCCATCGAAAGGGGTGGGGAAAAACCCAGAAAAGATTACACGAGATATAGTGACATTTTTCCGGTCATCGGATTCATGTACACTGATATATTCCTGGCATCTATAAAAGAAGGATTGACAATAATTGACCGATTCCCGACTGAACTTGTGAAAACATCTCTGAAAGAATTCCTTGACAATCCGGGACTTGACCTTTCGGAAGAAGATTGGTTTGGCAATTTGAAAGCCACAGCTTCTAAATGCAATTTTGCGGAAAAGCCAAAGGATTATAAAAAGAACCCGGAACAATATGTCGGTCACGTGGGAGACTTTGCGGAAATAATCCGAGTCGCGGTGTCCGGAAGAAAGAACACCCCGAATTTCTACTATATTCTGCGGATTTTGGGACTTGACAAAATTCGGGAAAGAATATATCATACTATCAGTCTGTTGCCGGACTGATAATCCGGCCCGTTGGAGAAATGGTTAACTCATTGCCCTCTCAAGGCAACATTCACGGGTTCGAATCCCGTACGGGCTACCATAAAGAATAAACATGACGTTTGAAATATTTCATCCGACATGTTTTTTTTTTATAAAACATGTTCGAATTATCTTTGCTTGAAAATGAAAACAATTATTATAAAGTTTCAGTCAATTCGTCTATTGTGCTTTTGTGGTTTGTGTGATATCATTTTTCTGAAATATTGAAATAAAAGAAATACAAATAATTTTATTTGAAAATTTGAACGATCTTTTTAGTAGATGTGGCAGCGTGGCGGCAAGACAATTTTCGATAATTATGTTGTATTTGTTTTTATTAATTTCGGAAGCCCAAACACGCCCAAAATGGTTTTGGGTTTTTTTATTTGAGATTTAGTTATAAAAATAACTTACATATAAAAGAGGCGGAAAAATGAAAAAAAGAATCGTTTTGGCAATCGCGATCATTGCCATGGCGTTTGTTCTAGTCTCCTGCAAAGACGAGACCACTGCTGTGACTACTTTGACGACCACCGAAGCTTTTACGGTGACAACAACGACTACTGAATCCGATTTAAGCATTAGATTGCATCAGATCTATGATCTTGGTGTGGCGTCCGGAGATCTTCCAGGCACTTATGAAGAATGGCTGGAATCCATTCAGGGAGAACAGGGAATCCCCGGAGAAGACGGACGGGACATCAATTTGCAAGTCGCTTCGGGTTATGTTCAGTGGCAATATGTGGGAGATACGACCTGGACGAATCTGATTGCACTTTCTTCGCTTATTGGCGCCGACGGAGCTGATGGAATCGATGGAACAGACGGGGAAGAGGTAATGTTTCAAGTGTTCGATGGATACATCCAATGGAAATACGAAAGTGATGTTTCCTGGACTGATTTGATTTCCCTTGCGATTATTACCGGCGCCGACGGGACAAACGGACGCGAAGTAACGTTTAGAGTATCCGACGGATATATTCAATGGCAATATGTCGGAGACGCCAGCTGGTTGAATCTGATTGAAGTCAGTTCTCTAGTGGGATCCGCCGGAGAAACCGGCGTTGGCATTTCCTCAATGGCAATTAACGACCAGGGAGAACTTATCGTCACTTATACCGACGGTACGGAAAAGAACCTCGGTCAAATATTGGTTACTTATTTGGTGGAATTCAAGAATTTCGACGGCTCCGTACTTGATATACAGCACTTGACATACGGAAGCGCAGCAGTTGCGCCTGCAGATCCCGTACGTGCCGGTTATGTTTTCACCGGATGGGACCATTCGTTTTCTTCAATTACCGGTAACACCGTTGTAACGGCAACCTATTCACCAGAGACATTTACCGTCGCGTTCGATACTATGGGCGGTGCCATGGAAAACGCTATTGCCGGAGTTCCTTATGGAACGACCATCATTTTGCCTTATCCGGTAAAAGAAGGATACAGTTTCCTTGGTTGGTACACGGGAACAGGCGTTTCCAATTCGCAGTTTTTTGAAAATACTTTGGTGACAGAGGATCTGATTCTTTATGCCAAATGGCAAACAGCCACGTCGGTTACGGTATACGATTATGAAAGTTTGACTGCCGCTCTAGACAATTTCAGCTATGATGAGATTTATCTTGGCGCCGACATTTATGCCATGTCCTCCGTTTATATCGACAGACAGGTATCTATTTACGGTAACGGCTACACGCTTTACTCATATGCCGGATCCAACGGGTTCATCAGTATCGGCAGTCATTATGACAGCGAAAGGGATTATTATAACAAATACGCTATAATAGAAGGATCAAGCATCCAGATCAACGATCTATATCTCGAGGTGGCTCCGGGTCTTGACAACGACACCAGTTACGATACTGCGATTTATATAGGCTACACATATCCGTTTAATCTTGTTTTGAACAGGGTGAATTCTTCCAAAGGAATGTTTAGTTTCCTGTATATGGAATGTCCGGAAGGACTAAACTTGGAAATGAACAATTGTGATATCGCGGCTTTATACGGTATGTATTTTTACGGTGATGAAAACTCCAACATCGTCATTAACAATACGACAATAACCGCAATGAATGCCATTGCACTCGAATACACTTATTATGGATATTTTACTATCAATAATTCTTATTTGTATGGCGGCATGATTTATAACGACAATTTCGATCTCGATGAAGGAACATTTTCCATGACCGAATGCAGAGAAAACCAAATTCAAATCGATAATTCGGTTTTGTCGGGAAAGGCGATCGGGGATTATTACAACCCGCTGATCCTTTCCGAATCCGAATCCAGTAGCAGCAATTTATATATGACAGAATGCACCTATAATCTGCCGGTTGCGAATATCGACGGCATGATTTACAGTAGCGACGGCTTGTTGTCGACATCATTCGAAAGAACAACGGTCGTTATTCCGGAAGGAACGACAAGCATTGAAGCGAATGCCTTTTACGGCGCAGAAGAAATCAACCGGGTTATTCTTCCCGATTCGGTAATATCGATTGGCGAATATGCTTTCGCGGAATGTTATGGTTTGGAACAAATAAATATCCCTGACGGCTTAATATCAATCGGAGAAGACGCGTTTTACAATGCTTATGATTTGAATTACGTCATCATTCCGGCCAGCGTGGAAACGATCGGCTTTGAAGCTTTTTACGACAATTCATATCTGACCGTATATGCCGAAGCCAGCACAATACCGGCCGGTTGGGATGCCGGATGGATCAACGGCGGATACCCGGTCGAATGGGATATTGCGGGCTATACGACCGAAAACGGCCTCACTTATGTAGTATTGTCAAACAACGAGGCAATCCTTCTTGGATCCGACACTTACACCGTAACGAGCATAACTATACCGGAAGCGATCACCATAAGCGGTACCGCATATCCTGTGACTTCGATTTATTCATACGCTTTTTATGAGCAATATGATTTGTCGTATGTCTACTTTGCGTCTAACTCGAATATCGTCACAATCAAAGAAGGCGCCTTCTTTGCCTGCGGCAATCTTAAAATGATAAGCATACCGGTATCGGTTGTGATAATCGAACCATATGCTTTTGAGCAATGTTATAAACTGGCACAACTGATTTTTGAAGACGGCAGTGTTTTGCAAGAAATAGGTGATGAAGCCTTTTCGGCAACCAACCTGCATAGCGTGACGATTCCGGCTTCAGTTACTTACATCGGATATATGGCCTTCGGCGATTGCTATTCCTTGACACATGTCTATTTTGCTCCAAGCAGCAATCTGAATCAGATTGGGGAAAGCGCCTTCAGCAACAATAATCTGTATGAAATCACGATTCCGGATAGCGTTACGATAATTGAAGGACATGCGTTCTACGGAAATTACAGGCTAGCTTCGGTCAATTTCGGGGAAAACAGCCAGTTGCAGTCAATCGGTTCAAATGCTTTCCAGTCATGCGCCCTTACCACTATCACCATTCCGTCTAACGTTTTGACTGTCGGTGATTTCGCATTCGGCTGGGATACTTATTTGACAGAAGTGATTTTCGCCCCCGGATCTCAACTGCAGGATATAGGACAATACGCCTTTTCCTTTACCGCATTGACTTCGATCACGATTCCGGCTTCGGTTACGCATATTTACAACTATGCGTTCTTAAATTGTAGCGATTTGGTTAATATCGTGTTTGAAGAAGGCTCCAGCCTGATTTATATCGGCACTTACACTTTCAATGCCTGTAGCGCGCTTGAATCGGTCGAGATTCCGGCGACTGTCGCAACGCTCGGAGATTATGCATTCCAGGATTGCACAAGCCTTACATCGGTAAGTTTCCAATTTGCCGGTGAAGGGGATTTGACTTCGATCGGAAATTATGTATTCAAGGGTTGCACTAGTTTGGCTGATTTTTACATTCCCGATACTATAACGTCTATCGGTAACAACGCGTTCTACAATTGCGGGTCGATGACATCTATCTTGATTAAAAACAATGTGACCGCAATGGGCAGAGATGTTTTTGTCGGATGTACCGGATTGACGATCAATGTCGAAGCTTCCAGCAAGCCGGCAGGATGGGATGCAAGTTGGAATTCCAGCGGACTGCCAGTCGTATGGGGCTGTTTCAACACGACAATCGCCTTTGAATCCAACGGCGGAACCGCTGTCGATTCCATTTGGCAGGAACAAGGTACCGCAGTTACCGAACCCGTGGCTCCGACAATGGACGGCTATGTGTTTGATGGTTGGTATGAAGATGTGGCTTTGACGATTCCTTACACCTTCTCTACCATGCCTTACGAGGATATAACGCTATACGCGGCGTGGACGCTTGCCGAGTAAACTGAATATTCAACGAAAATTATGGACGGCCGCAAAAAAAAAGCGGCCGTCTTTAATAATTAGAAACGGCCGCTTATTTACTTTGAACACCAAATCTTGTATAATAACATGTGTCTGTTATTTACTTGGGCAATAACAAAACAAATATTTATAATCCAGGAGATAGCAATGAAATTCTTTCGTAGCGTATTGCGCAAAATATCCGGATTTTTCGGAACCTACTACGATGAAAACGAGCAGGATCACTATGATGTGGCGATGGGGATCGTATCGGCTTCAATAATAGCGATTTTTGAAATCATTTCCTTTATTGCCGTTGATCCGTCGCTGTTAAGATCCAAATATTATTTTCTTCTGACTACCGGACTAATGATCATGCAGTTGGTTCTTTTTTCGCTGATTCATGCCGGTGCTATTTCGTTTGATTCATGGGTTAGGAAAGCCACGGTGCACGCCCATCCGTATCTGATAGTATCGGTCGGAATCATCATTTCGTTTGCTTATCAGGGTTATTCCAATCAAATCTATTCGTTCATCATCGCGGTGTTTGCGACTTCGCTTGTCCAGTTATATCCGCTTTGGAAACGGCTGTCGGTATTTCTTTACGCCCTGATAGCGTTTAACCTGATGATATGGATAACGGAAGGATTCCAGCATTTTTTTACCGAGAATTTACGTCTTAGCGTGATGTCGGTAGTGCTTGCCTATGTTTTTACGCTTGTCCAATCTCGTTCTGATCTTGGGCAACGGAAAATGACGGCGATTCTGAGAAGGCAAAACACCAGCCAAGAGGAAGCTTTAGGGCGCCTAAGAAAAGCATATGATGACATAGAACTAAACTATCGGATCACCGAGATGATGTTGACGATAACATCGGAAATGCTGAATACCGACTTTTTCGACGATGTATTGCAGATGATTCTGGAAGAAGCCGTCAAGGCGGTCCCGAAAGTGTCTTCCGGCAGCATATTGATTCTTAACGGGGAAATGATGGAATATCGGGCGTCTGTCGGTTATGACCTTAAGACTTTACAGAGAACCAAATTGAAATACAAAGACGTGTTCCAGTCGGATCTCGAGGATCCGTTCGAACCGACGATAATCCGAGACTTGCAAAAATACGACGAGAAGAAACTCAGTGCGGACACTATCAAGTTGTTGAGAAGCGGCAACGCCCTGGGCGCAATGTCGGTGCTGACTTGTTCTTTCAAACATAATGGGAAATTCATGGGCTCGATCAATCTTGACAGCGATTTGTCGGATTCCATTTTCGACGAAAGCGATAAACAAATGATCAAACAACTCGCCAAACAGATCGAAATCATCATCACTATCCATGAATTGTACGGCGATGCCATCAGACGTGTCAGATATGATTATCTTACCGATGCCTGTTCCCGTAGTTATCACCAGGAATTATTGAAATTGGCATATAATGAAGCAATAGAAAATAAAACCCCACTGGCGATATGTTCCATAGACATCAACAATCTCAAGGAAGTCAATGATTCCTTCGGACACGAGGCTGGAGACGACCTGCTTATCCATTTCGCCGATGGCGTTAGAAAAAACGCCGGCAACAATTTCTTTTTGTCAAGAGTGGGAGGAGACGAGTTTTTCCTTGTGTTCCCGAATGCGACGGAAGAAAAGGCAACCGATCGAATCAAACAGATCAGAGACTATTTCAACGACAATCCGTTTATGGTCCAGGGTAATGCGATACAAGTGGTTTTCGGATGCGGAGTTGTCTGTTGCCGGGATGAAAAATGCGATTTGGACATGTTGGTGAAATTGTCAGACGCAAAGATGTATCAAAACAAAGCGGAATTAAAGAAACAAAAAGATACTATAGATCAATTGGAGGAATAACATGAAAAACAGAATTGCAGCTGGACTTTTCGCGATTTTTCTTGGCGGAATCGGTGTCCATCGCTTTTATCTGGGACAGGTCGGTTTAGGATTAATTTACGTCCTGTTTTGCTGGACCGGCATTCCGGCTATCATCGGTCTTGTCGAAGGTATTTTGATTCTGACGATGACGGACGAACAATTCCGGGATAAATACGAACTCGGTGTTGTGGTATCCACCGATAACGTTCTTGCGACCAAAACGGTGAGTGCCGCCGACGAAATCAAAAAGTACAAAGATTTGTATGATTCCGGAGCGATCACGCAGGACGAATTCGAGAAAAAGAAAAAAGAATTGCTGAAATAAGGATTAACCGGGAAATCATTCCCGGTTTTTCTTTTCACAAAAGCCAAATGATGTTAAAATTGATGTTGTTAATAATTATGGATAACGGATGATGATCGATGGACACACTTTTATTTGCACTCAATGCTGTATTGCCACTATTACTAATGATCGGTCTCGGATATATTCTTTCCCGCACGCGTTTTCTGGGCGAGGAATTTTGGCCTTGTGCCAATCGTTTTGTATTCCGGATCGCCTTACCTTGTCTTTTGTTTTATACGGTATATTCGGCTTCCGGATTGCAGGACATAAGATGGAACGTGGTTTTGTATGCCTCTGCCGGTGTTTTGGTCTTGTTTGTGATCGGTTTTTTGGTCGCCATGTTTTTTGTCAAGGATCCGACACAAAAAGGCGTGATAAACCAGGGAGTCTTTCGGTCCAACATGACGATCATCGGCGTTCCTTTGGCCGAAGCTCTGGGTGGAGCCGATGCGGTTTTGGTGGTGGCGCTTGTATCGCTTGTCATCATTCCGCTTTACAATGCCTTGTCAGTCATCGCGCTTTCCGTCTTCTTGAGGGGTGAGGACGGGGAAAAAGTTCCTTGGATAAAGGTTTTGTTGAAGATACTTTCGAATCCGCTGATAATTGCAATAGTTCTTGGTATATTGTCGCTTTATATAAGATCGCTGATTCCTGTATTTGCATCGACCGGCGAACCGGTTTTCAGTCTCAAGAATGATTTGACTTTCCTATATACCTGTATCAAATGGTTAGGACAGATAGCATCGCCTTTGGCGCTTGTGGTGCTTGGCGGCGGGTTCCAGTTCGCCCAAGTCCGGGCGATGAAAAGGGAGATTACCCTCGGAGTTCTTTTGCGGACGATCATGGCGCCGGGACTTATGCTCACTCTGGCGGTGATTTTGGCGAAATATACGACATTCTTTGCATTTGAAAGCACGGATTATCCGGCACTCATCGCCACGTTCGGAAGCCCGGTGGCCGTAGTTTCCGCCATTATGGCATCGGAGATGAAAAACGACGGGAAACTAGCCGGCCAAATTGTGGTCTGGAGTTCTTTGTTCTCGATTCCGGCAATCTTTCTCATTGTCGTTATTTATCGAACGCTTGGTTTGTTATAAAAACAAAACGGGGATTTTCCCCGTTTTTTAATTATGATATTGTTCATTATCCCAAAACCAGATAGATCATGTTTCCGAACGGATCCGTCACCAGATATCCCTTTTCGCTTTCATTGACCAAAAAGCCCTTGCCCCTTATTCTTTCAATCGTTTGCATCAGCGATTCGCATACCGGATAGGAGATCGAAAACACCGCGCTGGCTTTGGAAATCTTTTTCGTTGCGGCCAAACCGATCTGGTGATGGCACTGGCTGGCCGTAAGAAGAAGCGCCTTGCCTTTTTTTTCGCTTCGCACGGCAAATCCCATGGCCTGTTCATAGAAATGCCTAGCTTTATCCAGATCCGGAACATTGAGAACGATATGGCATATGGCAACGGATATTCCAGAATCATCGATTGCATCTTCGGCTTCGGCGGCATAATAGACACCGCTATAATCGAAGGGACTGCTAGAATCCTTGATCTGTCCGAATTCGTCATACCATTCCTGCGCGTCTCGCAAAGAAGCGATTTCGATGACGTTTTTCTCTGGATCATTCAGATAAATAGATTCGGCATATCCGTGGTCGATGGCTCCGAGAATCGGAATCTGCAAATTGATGAGGCGTCTCAGAATACGTCCAAGTTCGGCTCTTGATCTGACCTTTAACGCTAGATGTTCGAACGTTTTTTCTTCCGTAAAGTCTGTTTTAAGAAACCTGAGAGGATGATTGGCTGCATTTTCCAGGGTTTCGGACAAGCCGAAAAGATTACGATAAAATTCGCTTTCTTTGATTGGATCCGCAACCGGTATACCGACCATTCCGATCCGTATGTCTTCCTTGATCATGACAACCACTTCTTTCGCATCCATTATACAGGATATCCGCGTATTATCCGAGCGATTTGCTCGGGAAACCATGCGAATGCATTAAGGAAAAATAAGTTGCTTTTTCAGTCGCTTTTTGGTAATATATATATCGGCCTTAAAAAAGGCCGCTGCGCGCTCATAGCTCAATTGGATAGAGCGTTTGACTACGGATCAAAAGGTTTCGGGTTCGACTCCTGATGGGCGCGCCATTTTTTTATCGGGAAGTAGCTTAGCTTGGTAGAGCGCCTGGTTTGGGACCAGGAGGTCGCAGGTTCAAATCCTGTCTTCCCGACCAGCGTAAAATCACGTATGCCATCCTAGCTACATAACATATTTAAAAAGGGACCCATAGCCAAGTGGTAAGGCAATGGACTGCAAATCCTTGATCACCGGTTCAAATCCGGTTGGGTCCTCCAATCACTGACCAACACTTGTTAAACAAGTGTTTTTTTTCTAACAAGCCGTACATTTCTTATTTCCGAAAAAGGTGTAATTTACTATAGGTTTTTTCAAGAAAAAGGTGTAAATATATTATTGAAAACTCATGAAAAAGGTGTATAATGAGATTGAAGAGGTGTTACAATGTTAAAAAGAAAGATTGAAGAACTTCTTATTTTGTGGAAAAACGAAAAAGGGAAGAAGGCTTTTTTGGTAAAAGGAGCCAGACAGGTAGGAAAAACAACCAGTATTAGGGCTTTTGGAAAATCACAATACAAGACCTTCATCGAATTGAATTTCGAACGCAATCCTGACTTGTGCAATATTTTTTCCGGTTCTCTGGATGCCAGAACAATCCAACTAAACATGTCAGCGATGGGATATGGTCCTTTTGTTCCTGGAGAAACTTTGATTTTTTTTGATGAAATTCAAGCGTGTCCAAAAGCTAGGACTGCAATCAAATTTCTTGTTGAAGACGGGAAATATGATTTCATTGAATCAGGTTCCTTGTTGGGAATCAATTATAATGATGTAAGCAGTTATCCCGTTGGCTTTGAAACCCAGCACGAAATGCACTCGCTCGATTTTGAAGAGTTTCTTTGGGCGAAAGGAGTCGGCGAAGAAGTCATTCATGAACTGAGAAAATGCGTAAGTGAAAAAAAAGAACTAAGCAATGCAATCCATCAAACGATGATGCGTCATTTCCGTGAATTCATGATCGTTGGCGGAATGCCTTCAGTTGTGTCCAAGTTTGTTCAGTCAAATGACTTAACCATAGTGATTCAAGAGCAAAAAGATATCATCAACAGCTATCGCGATGATGTAAAAAAATACGCAGGCTCGAACAAAACCAAAGTGAGTGAGATTTTCGACTCAATTCCAGCTCAGCTCAACAAGAAGAACAAACGCTTCTATTTGTCTGCCTTGAAAAAAGAGCCCAAAATGCGCACCTATGAAGAAGCGATACTGTGGCTTTTCGATGCCAAGATCGCCTCCCCTTGTTACAATATCGCGGCTATTGAGCTACCACTTGCACTAAACGAAAAGCGCAACCTTTTTAAAGTCTATATGAACGATACAGGCCTGTTGACAGCTTTATCCTATTTGGGAATTCAAAGCGAGATCTTGAATGGAAACATAGAAATCAACGAAGGATCCATCATCGAAAATGCACTGGCGGATGCTTTTTTGAAAAACGGATTTCTTCTCCACTATTATGATCGGAAAAAACCGACGTCAATGGAAATCGATTTTGTGATTCAAGTTAGGGATACTGTTCAAGTCATCGAGTCCAAATCAGGTTCCGATTTTGAGAAACACGATTCATTAAACACGCTTTTGAAAGAAAAGAATATTGGCGAACCGATCGTCTTTTGCACCGAAAACATCCATGAGACGAATGGGATTTTATATCTGCCCTATTATCTAGGCTTCGCATTGCGTAATGATGATCTACGATGACTTTACCTCGTTTCAAGAAAACTTGGTTGTGACAACCCCAAAAAATATACAAACTTGGTTATGACAAGACATCGAAACTATAAAAGATTTCATTCTAATTGAAATCTTTTTTTGCTATAATCGTTATAGAGGTGATTCAGTATGAATATAATACTTGGCGGTGCATTAACAAATAACCAAGTTTATGATATATACAACGAATATATTATTGAAACATATCAAAATATTGATATGCAGAGTAACGAGCATTATAAAGATTTGACCGAATTAATATATAATAAGCATTTCAAAGATAAGTCTTACGATTTGGTCATTGGACATTCAATGGGCGGATTGATTATTCTTGATATTCTTTGTAGAAACCTCGAGATAAAATGTAAAAAAATTGTAATTGTTGAAAGTTACATTTTTGAACCAAGTAAAGAATTTAGGAATATCGTATATAAGAATATACATCTTGAGCAAAAATTGAACAATGTTATGAGAAATGAGGTAGAGAAGTATAATTCCAAAATATTTGATTCTCTACGAAAGTTAAACATTGTTGAGGATTTAAAGGATATTTCTAGAACATTATTATTCGTATATGGCATGCGTGATTTAGATAATGATACGTTTTTACAAAAACTGGATTTTCCTAACCTTCAAAACGTTAGATTGATTGGCATTCCACAAACTTCTCATTTTTGCTTAATTGAAAAACCGACGGAATTTCTAAAAAAAATATTAAATGATGATTGAATAGTATCCTGCCGGATTTGAACTATAAAAAATTATGCTCATAGCATTCAAAAAATAAGCTCTATACATCGGGGTATTGAATCAAGATAAAGTTAGCACGGACAAGACAAAAAGCTACATACACCTATCTACCGGGTGTTTTCTTAAAGACACAAGCTGAGTGTGTCATAGCCACAAACCAAAAAGCCCCTTGCACAGATGCGGTGTAAAATGATATGCTTTCCATATACAAATCATCGTTGTATCAATTAAATACAGAGGAACGGAGGAGAGTGCGATTAAGAAAACATTAGCGCTGTTTGCCCTGTTGATGATATCGATTTTGCTGGGATGTACGGATATAAGGTATCAAAACATGGATAATATGACGTGGGAGTCCGACAGATTTGATATTGAAGCCACATCGGAACAATTGCGTATGCAATATGAGACCACTGGCGACAGTATCTTCGAGCTTGATAGCGAATACTATTCGACATTTGTGATTGATGGCAATTCCTACTATTGCATAATCTATTTAGTCAATGGCTACTTTAGCCTGTATTTGGCGCAACCGGAGTTACTTGAGGATTATTATGATTATTACGAAGAAGGAGTTCCTTTTCTCTTTGGGGTGTTTGAAGACGAAAAAACGAAGAATGAGGATTATCAATACAGGCTTATCGTCACTTTGGATAAAGACGATTCCGCTTTCGGAACTACAGATGGCGAAGAAGCCTATACGGCATACTATCAATACTGTACGGCAAATGACATCCAATATGACGATGAATTGATTTTATATGGATATAAATCAAGTTAAACAATCAAAATTGACATTTTAGATAAATCACATTTGTTACGACATCCATTAAGGCGGGTAGAAGATGAATAAATTGCAGAAAATCATAGACAAATTTCAAATAACCGAAGTCGAAACCTTGAACAAGGGATGGTCGACGGACAGAAAATTCATTCTTGCGGATAAAAACAAGACAAAGTATCTGGTAAGGATTTCCGATATATTGCTTTATGACAAAAAGAAAATGCAATTCGAATATCTGAAAAAGTTTGAAGCGAAGGGAATACCCTGTCCCAGAGCGGTTGATTTCGGAATCCTAAACGACAATGAGGTATACCTTCTCCAGACCTGGCTTGATGGTATGGCGGCGGAAGACGTCGTTCCGACACTGTCGGACATGGAAGCATATAATCTCGGAATCGAAGCCGGAAAGACCATGAAAAAGATCCATTCGCTCGAGATACCAGAACAAAGCAGAACCTGGGGCGAACGATACCGGGCGAAAATGCCTAAAAAAATCGATAAACTTTTGAATTGCGAATATGAGTTGCCGATGCAAGAGAAGATCATCAGATATTATCAGGAACATGCGCATCTGGCATATGAAAGACCGTTAGCCTTTTCCCATGGAGACTACCATGTAGGAAACATGATAGTTGACAATAATGCTATCGGAATCATAGATTTCGATAAAAGCGAAGCGGCTGACCCATATGATGAATTCAAACCGTTCTGCTGGAATGTGTTTGCGAGCGAATACTTTGAAACCGGGATGATCAATGGATATTTCGATAACGAAATACCGGACGATTTTTTCCCGATTCTGAAACTGTACGCGGCCGAGTCCATGGTTTCCTTTCTTCCTTGGTCGGTGACATTCGGAGAAGCGGAAGTGAAAGAAGCAATAAAAATTACCGAACACGTTTTAGAGTGGTATGACTTTTTTAATCGGGACATTCCTTCCTGGTATAAAGGGATAAAAGCCGAGTTTATTTCTGAAAAGAAGTAAACTTTTCTTTATATCTGTGTTATATTCATTATGAATATTATCGGCTTTTGCCGATAAAAGCTCGCGCAAAGCTAAATGACAGGAGGATAATCAATGAACAAAGCAAAACTCGGAACCCGTACGTGGTCGACCTTGCTGCTTTTTGGCTTGTTCGGACAACTCGCATGGGCGGTCGAAAACATGTATTTCAATCTATTTTTGTACAATGAGATTTCCGGAAATCCGCACGCTATTGCCTGGATGGTCGCGATGAGCGCCGCAACAGCTACACTCACGACAATGATTATGGGTGCTCTTTCCGACAAGGTTTCCAAGCGCAAAATATTCATTTCCGTAGGCTACATTCTCTGGGGCATCTCGACTTTGGCTTTCGCTTTTGTTTCTGTTGATACCGTTGCTTCCTTGTTCAAATACGGCGATGCTATTCTGATAACCGTCGTCATCGTCATCATCATGGATTGCATCATGACGTTTTTCGGTTCGACAGCCAATGACGGAGCCTTCAA
>Ga0209408_1000712_pt1 | contig 23676 bp, 17 predicted proteins | sample AD_UKC107_MetaG_FD_184422 | JGI IMG/M metagenome (GOLD analysis project Ga0209408, IMG submission 184422) | Active sludge microbial communities of municipal wastewater-treating anaerobic digesters from Hong Kong - AD_UKC107_MetaG (SPAdes)... | ecosystem: Engineered > Bioreactor > Anaerobic >... | reverse complement strand
TACTTTCAACGAGCATGAATCTTATCCTCCTTTCCTATCGGATCTTCACCAACAGGAAGTATTGGATTCGATTCATGCTTTCAAGTTTTTAAATAACCTTTCTACCCACAAATTCGTATGAGGAGCCACTTTTTTTTGTATTAGATTTTGAATTATTGATAATATCTGAAATGGCTGTTGTAGTAACAGTTAAGTTTTTGGCTTCAGCATCACTCCTTGTAATTTCATCAACAGTGTGGCTATTATAAAGTGATACCGCTGCTTCAATAATCGTTGGAGTTGGGGAATATCTCCCTCGTGAAAACAGTTCTCCGTTGATTTCGTTGTTTTCTTTGAAGAATGAGAAAACATTGGAAATTGCTTGATATAATTCATCTTTATTTGTCCGAATTGGAAAAATTACATTATCATTATGGGGAGTTGTAACAATTTCTAAAAACGAAACTTCGTTTTCGGTAGCCACTAGGATAGGCACTAAAACAGCATTATGGCTGGGGTCATGAAAATTTTTTAAATCCAAGGCGTAATCCCAAACCTGTTCAATATGGTGCCGATGGTATTTTGTTTCCCCAACCTTAAACTCTATGACAAAAACGATGTTTTCTGTGACAATAATAACATCCACTCTCTTACCCATTCTTGGTATGGAAAACTCGAAGAATATGGTTCCTTTTAATCCAGATACTGCATCTTTAAGGATTGGGATTTGGCTTTCCCAAGATTTATTTTGATTAAATGAAGAATCAAAAGTGTTTGAAAGAGTAATTTCACCAATGATCTCTTCTGTGCTTTTTTGGAGGAATGATTGAACAGTGTCTTTGAAATAATAGTTTAGCAATATTACATCCAGAATTTTATGAAAGAATCAGAGTTAAGCTTTTCATCTTTCGATTTAAAGAATCCAGGTATTATCATTTAAGATTAAAAATGCCTGATAGTCAAAATGATCTGGAGTCGGAACAAGATATCCTATTGATATTTAACCAATGTCGTAGCAAAAAAAGGTATTGTTAAGCTTTAAAAGGCTATTTTTGATGTTAAAAACATTGGTTTAAGCTAATAAAAGACAATTTTAGATAATGTTGGGATTATATTAAACACTTGCCTCTATCCGACCTCCTTACAGATACTTTATGGCTCTTCTTCGCTCCTTCTCGTATCTTCGAGAATGGTTTTGATGTCGCAAAGATGAGCTTCAACGAATTTGATGCTGGTCTCCAAATCGCCAAGTCGCAATGGAGCCTCCAGTGCGTCCATTTCCAGCAAAGTCTTTCTCAGGCCAGCCATTGCCGTTTCGTCCTTCTTGACAAGCTCTTTGTACATTGCCGCGCAAAGTGGGCATAGCGTCAAAAATTGTGCCTCATGCTCCTTAGTAAAAATGTCTTTGGTAAACGCCTCAACTGCTTCAAAATAATACTCGCCATCAAGCTTCTTGAAAGGCATTTCCTTCTTGCATATCTGACAGACCATTTGCCCGTCTTTGTTTTTATACTGGTTCTGCAACCAAGTCCGGACATACTGGGTGGCCTCGCTGACGCGAACTGACCTGGTCCGTTTTTCGTATTGTTTTTCTGCACCAACCTGTAAGTCTTCGTTGACTTTTATTTTTCGCCGATCTGGATCAATCACTTTTTGGGTTGGAAATTCAGTATCCTTCCTTTTTTTGATCTGCTCCTGGACTGACTTAAGGAGGTCAGGGTTCCTCTCCAGCTCTCGAACAAGTTCAATTGTTTCCTTATTGACACCTGCCTCTTCAGCTAGTTTGGCGACAATATCCTTTTTCATGCTGAGGAGACCAACCAGCTTTTCACTACGTTCGAATTGATCAGGGAGTTCATTGAGGCTGATTTCACCCGGCCAATGGAATTTTCCGTTGGTGCCCGGCAACCACCTGCTATCTATCAGCAGACGACCAAAGGACTCTGATATGTGCTCTTCCTTGCTGCTTTTTTCATAGGTTTGTCTAGATGATTTTTCAATCGTCCCTCGAATGCATTCTGCGTTTGGGAGTACAATCTTATTCCAAATAAACATGCTCTTCTCAACAGTTGGATATGCAAGAGCATTGTCCAGCCCTTCAACTTCAATATCTGGGTCAAAACCTTTTAGACCTCTTCTATGGTAACCATGTTGCTCAGAAATTATAACGAAGCCATCGTTATTCGAACTTTGTTTTTTAACTTTAGGGAGCTTATTTATACCTAGTTGTTCGAATAGTGACGAGACATCATCCGGGTAATCATCACTGATAAACCATGCCTTTTGAGTGTCGTGAAAAAACAATTTTAATGATGAATTATTTTCGTAAACATCTTTTGGAGCTTTATATTTGATCTCTGGGCCGTTGCAAGCCTTTATAAGTGGAATTGAAGGTAAGACCCAATCTCTTAATAAAAGTGGAACAATTTGTTTTGATCCGTTTTCAGAAAAACCATTTTCGTAATTCTCAAGACCTAACTGCGATAGTAAAATTCGTAATTTCGCAAGTGAACTCGATGAACTGACGCTATGGGGTTCATTCAAGAGTTTCTTAATTGTTTTAAGATCATTAATATTTTCTTCAATATTGATATTTGTCCCGGCATTAGTATATTTTGGTATAATAAATTCAATAAGTTCTGCAAACAGGTCAGGTTCTATCAATCCAAGCCTTTTCAAAAAATCAGCAGAAGCCTCATTAGCAAAAATGCTCTTTTTAATCGTTGGAAAATTAGTGAGTGTGGTGGATGGTAGATAAGCATTTGGTGTTCCATCATCCTTAAATGGGACAACATGGGTATTGTCCTCAAGGCGTAAAATTGCTTTTCTTCTTAATGGAGCATTTGGCTTTTTCCAAATATCCGTTCTATCTGTGCCTAAAAAAGAGTAGAATTGTATAATCCAGCTATCAGCCTGAATCTTGAGAAAATTATCTGTCAATAAATCAATAAATTTTTCAGGTCTTACCTCTTCTATTTTAAGCTGGTCCATTAGATAAAGCCTTAAATCTGGGGTACGGTCCTGTGTTATCGCTCCTGTCAGCCATTTCATTGGGCTATTCGCCTTAAATAAAACTTGAAGATGTTTGCCAATCAATAAATTTCTCAAGCCTTCACCACGAGCAAGTTTGGCTTCCTGCGCTGAAGCAAAGCTACCGTCATCTGCGGGAATCAGTTCCTTGGTCTCAAGAGCCTCACTAACGGCTTTGAAAATTGGATAAAACATGCCGTCTGCCGGAAAATCCTCCGGCCTTATCGGTAGTGCCTCAAGCAACGAGACATCCAAAAGACTAAGGTCCTTGAGCTGCGGCAATACGTCAGCAATAAGACATGCAGTCTCGTGTACCAATGCTGTGTTCCAAACGTCCTCTTTCGGAATATTGTCCCTCGCCGGTGTGGTTTTGTATGGTCCTTGGATCAAGAATCCGAATCGGGTCTCCTTTTCAGTCGGGAAAAAGACCACGAGTGGCGAATCCTTCACTCTTACCACTTCTTCCCGTTGTTCCCTATAGTTCTTTTTAAGACGAAATCCGATCTCGACCGGGACTTGATGTGGGCAATCCTCGGCAGGGTCAGGCACTTCCACGGGCCGTTCAAATATCAGCCATCTCTCGCTTTCATCCTCGCCGTTGTTCTGCCCAATGACCGTTACTTCCCTTGCGCCACCCCGGGTAATCTCGTCTCTCAGATAAGCACCTCCCATCCCATCCGGCAGACTGTATTCAATCTCCTTGATTTTTCGAATAAAAAGCAGCGGCCTGGCACTTAGCTTACGAAGCCTTTTACTGATTTCCCTGCATGCGATTGCCGGTTCCACATCCTCCTTGTTGAACGGAAACGTAAAGAGGGTGGTCCATGAATTTCCGATGTCTTGCTGATGGACGGCACATGGCCGAACGTAGTTCTCGATTCTGAAGCTTTCATCTCCTGAGTGAATTTCAGGTTTGGTTGTATATGCGTAGACAGACTTGAAGCCGATGCCGAACTTGCCGATCTGAGTGAGATCTTCAGACTTCGTTCCTTCACCCACCCCGCAAATGCCGCGTACATCATTTTCATCAAATAGGCGGCCGTTATGAAAAACTTCAAGCTTGTCTTCGAAAAGTTGGAAGAGGACCTTAGACGCACTGGCATCCTCGGCGTTTTGCAGAAGCTCGAATATGAAATGGGTTCGATCCGTGTATAGTCTGCCCAAAAAGGATAGATGACGTGTTCCTTGACCATATTCGAGGATGTTGTCGGCACGAATTTTGTCGTAGTCACTCGGCATAAGTTGCATCTCCAACAATTTGAATCATTCCGTATGCTACCGGCTCCGCGGTTATTTCCGCTCTTTCCAAGGCGATGTCCAAATCCTGAATACGCCTGGCATAGTCCGCCTCAGCCGTAGAGATTTGAGACCGACGCATTTTCATAATCTTTTCGTTGCTAGCCTGCCTAAGCTGTTCCTCAAGAAGCGCTATCCGTGCCCGATGACTCGTTGTAAGGCTCTCGCGGCGAAATTCCGCCAATTCTTGCGTTATTTGCCGATGCTTCGTCCGCGCATCGGACCATAGGCTGTAATGTTGAGCGTCTAATGCGTCACAACAGGCTAAATCGACTTCTTTCGGATCATCGACAGCGAGGTCTGTTGCCTTTTCAAGCAGACGGCTAAGATGTAATGTGACCGCTTCGGAAGAAGCGACTGGCCGCAAGACCAAATCTTCCTTTATCCCGTGAAACCGCCATTGATAAATGGCGAACTCGTATCGACCCTCGGGAACGTCACTGGACTGAGCCTTGAGTGTGGCGACCACTCTCTTTTTTATATTGAACGATATCGCGGCCTGTCGGACCAAGGGATGTAGAGGCATAAAGAAGGCCGCCGCGGGATGTTGAGCCGCGCAGTCAGATTCGAAGGTTATGAGAAAATGGGGATTACCCCCTTTTAGCCAACTCTCCCACTCCCGGTAGGCCGTGGCGTTTTGCCGGGAAAGCTGCTGAAAATCGCGCAGCACGATACTCCGGGCCTCTTGCGATAGACGAAGTGTTTTGAGAGGCTTTTCACCAAGGATGAATTTCTGCTCTTTTCCACAGGCCCTTTGTAAATATAGAGTTACAATCCTTCGTATGGATGCCGGGGATAACCAAAAGCTCGAGGCATCCTCGATTTCTTTCCTCATACGGTCTTCTGGCAGCAGAATACCGAAAAGTTCCTTTTGCCGCTTTTCGAGCTCCTCTTGTTCCTGTATCAGGCGAATCTTGTTGTCCGCCAACTGCTGAAGTTTGTCCCCGCGTTCCTCCTCACTCAAGGTGAAGTTCTCTGCAATATCCCGAATCTCCCTGGTGATCTCTCCAAGAATCTCTTCGCTGCCACCCAAGGCGCTGTCGAACACTCCAATGCGCAGAAGGCAACGTTCGTATATATCGGCATCGACGGTGCCCGGCGTGATCAGATTGATAATGGCAACGCTTTCGCTTTTTTGTCCATTCCGGTCGATACGGCCAATGCGTTGTTCAACACGCATCGGATTCCAAGGCAAGTCATAGTTCACAATGCAGTCGCAGAACTGATAGTCTAAGCCTTCGCAACCGATTTCCGAGAACAACAGGACATCCAAGCTATCCGTGTCGTCTCGAGGTTTCTCGAATCGACTGCGGAGCATTACTCGTTCTTCATCCGGGGTTCCGCCATGTATCATCCCCACGTGAATTCTATCCTCACTGAGATGGCGGAAGAGGTAGTTGAGCGTATGCCTGAAGCTGCTGAACAGCATCACCTTGTTGTTGGGCAACTTCTGCTTATTTCGAATGGTAGTCCGTAGCGCCTCAAGTTTCGGATCATCAGGATCAAGCAATCGAGCACTTTCAAGAATCGATTGGATTTGCGATTTTATTGTGTCGACAGTCTCGCCATGAGGAACATCCGAGGTGTTATCGGATTCCTCCCAAGACAGCTCATCGAGATGGCGGTTCAAAATATCCTCTAGAAAAGGCGCAAGCCCGAAAAGACAACTCGCGGCTTGACGTCTGATCGTGGTCATCATGAATTTGACGTTTATGTCTCCGTGAAGTCGGCTGAATATCTCAGCCTGAATTCTGAGAAGTTCGTCATGCAGACGTTGCTGGGCTGGCGTGAAAGGAACGACCACTGTCTCGGGTTTGCGTATCGTAAAATCACCTATATCCCGCCGGCGAGTCCGGTTGATAATCCCTGCAAAAGTGTGCATGCCTTCCATGTCCGTAATGATCTGCACACGTTCTTCACTTGTTACGTCGCCTTCTGACAGCCTGGAGCGTATTCGGATAAAATTCGGATTGTGGCGGAGGATCGCCTGACCCCAAGCCGTGGCCGTCGCTTGGTCAAGGGCGTCACTCGTCCGAATTTGCCATTCCGGTTCTTGAGCCCGTGCAAAGGATATCGCCTGGTTAATAAAAGAATTTGGTTCCGCCATGTGCGTGAAACTCTCCTGATCGATGATCAAATCGGGGCGCAACGTATTGAGAAGGACGAAAAGGTCTTTGCTGCCAAGCTGGATCGGCGTCGCAGTCAGGAAGATAACGGCCTCCGCGTGGTCACAGAAAAAACGCACAGCTTTGTGGCTGAACGTATCCTGATTTCGTATATGGTGCGCCTCATCAACGATAACTAAATCGAATCGAGGAGGAGGATCCAAGTCGAGCAGCCCCTTCTTGCGTTTTCGTTTGCTGTCTGGCCCAGAACCATAAAGCAGAGCCTCATCGAATAAGGAATAGGGAACTATCACCCTCTGATGTTGCTCAGGCCAAACACCTTCAAGGTCCATCTCGTTTATGCAGTAGAGCAGGGTGCCACCATCGAGATGTGTGAAACGCTCCTCGAAACGCTTCATCTCGTTCATCCATTTGCGCTCGGTCACTAATGGTCGAGGACACACGATGAGAACCGACCGAATATCACGTCTTGCCTGCAATTCGCGAAGGATGAGACCAGCCTCGATGGTCTTGCCGACACCCACACTGTCAGCGATCAGTAATCTCGGACGATCCGACCTGATGAACCTCAGCACAGGGCGAAATTGATACGGAATGAAATCGACACGTGCGGCGTTAAGAGAATAGAGTGTCGATAGTCCGGGATATCTAATTTGCAGCGCGGTTAGGTAAGCGTGAAACTGCTCACAGGGTAAGAATTCAGTTTCATAATCGGGAACATCTTCAGCCATTAACTGAGATGCATAGAAGGTCTGGGTTTCACCACTCACGAAGATCTTGAACCTATTTTCCGGTTTGCCCAACAAGACCGAACTCACCGCGCCCCGAATAGTCGGGTCAGACCGGATATATACAATCTGCCCTGGTTCAAATTCGGCACTGTTCTCCTTGGCTGTCTGAGGCGGTCTAGGGGCAATGGCATCGGTTTTATCAGGTGATTCCGTATCTGTGGCAAAAAGCCCCGTCTTTAGGGATCGCACCTCTTGAATCAATGTTTCATTCGCCTCGATGACCACAGCAAAACGCTGGAGTGTGTCCAAATCGCGATATACATCGTCAAGGGGGAAGCTTTCAGCGGTCTCGTGTGCCCAGCGGTTGCGGATCGTTTGCATCTCCTTTACGAAATGCCGCGACTCCGATGTCAGTCCAAGTTTGTTAGAAATCTGGTACCAGTTATGATCGAGCACTCGAAGCAACGCTGCGAGGTCCAGAGCACCGAGTGAAGTTATGCCACGTTTCTCAAGCCGACGACGCTGCTGGAATGACAAATTGTTCACTACGGCCTGTTTCCACCAATCTTCGAAAAGGGATGGCAGCTCTCTATCAAGGAACAGGGCAAGACACTTAGCCATCTCACTTAAAAGGATGTGAATTGCGCTTTGAACTTGTGTGCTATTTTCCACTAACATTAGCCCCAAGAGGATATTCTTGTTAAGCCTTTATAAATTCATAATAATTTTTTCTGCTTAATAAACTATTTTGTGGTTTAAGATGTATACCGGATATAGTCACAGATGTATTCCCTTCACTGATTCAGTGAGCTTTAAGAACAAAAACCTTTAGATATCCCCTGTGTAATTAAACTTCGAAAGAATAAGTCATTTATTTTATATTGGTCAAGCTAATTCGGACTACGGATGACAGATAACCGAAAGGGCAGGAATTTTTTGACAGGATCAACAGGATTTTCAGGATGTGTGTCAGAAAGGCAGGAGAGAAGGAATTTGAGAACATACTCATGCCCCGGAGTAATTCCATTTACCAGGAATATAATGAATGGGGTCAAGTCGGCTCTTGACTCTTGCACACTGTGCTATCATCTGTCATAGTCCAAACCAAAAAACCCCACCTCTTTTTGTGAGAAGCGGGGTTTTTATTTGCCCTGAATCATAGATTTCTCCCTGTGAATTACAAATGAATAATCACTCAGTGCCTTGAAATATCTGTCATTTTCGACACTACATAAACCCAGATTGACTCAAAAGTCAATGATTGGCATAGATGAAACAGGGAACGCTGTTAGAAAAGATGGTCTGACATTCCCTGTATAATTAAACTTAGAAAGAATAAGTCTTTTATTTCATATTGGTCAAGCTATTTCGGACTGCGGATGACAGATGACTGAAAGGGCAGGAATTTTTTGACGGGATCAACAGGATTTTCTGGATTTCTTTCACAGAAAACTGATTATACACTTCCCATTTTGATTGCTTTTAATATTTCCCGCCCTTTCTCCGTCAACCGGTATTTCTGCCTGCTGCTGTGCGGTTTGTCTGGTGTGGTCATTTCAATTAAATCTGCTTCGATTGCAGGTCTTAGATAGGCCTTTCTAAAATGCTCCTCATGTTTGAGCCCCAGGGCTGACTGAAGCTCTATCCGTTTCATTTCACCTTTTATAATCGTTATTAGTTTTTCGACTTCCCCGGTAACTTCCCCGGTAACTTCCCCGGTAACTTCCCCTCTAAATTGAACTTTTGACTGATCCCCTGCCTCGATTTTGCCTATAGCGCCAAATTCCGGCACCCTGACCACAATTCGGAATATATCACCTTCAATCATTTCAGGATCAGCGCCCCCATAGTGCTTTCCATAGCGCATCATCTTGCGCATTCCGGAACCGAGTTCATCGGCGCGGTGAATTTCGCGGAAAAAAGCCCCGATCACAGGGTTTTTGGGAAAGGGTGTGAAATTTGTCGGATTAAGGGTCCCGAACCCGTGCGGCTTGTTGCTGTTTTCAGTGCATACCTGGCCACGCTCGATAATCAACTTGGCCGGGAAAGCATTTGTGTATTCCCTGTGAATAAGGATGTTAGAGGCTACCTCTCGAAAAATGGTGTCGCGAAGGCTTATCCGATTCGTCCCCTCCAGAAAAAAGGGGTCCGGTAAATGCTTTTGCACAAATGCGATGATGCGTTCGTAGCTTTCTATAAGATTTGTTCTAACAAGATCCCTGTCATCATACCTGTCCAGGTTAACCTTGCGCAGGATAAGGTCAGTTCGATGATGCGGCACTGCCGACAGAATAAGCTGGTCCTTCCCCAGCAACAGGATTCCTGCCAGCGTAATCCCGCTTTTGCCGGTTTCCGGATCTGTCTGGTGAAGCTGGGCGCTTTTCAGAAATTCCAGATCATCCATTCCAAGCCAGGGATGATCATCACGCCATACTCCTGCCAGTCTGCGGCATTTGTCAATGAGATCAGAGCGCAGATCTTCAAGTTTAGCAAAGGGGTAGAGTTTATTCTCTGAATATGTGGCCTGTTTTCGCTGATACAAATCAGCAACATGTCGTGTATGATCGGTAATGTCGATATCACCGTCTTCATTACGGTCATAAATGCGACCATTACATCTGTGGACCTGTGAACTCTCCGGGACATATATGCGAAGAACCGGTCTTCCCTTTATCTTAACTTCTCCAACAGAAAGATATGCAGGAGGATGTACCTTTTGCGGGTTGTTAATGGCTGTAACAAAATCCTTTTTTATTGATGCGACAGCATCGGGTTCAATACCCTGAATGATTCCGGAATCCGTAACCCCCAACAAAATTGTACCTCCATCCCGGTTCAGAAATGAGCAAACCGTTTCATATACATCCCTGCTGAGGCGATTCCGGCATGTTTTAAACTCGGTTGTAATTCCTTCGCCTTGTCGAATCATTTGCAATAAATGACGTTCATCTGGGTCCATTCGTGGTTCTTTCCATGTAATCTCTATGTGTTAACTACACGCGGCCTGCCTCCATTTGTAATGATGGCTGTTTTTTTGCGCCACAGCTCTGGCAAGGGAAAAATCATGATTCCAAAATTGGAACCTGAAGCAGAACGATAATTCCTCTCTCATATTATTTGAATTCAGAAAAAATACTGAGATTTCTCGTCATCGGCATTCCTCCGGATGACAAATGGCTATAATAGCTACATTATTTAAACTTAATAAGAATAAGTCTTTTATTTTATATTGGTCAAGGGAAAAACAATTTTGTTCTCACATTGATTTTACACACCAGTTTATCCAATGTCCCTGAAATACAGCCGGTACACCCTGTTTCCTGCACACCCTGACAGTGTGTCCTGTCCCGCCTTTCATAGGATCAAGCCTGTCAACATAGAAAATACCTATAGTTGCAGGGCTCAACCCTGTTTCTTTTGCTCCGGTGACCTTGATCGTATCACGAAGCAGATATATTGATTTCGAACGCAGTTTAGGAACTGCATTTCTCATTTCCATCAAACCCCTGTATTCAGGTGATGAATCCAGTGTTTGATGAACTGCCCGTTCCTTTACAGTTTCCGGCATCTCATTCAATGCTTTCTGGCAGGATTCCTGCGAAATCACCTTCTTTCTGTATCCTTTGTAAGGCAGCACGTATTCCAGCCTTTTGGGATCAACAGCCTTTATTCCCTGTGCAAAGGCTTCATCAGAACCTCTTGCATTCCCTGTTCTGAATACTGCATGCGGAAAATTTTCGGCCAGACATCTTCCGAATTGAATCAGTTTTTCAACATCAGATTCAGGCAGATTCCGCATACCTTCTACCAGAATGACAGGCCTGTTACTGTCAGTTAAAAGCCTTTTAAACTCTAAATATGTCATTTTATCTTCCTTTTAATAATTTTGCCTTTTCTAAAACGCTCAAATATCTTTTTCTCGAATATTAATACGCAAATTTTATATTTTTATTGCGATTTAATTCGCAAAAAATACGTTATATTTATGGTAAAAAATTCTGCATTTAATTAATAATTAAGCAGTTCTCGACCCTGTTTCTTCCGCTCTTATGACCTTAACTGAACCTCCTGCATTGCCCGTTCCGAATACTTCATGCGGAAAATCTGCGGCCAGTTAATGAACATCTTTCAGACAGGATTAACATGATTTTCATGATTTATGAAACATGCTTCTTAATTACTGTATGTCCCGCATGTCCTGCGGGAACTGTAGCAGGTGTGTTTGACAGATAAGGTCAAAAAGGAAAGAAATTTTTTGACAGGATTGATAGGATTTTCAGGATGTGTGTTTTTCTTTTCAAATCAGAAACTGTAGCGGATTCCCAAGGTTATGCCGTGGCATCGCAAATCCGTACGGGTTTCTCCGATTACGATACCCCCGGGCAGGTTATTCATGTACATATTTCCCTGATCAGTGCGCATTTGCCCGAGATCCGCATAGCGATATGCAATGTCAAGGATCACCCTGTCGGAGAGCACAATTCCTGTACCTGCGGTAAGCATGAAGGTAAAATCATTTTTTTCTCCTGCCGGTGTAATACTGACCTTGTGGTTTGTGAGTCCCGGAAACTCGTAGATCATCCTGTCCAGTCTGTTGAAGGTAATGCCGAGACCGACACCCACGTAGGGCCGAAGACGGCTTGAGGACATATTCAGAAGAGGGGCCAGCTCCAGGAATACGTTGCCCAGAACACAAATGGAACGGGCTTCCGTGCTGACGGGCTGCTGCCCTGGGACTCCGGCAAAGTTCGCATGACCCCTGTAGTCCATGTCCGGCCGATAACAGAGGGAAAGATCCGCACGCAGCCAGGGCAGGACATTGCGGCCTGCAGCAATCTCGAAGCCGGGGAATTTTCCGAAATCACCGTAAGCGCCGATGGGGCGGCCGTCACTCCCTGTAACGTATCCGAAAAGGGCTGGCGGGCTGGTTGACAGGGAATTCCTGTCAGAGAAATCGGCGGTGCATGACCACTCATAGCTCAGGTTGCCACGGAGGTACCACGATCCGGCATAACTCGAAATGGCAAAAAACAGGGCAGTCACCTGGCAGATCAATAGTAGCAGAATTTTATTTTTCATCACTACAGTTCCTGTATTCTCCTGTTCGGTTTACGGCGGCCGGAAAGTGAAGCCTGAAAGAGGGGATACCTTTATTTATACCTTCCGTAATTCAACGGTTACAGAAGATCCCATCTCTCGAAGCGGGGTGATGTCATCGACAATCCTGCCCACCGGATTCACGGCAGATGCGGCAACCGGTTCCGAACCGCTGCTCATCGGCGTTGGCCCGAAAAAGATACACAGGGCCTGGCCCTGCGGCCAGTACGCGAGTTCACCGACCTTCATCAGATCCCTGGCATCGCTTTCGAGACTGAAAGTTCGCCCGATACTGCCGTAATATTCGTCTCCCCACCGGCTCATCTGAACTGTCATGGGCAGCATATCCACGATGCTTTTTGCGGTTGGTGTAGCATCAAGCTCGGCGCGAAGGGTAGTATTACCGGCTTGAATCTCAACAGGTGTTGACATGGCTTCCTCTCTAAAGAAGGTATCTTTAAAACAGCTGGAGTATAAGAAATGGCATTCCGGGTGTCAAGAATCAGGTGATACTGCTAATAATAAGCAACTCAAATAATTTTCCAAATGCACACTGAGTCCGGGAAAGATTCCGGTATTTAATTGAAATGGTTATAAAAAAGATTTATTCACATTGAAAGTGTGTGCGCTCATCATTCGTATGCCCGCACCGGTCATGGAAACGATCTTACCTTTGAGCGTTGGTTGATCCGTAGCTTTACCGGGAGAACGTCAATGAATAGGATTATCTTCGATATGGTCAGGTATACACTTCATTGTGTTGCTCAGGTAATGGGAACGGCATCGTCCGGTTAGAATTCAATTCCTCTCCGAGCGGCCTTTCCGCTTTGATAGGGATGTTTTATTTCCACCATCTCTGTCATGAGATCGGCAATCTCTATAATTCGGGGATTGGCGCCCCTTCCGGTCAGGACCACATGGAGTCTGGACGGTCGCTTCTTGAGTGCGTCAACTACGTCATCCACCGAAAGCAGACCATAGGCGATGGCGTTGTTAACCTCATCAAGTATGACCATGCCGTAGTCGCCTGACAGAAGTGCCTCTTCACACACCTTCCAGGCTTCCTCGGCACACCGAATGTCCTTGAGGTCAGGGTTGTCGGGATTTACATGAATAAATCCCTCCCCGAGGGGCCGAATGGTTAAGCCGGGGCCCAGTTTGCTTGCTGTATCCAGCTCACCGTACTTCCACGAACCTTTCAGAAACTGGAGCATCGCCACCTTCAGTCCCTGACCAACAGCCCTCATGGCCATGCCGAGCGCAGAGGTTGTTTTACCCTTTCCATCACCAGTTAAAACGATTATATATCCTTCCTCCTCTTGCACCTTTTTCCACCTCCTTTTATTATGCGACGCCCTCGGAAGAGGGCAGAAGATAAGGCCCCTTCCGGTTAGGACGACTTGTTATTTCTGATTTGCCTTCCGATATTTCTGGCAGAACTTCAAAGCCCCTTCTCCAGGGAGATTCTTTGCCTTCATATTTTTGACATAGTCGTCGATAAGAGGTTTCACCGCTGCCACATAGTGATCGTCTTCTTCTTTTGACAGGGAGACAATCTTATTGTCTCTCATCTTTATGAACTCGAGATCCTCCTTTTCGATCTCATTCCATAACTGCCCCTGCCTTGTAATCCGCACCGGGCTGACTTCATCGATAATATTCTTCACGTCCTGAGAGATGAATTCCACTTGGCCTTATTCATCACAACAGAAAAAACTGATGAATATGCTGCACTGTAATTGACAGTACTGTAATTGATCACCTCTCCCCACTTGAGCCCCTGGAGGGCTTCAAAAGGCGCCATTGCTTCGTTTTGCTGCCACCTTACACCATTTCGACGAGAATGCTGTTTTTGTGTGTTGCCGGAAGGAAGTTTGAGTAGTTGAGACCGATTACCTGCTCAGATGATGATACGGTGTCAGGCAGCATAAGACAGCCCGCGAAGGCCAAAATTGACAGACCAATGTAACCACTTTGCTTTTCATAATCTCTCCTTAATTAAGATTATTTGATACTGAATAAAGCCTTTGATTACCTCCCTTTGAAGACAGGGCTCCTCTTCTCGAGAAACGCTCCCATTCCCTCAATGCGGTCTTCTGTATTGATCAGATCAGCCATCACTTCATAGCTGTGTTCGAAACCACTTATGGTACTGTTAATGCTTTCCTTTACGGATTTCACAGAAAGGGGAGCCGATTTCGTGATCTTGAGGGCTATCTCGAAAGCCTTGTCCATGATCTGATCTGCGGGAACAACGCTGTTTACCAATCTCAGCTGCAGAGCTTCGCCAGCTGAGATCCAATCTCCCGTCATAAGCAGCTCTTTTGCTTTCCTTCGACCTACATCCTCAGCGAGCTGAATAAGGGCATACGGACATGCAATACCCATTCTAGCTCCAGGAAAAGAGAATCTGGCAGTATCGGACGCCACAATAATGTCACACATAAGCGCAAAATCAGCCCCTGCACCTGCGGCAACACCGTTCACCGCAGCGATGACAGGCTTCTCAAAAAAGACGAGAGGTGGTCTCTTCAGCTTCTCCAGATCCTTCTTCGCCTGTGTAAGATCAACCCCAAAAATGCTTACGTCCTGACCGGCACAAAAGGCTTGACCCCTACCCGTTAAAATGACCACACGCACATTTTCCTCTTTTTTCAAAAGATTCAACGCCTCTTCAAGTTCCTTTTCCATCTCGGACGTTACGGTATTAAGCTTCCTGGGTCTATTCAAGGTCAGCACCGCTATAGTTCTGTTTATATCGAGCTGTATTGTGTTGAAAATGTTTGCCATTTATGGTCTCCCTTATATGTTCAAATTGCCAGCAGCATTAACCCCATGTTTGCAGATGAAGGTAAAATGTGGCGAATTTGACCATGCCGCAATGTTACCTGCTGACTTGGTCCAGTATAAGCAAAGGTACGAGATCACGTACATCTCTCATTGTTTCGAGGTGCTCCACGGTATCCCTGATCCGGTCTATGTTTGATTCCGGCGGTCGCTTTGAAGCGAAGTCGATGCAATCCCTGAATCGCTGCAAATGCTCCTTCTGTGTAAGTGGATTGCCTGGAAATCCGGGAGCCACATCTATTCGCTTTAGGAATTCTTTTCCGTCCCTTGTCAAGACACGCATGTCGAGAGGCGTGTGTCCCCGTACTTCCATAGCCGGATCTGAGATCACTTCGATCTTCTTCGCGAGCTCCAGAACTCCTGGATCCTTTATGGATAATTCTTCGAAATGTTCCAGCTTCGAGCTTTTCCTCAGTAACGCATTGGCTACGCAGTAACGAATGCTGAACTGGGCGTTAACTTTGGGGTTAGTTCCTATCTGGAAAGGGTGTCCTACCAGTTTATAGGTGTAAGGCGGCACCGTGATCTCTATTCGCTCCAAGATCCTGGCATCGATCGCGTGCTCCTCCATTAGACTAAGGATGGCATCGGTACTTCCCTGGGTAAGATCGCAACTGGGATATTTCTTAAACATAAGGCTTTCAAGCCGGTACTCGGAGCCTAAATTCGATATAACTTCCTTAACCGCCACACGATCACGGCCAAAAAGATGGAAGTAACCATAGATGCCTTCAAGGAAGTTTGCCGGTCCAGTAATGCCCCGCTGGGCAAGCCTGGCGCATGTCACACCGGCCTCGGAACTCCAGCCTTCAATCACCCGTACCGCCAGGGCTCCGTCCACGTTAGCCTGAAAGCTTCCGCCACACTTGTTAAAAGCAAGAGCCAGGGCATTCCAGGTCTCCTTTTCCAGAAGACCCAGTATTTTTGCAGATGCCGCTGTAGAGGCAAAGGGAACACATACGCCCGTGGGATCAAATCCATCATATTGGTATTCTCCTAAATTCAACCTTATACCTATTTCTGTTCCTATTGTGACGGCATTCAGAAAATCCTTACCTGTACAACCTCCTGCAAGTTCTGCCGAAGCGAGTGCAGCGGGTATGACGGCCGAACCTATGTGGGCACCAGGGGCAAGAGCATCACAGAAATCGAGAGCCCTTGCCATCACTCCATTCGCAAAAGCCGCCTGCGCAGCCGGTACCCTGCCTCCATGGATGAGAATCGAAGCCTCAGCCTTGCCCCCGATTTCCTTTCCCAGCGAAACAATAGATTCACAACCCTCTGCCGAAGCCCCCGCAATTGTCGTACCAATAACCGAAAGCAACTGATTCTTGACCACTCTTAGTGCTGAATACGGCAAGTCGGTAAAGGCTGTGTTGCAAATGTATTCGACTATCCTGCTTTCTGTTTCCATCTTTTCACCTCAAAGGCAATTTTTCAGTTTTTGATCATGAAGCAGCACTGTAAAGCTTTCTCAGCTCTGGCTTCTCTATCTTTCCTGCAGGGTTCCGCGGAATTTCTGCAAAGATCAGCCGTCTTGGACGTTTGTAACGAGGCAGCTCTTGTTCGCAGAAAGCCTTCATTTCCTCTTCGCCCAATGCCTCTCCCCGTCCTGCCTGAATTACAGCCGTTACCAGTTCGCCCAGTCGATCATCGGGAGTGCTGATCACGGCAACATCGAAAACCTTGGGATGCTTTCTTATGACATTCTCGACCTCAACGGGGTAAACATTTTCGCCGCCGGTGATGACCAAGTCCTTCTTCCGGTCTACGAGGTAGATGAATCCTTCTTCATCAATCCTGCCAAGGTCGCCCGTGTAAAGCCAGTCGTCCTGTATCACCCGGGCCGTCAGTTCAGGATTCTTGTAGTATTCCTTCATGACTCCAGCCCCTTTCAGGATGACTTCACCCACCTCTCCCTGATTTACGTCGTGTCCATTTTCATCTACTATTCTCACGTCCCATAAAATGCTGGGCTTTCCGATAGCGCCTATTTTTCTCTCATTTTCAACTCCGAGGTGTACGACGCCGGGACCCGCAGTCTCGCTGAGTCCATACATAGTATCATACCCTGCATGCGGGAAATACACCTTCAGCCTCTGGACAAGGCTCGGAGGGACAGCTTGTGCCCCAATAAAGATCTTTCTCAGGGTTTGAAAATCATAGTCATTTATATTGATCTCCTTTTTATCCAGTGCCTGGAGAAGGTCACTCGCCCAAGGTACTAATAAGAACACCACTGATACCTGCTCTCGCGCTATCGTCTCAATTATAGACCTTGGGCTTATTTGTTCAGTCAGGAGCACAGACGATGCACCCCCCACTATAGCTCCCAGGAGGTGTCCTATTGCCAGGTGATAGAGGGGAGGCATCATGAGAAAGCGGTCGTTAGCGCTATAACTGTGATTCGTCGCTTCTGTAACAGCTATGCACATTTGGTTTTTTACCCTGAGCAGAACTGGCTTTGGTGCTCCCGTAGTGCCGGAAGTAAAATAAAGTGCACATTCGTCTTCGTCCTCCAACTTCACATTTACCGAAAGAGAAGACCCTCGCCTTATGAAGTTCTCCAGGGACTCGACGTTACTCATATTCTCTTGTGCAATAACACTGTAGAAATCCACCATAGCAAGGTCCTTCCGGAGGCCTGTAATCCTTTCCAGGTATTCCCCGTCAAAGATGAATGCTGACGGTTCAGCTACCCTGGCACAGTACCTGATATCATCGTCATTGAACCTGAAATTAAGAGGGACAGCCCATGCCCCTGTTTTTAGTATTCCGAAGAAGGCCTCGAGCCACTGAATTGAGTTCTTGCCCATAAGAAAAACCTTCTGACCTTTTTGGATACCCTGGCTCCGAAGGCTGTTGGCAAGCCTGTTTGTTCTCTCTTCGAATTGAGACCAGGAGACCTGATCCCTTGTTCGCGAGACCGGCCTTAGCTCTACAAAAGCTGTGGTATTGGGCTGAGTCCTGGCCCATTTGGCCAGTATATTCAACATATTCATCATTACACCTCCGATTATTCCTGTGCCCCACGGGCATTCATGGACTTCAACTCCTCAGTATACTCATCGTCAATAAGGCTCAGCTTTGCCGATAGCAATTCATCGCATACCGAATAGGGATCTTTCGTACCATCCATAATGCAATCCAGGTAAGTCTTAAAATCAGGGCTGTTTGTTATGTGGTTCAATACATCTTCAATGAGTCTGTTTTTAATCATATCGAGCAGCTCATTATGGATTGCAGATTGTTCATGACGAATGACTGCTTCATGTGACAACATTTTCCGGTTTTTTCGATATTTCTCAACTTCATTCAACAGCTCTGCTATCCCCTTGTTATTGGCTGCTTCGGCCATAAGTATGGGCGGCTCCCAATCCTGCCTTTTGGATCTCTTTTTTGCAATATCAAACATCGTTTTTAGATCGTTGAAGGTTTTTCCAGCATCGGGCCGATCTGCCTTGTTGATGACAAATATATCGCCCACCTCAAAAATCCCCGCCTTGATAGCCTGAATATGATCGCCCATCCCCGGCACCACCACGATCACCGTAATATCCGAGCTCTTGGCAATATCGACCTCATCCTGGCCAACTCCCACTGTCTCAACAATAATGTAATCCTTACCCATGGCGTCCATTACATCGATCGCAGATCGCGTGGATTGCGTAAGTCCTCCAAATTGTCCTCTGGTCGCGAGAGAGCGAACAAAGACCCCCTCGTCCAGACTATGCCGTTGCATGCGAATACGGTCCCCCAATATAGCGCCTCCGCTGAACGGGCTGGTCGGGTCTACAGCAAGAACACCAACTGTCTTCCCGCGCACTCTCAGCCCGTAGATCATTTGATCTACCAATGTGCTTTTGCCGACCCCGGGAGCGCCGGTTATTCCTATTACATAGGCCTTTCCTGTATGTCTGTGTAAGGCTTTCAATGTTTCTCGCGTGCCTGTAACCCCGTCCTCTATATCTCGTATCAGCTTTGCGGCAGCCCTCACATCCCCACCAACAATTCTTTTGATAACGCTGTTAACCATATCTTATCTCTTTACGCACGAAATGATGTAGTCCACAATCGATTCCGAACTGCTTTGAGGAGGAAATATTTTCGACACCCCTCTTTTCAGAAGCGCTTCGGCATCCCGTTTGGGGATAGTACCCCCGCAGATCAAGGGAATATCGGTCAAATCATTCTTCTTCATCAGGTCTAAAATGAGACCTATCTGTTCGTAGTTTGAAGCATGGCTGCTTATACCGATCACATCCACACTTTCTTCGATAGCTGCGTTTACAATCATTTCAGGGGTTTGATAAATGCCGAGATAAACCACCTCCATTCCGACATCCATCAAAAAGCTGGAAACGATTTCTGCGCCTGTAAAATGGCCGTCAAGCCCGACGACGGAGATAAGAACTTTAATTTTTTTCCCTGTATTCATGTAGATACCCTCCTAATTCAAAAGTTCGAACACACCTTTCTCTCCTTATAGATCAAAAGGACATTCGATCATTTCCAACGGATCATAATGAAAACCGTTTGCCATCCTAATAACTCCCATTATTTCCCCTGCAGTGCCATACGCCTTAACCGCTTCGATAATCGAAGGCATCAAGTTGAAATTACGACCTTTTTTTGCATCCGCATGAACCTGTTCAATTTTCTCTTTCAGTAGGGGTATATTCCTTGTTTTTCTCCATTGCTCCATCCGTTTTGCTATTTTTTCAGAATCGGATGCTTCTACAGACTGTATGGGAATATCGTCATCTTCTTCAGGAGGTATGACCAGCTCATTTACTCCTACGACCAAGCGCTCGCCTGATTCTATTTCCTTTTGCCTTTTCCGTGCCGATTCCTCCATCATATTGTGGATATAACCTTTTTTTACGGCTGCTGTCATACCGCCCTGGTTTTCTATTTCCTGCAGGATCTTGTACGCCTCGGATTCAATTCTGTTGGTGAGGTACTCAACAAAATAAGAACCGGCGAGAGGGTCCGTCACATCCGTCACCCCTGTTTCATCAGACACAATATGTTGTGTATTTAAGGACATTCTGGCTGCAAAGGCGGATGGCTCTGCGTGAGCATTGTCGAGGCAAGCATTGTCGATCGCAGTGCAGCCCGCAATGGCTCCGGCAAGGGTTTGTATGGCACACCGCGCAATGTTGTTGAGAGGCTGCTGATACGTCATTGTGCGTCCCGATGTATGTATGGATATAAGAAGCTGGCAAGCCTTTTCGTTTTTAGCTTTAAATGTCTCTTTGGCCATTTTCGCATACATCCTTCGAAGCGCCCTTACTTTGGCTATTTCTTCGAAGAACCGGGAACCAATGCTCACAAGTTCATAGGGAAGAAGGGCAAGATCATCGAAATGGAGACCACGCTCATTAACTAGCAACCCGAGCAACTCTTTGAGCTGCGCAATCTCGACCGCAAGGGCCTGCGCATTGTTGCCACCTGACTCTTGAAAATGCTGGCTGAGAATACCGCAACGCATGTGAATCTTATTTCTCACGATGAATTCTGAAGAGTCCATCCAAAGCTTAATAAGGAGGTCGAGAGGCATGTGGTCCGTCTGCCCGAATGTGCTGCAAAATGGATACTCCGTCACGCTGCCATGTACTTCCGTGAAATCAATCCCGCGCTTTTCTGCAAGAGCAACTACATAGGCCAATCTCATGCAGGACATAGCAGATGATCCCAGCAATGTAATAGACTGACCGGTTAGAGGTATACCGTCCATCAGCTCCTCAAATTCAAGCAAAGACGCTCCATGCCATCCCAGAACGCCGGCCTCCCTCCTGCCTATTGGATGATCAGCATCTATCGGCATTGCATTGGGCCTGTCGCAAATAACTAAGATTCCTTGTGTTTGACCCATTTCCCGGTATTGTTTAAGTATTTCATTAGTCCTTTTGGAAGATCCAAGCCCTGCGGTCATTCGCCGTGTCCATACCCTGTTGCGGTACCCATTTGGATAGTAACCGCGAACATAGGGATATAAACCAGGGTCCCCGATATCCTTTGCGTAATCAATATCTGCAATGTCTTCGGGAGTGTATACCGGTTTAATTTCATATCCGTAATCCGTCTGTCTTTTCATTCTTGCCTCCATGGCTCAAAGACCTCCGTTAATCTTTGTGATAATTAATCTCATCTGCTTAATCACCTGCTTTTGTGCTCGTTGTTGATCGCTTTATCAACAAAATATATCGCACACCGAATATATAGACTGACCCGTCAGATTAAACTGACTGGTCAGTCTATTTTTAACCCATTTAATCTTTTGCTGTCAACAAAAAAATGTATATTGTTTGACTAAACCGACAAAACAGCATGTTACGATAACTTGATTGGTAAGATAACAGCAGAGGTGGCTATGGTAGGCTACAGCCACCGAATAGACAGGTTTATAACCTGTTGAAGGGCTTCGATCAAGGCGCAGATAGGAGCCTGCTGGTTCATATAATTTACTTCTATTTGACCGCTTATATTTTCCAGAATGCCCCTGTGAAGATATCAAAAATCATCTGCGAAAGTTCTTCGCCGGTTACTGGTCCTTTCGGGTTATACCATGCGTAATTCCAATTACACATTCCGAGCAGGTTAAACGTCAGGACTGTTAATTTGTTCCTGTCCATGTCGTGTCCGGCGTAAGATAGGATCGTTTTTGAAATGGCATCGAAATATTGTCTTTCCTTATACTGAACCTTTCTAAGTTTCGCCGGGGGCAGGTTATGAGCTTCGTTAAGGAGCGTTTTAGCCAGATACATATTCTCGATATATGTTTTGATATGTCGAAAGACGATGAGTCTCAGTCTCTCCGCAGGGTCCTTCGTTTCTTCCAAACCTTGCTGAACGTTTTCCAGCACGGTATCAAGAAAAGTAGATATTACGAAATACAGGATTTCGCTCTTATTGCTGAAGTAGTAATATATTGCGCTCTTACTCATCTTTGCAGCTGCCGCTATGTCTTCCCCGCTGGTTTCGACATATCCCTTAGAGCTGAAAAGCTTTGCCGCAGCCGTTGCGATTGACAGGATCTTCTGGTCCGATTTGGATTGTTCATTGATTGTACGTTTCGGCGTCATCTATACTCCTCCGCTTATGCCAGATCTGTAAAACATACCTCTCACTTCAAATGATGTCAAGGTATTGCGCAGCGGGGTGTTAGAAACCAGTAATATGTCCGCAGTTGTGCCACATAATCTGTCCGGTTAGAATTGGTCGCCAGGAGGAATGGACGATGAGACGGACGGAGATACGGCAGGAGATCCGAAAGATGAGATTTAGGCATATGAAGCATGGAGGGAGAAGAGACTGAGCCAGGAAAAAGCGGCACGCATATTGGGGTATGCACACGGACGTTCCGGCGTTAAATTGATCGATACGAGGAGAACGGTGTCCAAAATTCTCCCTCAAAAAGCAGCATAGATTCGTTGTAGAGGCTCCAGAGCCTCTTTCCATGAGGTGTTCATGAACAAGTGGTTACGTAACCAACGTATAAATTTTACTGACCTATGCGTTGCCCTTTTGGGCTTTTTGAGGAAGTCAGTCAGCGTTTTCTTTCCTGATCTTTTATCTGCAAGAACTTGTTTTAGTCTATTGCTGCGCCTGCATTTTCTTTGCTACATAAGATGTCGCCCATTCTTTCTTTTCAGCGAGTTTAATTTTTATTTCATCAAATATTTTTTCAATGTCCCATCTGCATTTATAAAGAAACGCAATCAGGCCTGGCGGTATTGTTTTGTTCAAGCTTGTTATAAAACGATACACATTACCGGATACAGGGCATTTATAAACTACTCTATGCATCATTACTCCAGCAGAACACCCGACAATCTGATACTTCAGAACTCCACTGTTTTTCTGGCTACAGGCCATGTCCTCAGACCGGGGAAAAGGGTCGCGGTGACACGCACGGAATTTGTCAATGATGAAGGTATATTGATAGCCGCAGGCACCAGCAGTTACATAATGGGATAGAAGACTTAATTCTGCATGAAAATTTAATCCTATCACAGACAGATCCTTACTTATGAAACTGTCAATAACAGCTTTTTAAGCGATATACCTTTCCGGAACACTAACTACATATGACTTTCTGGAAATATTCAGCCAGAGTGCTCCGCATACAATTCCGATAATTAGATTCAGCATGCCCAGGACAAGGATTATACTGCCCCAGTCAAGGGATATGACTGTCATGCCAATGCTTCCCATCAGTATACCAAAACAGTTAATCAGGGCTGAAGCAGATCCTGTATCTTCCTTCTGCTGCTCCAGCATCAGATTTACGCCGGGAGTACGCAAGCAGCTTCCGCAGATGGTTGCCGGCAATACCACCATGGACAGTATCCAGGGCTGAAGGCCGCCAAAACAGAATATCAGCAGACCGCTGGTCGAAACCACTGTAAAGCAGGTGATGATAATCGATCTGCGCCTGAATTTTCTGGACACACGCAGGTAAAGCATTGGACCGGATATAAGCCCGATTGCATTTATGGAAAAATAGAAGCTGTAGGACTGGGGAGTGAGCCCGAAGCTGTTTATAAAGATGTAGGATGATGAGG
>Ga0209408_1000696_pt1 | contig 23815 bp, 20 predicted proteins | sample AD_UKC107_MetaG_FD_184422 | JGI IMG/M metagenome (GOLD analysis project Ga0209408, IMG submission 184422) | Active sludge microbial communities of municipal wastewater-treating anaerobic digesters from Hong Kong - AD_UKC107_MetaG (SPAdes)... | ecosystem: Engineered > Bioreactor > Anaerobic >... | reverse complement strand
AAGTTAGATTCGGAATTTTTTGTAACACAAAGTTCCTCAAAGTCCCGATAATTATCGGGATACGCCAAGTTCCACAAAGAAATACCTCACCTAACCTGGTGCAACTTCGTGTTTTAACTTAGTGATACCTTGTAAAACTCTTAAAAGACTTGGGGATTTTAGGAGCTATCGGGAGGATTATAAACTTTTTGGTAAGTCTTACTTACCAACGTATTTGCAAAAGCGTAGGATTATGTTTGAAGAAATAGATAAAAAGTTTTACATTCACTTTTCAAATCCTAAAAACAAACCTGATAAACTCTAATTATGAAACAACTAATTTTCTTGTTAAGTCTTCTTTTTTTAACTTATGAGTCATATTCACAAGATTTTGATGTAAACAAATTAGATAGTTTAATTTCTAAAATTGAAAAATTTGATAAAGGAATGGGATGTTTATCTATTTTTCATAATGGTAAGGAAATTTACCATAGAGCTTATGGTTTTGAAAATATTGAAAAAAGGATTCACGCAACCGAAAAAACGAAATACTGTATTGGCTCAATAACGAAAACTTTCACGGCTGTAATAATAATGCAATTAATTGAAGAAAATAAATTAAGCCTTGATACTAAACTGTCTAATTTCTTTCCTGAAATTCCAAATTCTGAAGCTATTAGTATTGAACAGCTTTTAAGACATAGAAGCGGACTATTTAATTACACAAATTCACCTGATTTTCATAGTTGGAACGATACAATAAGAACAAAATCAGAGATTTTAGAAAAATTTATAAAAAATGGTAATGTCTTTAAACCAAATGAAAAGTCTCAATATTGTAATACGAATTATGTTTTACTGTCCTTTATAGCGCAACAGATTGAAAAAAAGGATTATTCAGAAATACTTGCTGAGAGAATTACAAAACCTTTAAAATTAAACTCAACATACTTTGGAAATAATCCAGAAACAGAAAACAATGAAGCTTTGCCACATTTCAAGTATGAAACATGGGAAATGCGTTCCAATTCGAATTTAATAATCTATGATGGTGCTGGTGCAATTGTGTCTAATCCTACCGAATTAAATATATTCTTTAATGCATTATTTAAAGGAGAGTTAGTGTCAGACAAATCATTAAATAAAATGATAACTATTATTGATGATTATGGTATAGGAATGTACGAAATGCCTTTTTATGAAAGAACATCTATAGGACATGCTGGAGATGTTAACGGTTTTCAATCTGTTTCCGAATATTTTCCAGAAGACAGTATGATTTTTTCATTTATTAGTAATGGAACAGGAATGGATAGAAATGAATTATTAACTGGTGTACTAAGTATATATTTTGGGAAAGAATATGACATTCCAGAGTTTTCTACATACAAAGTCAATAGTGATGATTTAAATCAATACGTTGGAACATATAGTAGTCCTGATTCACCTTTTAAATTAACAATATCAAAAGATAGAAATATTTTGCTTTGTCAAGCTACTGGACAGGGAGCTTTCCCACTGGAAGCTTTTGATAAAAATAAATTTAGGTTTACTCAAGCGGCTCTGGAGATTGAGTTTTTCCCTGATGAAGAAAAACTAATATTAATTCAAGGAGGAGAAGAAGTATTTTATAAAGAAAAGTAGTTTCGTTCTTTAGACTTAAAGCTTTTTTGGGATGCAAAAGTGCTTTAATTAAACACAAATGCAGCTAAAAGCTGCAAAAAGCAGGCCGGAAAACAAATTTATTTTAAAAGTTCAAGTATGATAATTGTTTAAAATTGTGTATGCAGTTATATGGCAGAGTTTTGTTTAGGCCTGTTTCTTTTCTGAATTTTATCTAAAAAAAGGTAATTATAGGTTTTATTATTCATAACACTTATTGTATTCATAATCGAAAAAAACACAATGAAAATAACTCCTGCATAAAATGCATACAGCATCCCAAGCATATAGTATTGAATAAACCCAACCAGAAACACAAACCACATAAAAATTTGAAAACTTATTACAACTTTAAAGTGTTCAGTAATGTTTGTAACCTTATCCTTATTAAAATTCCAGAGTAAAATAGCCGGAATTAAAATTGGGATTAAGCTGGTTAAATGGATTAAACCTAATAAAATATCATCTTTCATGTTCTTTTCTTTACTCTCATAAGTATCATCTTCAACGAATAAACTAAAATCAACATCTAATGCTTTGGCTATCATTTGAAGTGAATAAGCACGTGCATCTACTACACCCGATTCAATACGTTGAATAGTTCTTGTGCTTAATTCAGTTTTTTCAGCTAATTCTTCCTGGGTTAATCCTTTTTTAATCCTTAATTCTTTAATAACTAGTCCTATTTTCATCTTTTTTTTATTTCAAATTTCAGTATAATTTTGGTTACAATCCAACTACAAAAAAACGACATTTACACGACATTCCATGCCAAAGTTATTATTATATGCCTTATTTGTAGGGTTTGGATGTTTGGTGCTGTGCGGGATTGCCAGGCGGTTTGCTATCAGTTTACATCATTTTTTTTGAGTTTCAAAAACTCTATAAGCTCTTAAGTATGCACTATAACAACCACATGTTGCTACTGGGTGTTCATTTTGCCTGTTTGAGCCTTTTCCTGTTTTCAACTTCTTTTTTCAAAGCAATATTCATTTCTTGATAACCCAATTCGGTTTTCTTTATCATACCATTCATAAATAAAACAATTGGCCCAATAAACCTTTCAATTTGCCTGAACCTGGTTATGCCATCCGTTAAAGGTTCAAGTATAAAAGCATGATCGCCACGATATAATATCTTTAAGAAACTTCCACCCCAAAGGATTTTTTGATTAGGTATTACTTCAAAAACTTCTGGTTTAAATATCATTGGCTTCATATCCGGTGGAGCCACTTTTATTCTCAGGAATTCTCCCACTTTAAGATTACCTTCAACCATCGGGATAAAAGGATTCCATATTTTCCAGGAATCAAAGTCTAAAAGAATATTCCAGATTTCTTCTGGTGTTGCTTCAATGTCAATCCATTCGTCTATAAATCGTTTCATTGCCTTTTGTTTTATTCTAATTTACCTCAAAGTTATATTCTGTTTTACACCTGTAGGCAACAGACTGGGTTGCTGCTGCGTTTCATTTTCCACCGCTAACCAAAGTTATAGATAACTAAAATTGTCAAAAAACCACCAACTAAGCAAACTTGGCGTAGCGTTCTCTTGAGCGTTAGCGAAAAACCAAGCGATCACACGACCAAAGGGAGTAAAATCCTGCTTAAGTTTGGTGTCGTTTTAGGCACTGTATTCTATTACATTTCAATAATTTCAGCAATTTTCCAAATGAGAATATTACTTTCAGGAGTTGCTACAGCTAAAAATTGTCCATCCGGACTTATCCTACAACTACTAATTTCTGGTTTAGGATTAGTATATTTCCAGATTTCTTCTCCTGTGTCAAATTTCCAGATTCTTACCGTGTGGTCTTCAGCACAAGTAATCATATATTTCATATCAGCTGACATTTGAACACTTTGAAGAACTGGTTGAACAGGAATTTTTCGAATTATTTTCCCAGTCTCTACGCTCCAAATAATAATCTCTGAGTTTCCTGCTGTTAAAAGTTTCTCATTATTGTCAAAAAGTAAAAATGCTCCGTTAAAACCATCTTTGTCTTTAATTATTCGAATTGGTTTAAACGTTTCTGTTTCCCAAATTATTATTTCACTTCTAAAAGCACCACTAACCAAATACTTACCATCTTCACTGAACTTAACTCCAAGAACCCAGCTATTATGAAGGTTTAATATGTCAATTATCCTTAAACTTTTCAAATTGTAAATTCTTATTAAATGGTCAGCAGAACCAAAAGCAAGAATCTGATGGTTTGGACTAAAACTAACGCTATATGCTGAATTGGGAATTTTATGGTTTAGTTCAGGAATTTCTCCTTTAACAATTATATCATGAGGTTCAATTTTAATTCTTTTTACTATTTCTCCTGTATTAAAATTCCAAACAATTACACTTCTATCCATTGAAGCACTTGCTATCAAACTATTATTAGAATTTATAGTACAACCCCAAACATTATCTTTATGACCAGTCAGAACCCTAATGGAATCAAATGTATCCATATTCCAAACTCTTACCGTATTATCCCAACTCGAACTGATAAGATATTTGCTATCATTACTAAAAGAAAGATTATTAACCTTATGTTTATGTCCTTTCAGAATTTTATAAGGTTTTTGTCCCAAACAGAAAAAAGGTAAAAGAATTAAAATTATAATTGTTGCTTTCCTTTTCATATCAATCGTGGCCTACAAATAAAAATCTTCTGGCTAACGTGCCTGACGCAAGCTTTGGCGGGTTTTCCGCCCTGTTTCATTGTCTGCCGTTACCGAAAGTTAAAGATAACTAAAATTGTCAAAATACTACTACACCCCGCAAGCGATAATACTTGCTGTTAGGTATAGTAAGCTCAAAGAAATTTCAATTTTTTAGGGTCTTGTCTTGTATCGTACAATCTTAAAATTTCAATTCGCTTTTCAATTTCTCTATAAAACAAAGTATTCTGCTTTGTCAAGACACACTTACGCACTTTTAGTTTCTTATTGATTATAGGATATTGATTTGGAACTTTAGCTATTTGACTTGTAACAAGCTCAATCTTGTTGAGAAAACGAATTATTACTCTTTGATTCCAATTTTCAGAAAGATACTCAAAATATTTCCTAAATCTTTTTCAGCTAATGGAGACCAAATTATTTCTCTATGCATTGTACTTATTCTTGTATTTTTTCATTACTTCATCATGAGCAATTCCTTGATTATTCTCAAGTTGTTCAATGCCATCAACAATTCCTTTTTGTTGCTCAGCTGTCAACTTACTCCATTCGTCTAGGTCGTCTTTACTATTGATATAATTTAATAAAACTCCATAAGCTTCTTCTAAATTGTCTTTATCAAGACCGTCTATTTGCCTAAAAAATTTCAATTTCAATTCTGCTATATTCATAATTATACCTATTTTTTTCAAAGATAAAGTAAACCCTAAATATTAACAATTAAATTATCCATTTGTTGCTGAAAGAGCTTATTATACCTAACGTGTTGCGCTTTTATAATGTGCGGGTTTTTTGCCCTGCTTTCCTATCCGCCATTAATAATGTTTAAAAATCATTATTGTCTGGTAAAATTTTTGTTCTTCTATGAATTAAAAATTACGCTACTCTGTAGCTTAATTGCTGGAATCTAAATGGCTTATTTACAAATATTTCACCGCTAAGCGGCTAGTAATTAGCAGCAGAGCTGCGGCATATTTATAGCAAATACAAACACCCACAAAAGTAAGCTCCAGCGGAGCGGAATCTCATTGAAAGTCTTTGGAATAAACCACCTCAGTGGTTAAAATTTATTTTTGTCGGACAGTAGTGTTTAAAAATAGTAAAAATGTTCGAAAACCACTTCACCCCGCATAAAATTTGAGGCGCTGTTATAAACTGGCTGCAAATAATATTGTCATAAAGTCATTTGTATATTTTAATTTCAGCAGCTATCATGGCATTACCCGTATATTGATCTTTTCGTTGTGGTAGTATTTGTATCCACTTTTTATCATCGAAATCGTATTTCCAAGTATAACCTTGATTTTCTTTTTCCCCATTCAGACCTAAGTTCAGTTTATCTCCACCTACCAAAAAACTACTTTTTTTATATTGATCAATTGCAAACGTATCCTTTAAAAATTCCAGCGAAACAAAAAAACCGTTTTTGGGAAAGTCAATGTTATATTTTTCAATATCTAATGCTAACCAAGTATTTCCTTTTTCTGCATTTGTCACTATTGATTCTGGTATTAATTCTTCTTGCGGTGGTGTATCTTTATTTATTGCTGAATATAAATGAATCCTAAATTTATCCGTTGGCCTTCCTTGTTTATGGATAAAGTAGAATAATTTCTGAATTTTTCCATTTTCATTCTTTGAATTATCAATAAAAATTGCTACTTGATGTCCAGAAATCCCAGTTGTTCCATAAACTCCGCGGGCTTCTTTTTTATAGAATCCTTTTTTTACAATTTTTGTCCCAATCTTTTGAGCGTAGACCATAACTTCATTTATTTCATATTCTTTCCTTTTTAACTTCATGTTATACGCATTCGATGATATAAAGTCTTTTACCGAAAGCTTTGATGTTTCATATCCTAAACACTTGAAATAAATAGAATCACAATCATTTATTAGGTTCGAATTAAAATAATACTGACCTTTCTCTCCAGTTATACAGCCAAATTTTTCAGTATATATTTCTGCATATGGTATTGGTTCATTTCTTTCGCTATCAACGACAACTCCTTTTATTGTCTGCGAAGACGAATAAATTGGTACAGAGAAAAAGAAAACTATAAACAAATTCTTGAGTTTCATTTTAAACATTTTAGGTCAATAAATTAGAGTCTAAACGAAAAGATAGTCAAATTATTTTTAAGGTATTATCAAAGAGAAGATTTTATTTTTCGCGCATTATTTGTAACTCCCCAACAGATTACACACCGATTATTTTTCGTCCATTTTTTCCTTAACCTTTAAAAGGTAATGCCTCGAAACCGGAATTTCTTCGGTGTTGGTTAGTATAAGCTGGTGGCCGTTATAGTTTCGTATTAATTTGGTAACATGGTTTAAATTTACCATAAAAGTGCGGTGGCAACGAATATAATTGGGGTGTTTTACCAGCTGTGTTTCAATGTTTTTTAAGGTATTACGTAAAAGTTTTTTCTGAAAATTGCCATTTTCCTTAAAATGTATTTCAACATAGTTGTCAGCAGCTTTTATGGTGTAAATGCTTTGGTTATTCAGTTTAACTTTTTCAGCATTGTTTTCTGAGTATAGTTCTATAATATTACTAGTATCTGTTGTTTCAATGTGGGCTGGTTTAATTTCATTTAACTTATTCTTTAGCAAATCGATGTGGTGCCTCTGGAAGCGGATAATAAAAACCAAACGGATAATAATAATTAATGATAGAACAATTAAAACAATCTGGAAAACAATATAAAATGATAATTTTGTTCCGCCTACATATCTTAAATAGAAAGTAAAAGCAACCGAATTTAAAGCTAGCATTAATGCATTAAGCAAAAAGGGAGGGCCTACTTCCCACCAACCAATTTTTAGTGTTTTTGGAAATATGGCTGGCAATGCTATTAAAATCAAATTATTAAGAATAAAAATAATACCTGCAAACCCCGAAAAGAAAATAATCAGGTTATTTACATTTTCGTAGGTAACATTAAAAGGTTGAAAAAATAAAATAAACAGGAAAACACCAATGCTGGTATTAAAGTTTAGTTTCAAATTATATTTAAGCTGAATGTTTAACATAGGTATTAGCACCGGTTAAAATGAATATTCGTGTTGTGAAGATACAATTATTTGCATATACATCAAATTAAAATGTAAAACCAAAATAAAAGACATTTTTATCTTTTATTGTAAACAAAATATCTATTTTTGCGTTTTAATTAATGAAATGGTAAGGTTAATAAGTATCATATTATCGATTCTGTATTTTTCCCTTTCTACGGGAACAATAGTTGCTATGCATTATTGTGGTGATAAGCTGCAAAGCGTTCAACTTAATTCGGTACCCAAAAGTTGTTGTGGCGGCGAAAATGGAATTAATCACAGCTGTTGCGAAAATAGCTTTATTGTAATGGATATTGAAATCGACCAGAAGATATCAGCAACTGATAACTTATTGCCATCACTTAATTTTGTTATTTCTTATTTTAAAATATTCCATAATGTAATTCTTAAAGAGGTAAATCAAAATACATGGCTTTACAGCGATTTTATTCCTCCACCTCCAAAAGAGCCTCTTTGGATTATGAAATGTTCACTTACTTACTATGGATAATTTAAAAGTTTTAATACGAAAAACGTACTAAAATACTTATTTATAAACTTTTAAATTATAAAATCATGAAATCAGTTATTAAATCAATCATAGTTTTAACAGCATTTTTATTTGTACATTTTAATGTACCGGCACAAGAAAAAACTTCAAAAATCGATACCGTAAAGTTCGAAGTAAAAGGCTTATGTGGCATGTGTAAGGACAGAATCGAGAATGCCTCTTTATTGCGCGGTGTAAAATGGGTTGAGTGGGATAAAGCTACCGACACCTTAACGGTGATTTACCGTAAAGATAAGTTGGATATAATGGATGTGCATAAATCCATTGCCAATGCCGGGCATACTACCGATAAAGTAGAATGTAACATGGAAGCATACAAAAAATTACCTGCCTGCTGCGCTTATATGGGTGACGCAAAGAAGCATTAAAAATGTACAGGTATTTTTTATTGGTTTTGCTAAGCATTTCAATTACACACGCTTTAGCGCAGCAAAGCATATCGTATGTTAAAGGTAATGTTTACGAGCAAACCGAAACAGGCCCGTTGCCCATAATTGGTGCAAATGTTTATTGGAACAACACTACAGTTGGGACAACTACCGATGCAAATGGTAATTTTAAGTTAAGCCGTTTAAAAACTAGTAATCTACTTATTATTAGTTTTGTAGGATACAAAACAGATTCGGTTATTGTTAAAGATAAGGATTTTGTATCTGTTCAGTTAAAAAGTAATCTTGAAATTGATGAGGTTGTAGTTAGCTACCGTCGGAAGTCAACCGAAGTAAGCCTTTTGGAACCTCTGAATACAAAGGTTGTTAACGAAAAAGAGTTGTTAAAAGCAGCCTGTTGTAACCTGAGCGAAAGTTTCGAAACCAATCCTTCGGTTGATGTTTCGTTTACCGATGCTGTAACCGGTACAAGGCAAATACAAATGCTGGGGCTTGCAGGCCCGTACACTCAGATTACACGCGAGAACATGCCTGATATCCGAGGGTTATCATCTATTTATGGTTTAACCTATATTCCGGGAACCTGGATCGAAAGTATTCATTTAAATAAAGGTACAGGCTCGGTGGTAAACGGTTTTGAAAGCATTGCAGGGCAAATTGATGTTAATCTGCGTAATCCTGCAAGTATGGATAAATTGTATTTTAATTTGTATGGAAGCCAGAAAGGGCGGATTGAGCTTAATGCAAATCTGCAGGCCGATGTAGGTAAGAAATGGGGGACAGCGCTGTTGTTGCATGGAATGAATAATTCGTTTAAACAGGATCATAATCACGATAATTTCCTCGACCATCCCATTGGTGAGCAGTATGTAATTCTAAACCGATGGGAATTATACAACGATAAAGGCTTGCATTTCCAGCTTGGGGTTAAAGGTACTTATATCGATAAACTGGGTGGCGAAAAGGATTTTAATCCTGATACTGATAAAGGCACAACAAATGCCTGGGGTATGAATATACAAACAGAGCGCTACGAAGCCTGGTCGAAACTGGGAAAAGTAAATGTCGATAAACCATGGCAAAGTATTGGTTTTCAGGTATCGGGTGCATATCACGACCAGAAATCTTACTTCGGATTAAACAGGTACGATGCATCGCAGGCGAGTTTATATTCAAATCTTATTTTTCAGTCGATTATTGATAACACAAACCATAAATTTAAAACAGGTTTAAGTTTTCAGTACGATGATTATAAGGAAATATTAAATACCGATAATTACGGCCGGATGGAATATGTTCCCGGAGTATTTTTCGAATATACGTATAGCCATCTAGAAAAATTTAATGCCGTTATTGGTTTGCGGGGCGATTATCATAACCATTATGGTTTGTTTTTTACTCCTCGTGCCCATTTAAGATATTCGTTAACCGATAAAACTACCATTCGTGCATCGGGTGGGCGAGGGCAACGTTCGGCAAATATATTATCCGAAAATACCGGTTTATTCGCCAGCTCGCGCCAGTTTATTATTCAGGGTGATGGAAGCGGTAAACCTTATGGGCTTGATGCTGAAATAGCCTGGAACTATGGGGTAAATTTAACTCAGAAATTTACGCTCGATTATCGGGATGGTTTTATAAGCCTTGATTTTTACCGCACCGATTTTCAAAACCAGATTGTTGTCGATTTGGAGCAAAATCCACAGCAGGCTGTATTTTATAACCTGAATGGGAAATCATATTCAAATAGTTTTCAGGCGCAGGTTGATTATGAATTGGTAAAACGGCTCGATGTGCGAATTGCATACCGCTGGTACGATGTAAAAACCACATATGGTGTCAATTTGTTAGATAAGGCTTTGATTTCGAATCACAGGGCATTTATTAACCTGGCATACGAAACCATGAAACACTGGAAATTTGATTACACCATTAACTGGCAAGGGAAAAAACGTATTCCGGATTTATCCTCAAATCCTACAGAATATCAGATGGATAGTTATTCGCCGGCCTTTTATATTATGAATGCACAGATAAGTAAAAGCTGGCAACAAAAGTTTGATGTTTATGTGGGAGTAGAAAATTTACTGAATTTTAAACAGGATAATCCTATTTTAGCCAGTAGCGAACCTTTTAGCCCTTATTTCGATAGTTCGCTTATTTGGGGGCCTGTTAGTGGTACAAATGTGTATTTCGGAATCAGGTATAAAATCAAGTAGAATCAAATGACAATGGTTAATAAGAAAGAGGCTTTTATATAGCCTCTTTTTTCTCATATACAAAATGTTACCTTGAAGTAGTAATATAAATTTTACTAAAAAATAATAAACTGGTTATCCTTTACTTTGTGTAACTCTATACCTTCTTTGTGAAACTCTGTGTAATAAAAATAATGTGTAATTTTCCACAAAGTAGAGCAAGGGTTTACGCGAGGGTTCAATACATGCCCTTTTTTTATTTACATTATATTACTTCGATGTATAGTAAGTTTTACTGATGGATTCGTTACGCAATATTTTGGGGTATAAATCATTTTTTACCCATTCAAACTCGGGTTCCTGGGTTAAAACTTTTTCCAGGACCTTTTTAGCTTCGGTGCTATCCCCTTTTTTATCCAGCGAAATAGCAAGCCAAACCATGGTATTTATATATTGCCAGTTGTTTTTTTTCTGGTTGGTAAGCTCAAATATGCGTAATGCATACTGATAATACTGTATAGCTTCGTCAATATCGCCACCTAAAAGGGAAGGAGTATGGTACTTGTAATTTGCCATTTCCACTATAACCGAAGCACTAATAGCATCGTATGATGTTGCTTTGTTTAAATAACCTTTGCCTTTTGGCCCATTTATAATAACATAGTTTGGGTACAGAATAATTTTAAAACCATAAATCCCGGCTTTTAAGCCATGTACGTCAGACCAATCGTTATTATAGCTTAGCAATGTTTCAATGTTTTTTTCCGATTTGGGTAAAATATTTTTGGCTTCTTCAAATTTTCCACGGTCAATTAAAAAGCCCATAAATCCGTATTGGCTTTTCGTAAGCTCAAAAAGAGTAAAAATGTTTTCAGTTTTTATATATGATTTTTCAAGATCATTCATTACCTCAGTCCATAACCTGGTATCATTGTGTATGTAGGCTTCGTAAAGCATTTCTTTAGCTTTTGCTAAATCGGCAGAACGAACTGTAACTATTGATAAGCTTAGTATGGTTAAAATTGTAATTAGCTTTTTCATGGCGTATTGTGTTTAGTTTATTTTTAAACAAGCCAAAAGCTAAAATGTTTAACAAAAAATATAAAAAATTAAACAAAATAATTATAAATAAAACTATTTTTAAATTGATATTATAAATCAGAAGTAATTTCAGGATAGTATAGAAAAGAAAATTATTTTTACGATTGTCCGCTTTTATTCATAATTGTTGTTAATGATTTTATTCGCTTTGCTCATAAAATAAATGTTCTTCATTTGCCCCGTCCCTAAAGGGTGTGAAGAAAATCAATTTGCACCCTTTAGGGATTTGGGGCAAACAAATTGATTTTACTCGCTTCGCTCATGAGATAAATGTTCAATTTTTTTACATAATATTTATGACATAAAACGGACAATCAATTATTTTTCCATGGGTAATGAAAAGTAGATGATAGTTCCTTCACCTTCTTTAGTATGTAGCCATATTTTTCCGCTATTTTTCTGAATTAATTCTTTACATAAGATTAATCCAAGTCCGGTCCCTTTTTCTTTGTTAGTGCCATAGGTTGAAAAAGCAGTTTCAATTTTAAAAAGTTTATCGATATTTTCTTCAGGAATACCAAGCCCAGTGTCTTGAATAGCAATAATTGCATCTTTTTCTTTTAGGTGGGCATTTATTTTTACTGTGCTTTCGGGATGGGAAAACTTGATAGCGTTTGAAAGTATATTCCTGATAATTGTAATAACAGAATTCGAATTAACATTAACCTGCAACTTTTTGCTTATTTCAACTTCAATTTTAATGTTTTTCTCTTTTGCTTTCTGAATTAACTGGTCAATGGCTACCTGGGCTAATTCAATTAGGTTTACTTTTTGAGCAGAAAAATCTACAGTATTCATCTGTATCCTCGACCATAGCAATAAATCTTCCAACAAATTGTTGGTTTTGTTTGATAAGCCAATAAGGATATTCAGGTAATCCAGTTTTTCTTCGTTGCCTATTTCATTAAAATTATCCTTAAACAGTTGTAGTAGCTGTAAAAAGCTGCCTAAAGGGCCTTTCAGGTCGTGTGCAATAATAGAGAAAAACATATTTTTAGTCGCATTGGCTTCTTTTAACTCTTTTTCCGATATAATAAGAGCATCTTCAGTTGCTTTTCGGGCAGTAATATCTTCTTTAACTGCAACGTATTTAATAATTTTTCCATTATCGTCGATAATAGGAGATATGGAAGCTAATTCCCAGTACATTGAACCATCTTTGCGTTTGTTTAGGAATTCACCTCTCCATGTTTTCCCTGCACTAATCATTTCCCACATATCTTTATAATCTTCCGATTTAGTGTGTTCCGTTTTTAAAATGTTTGGATTTTTACCTACGGCTTCTTCGTAAGTATATCCTGTAACATCGGTAAATTTAGGGTTTACATATTCAATGTTGCCTTTTAAATCAGTAATTACAATAGATACCGGGCTTTGCTTTATGGCTGCCATCAACTGCAGAATTTCACGTTCTGCTTTTTTTTGTGCTGTTATATCCTCAAGTACTCCATCAAAATACCTAATATTTCCTTTTCTGTCACGAATAATATTTACAGTATCTTTTACAACAATTATTTTTCCGGTTTTTGTTTTTAAAAAAATCTCTTTTGTAGATGTCCTTGCTTTATTTTTATCAAATGTTTCTAATTCGGTTTCTCTTACATTTTTATCAGGATATAAGTCATTTACAGTAACATTATATATTTCTTCAGAGGTATATTCAAGCATATTTGCCAAAGCTGGATTTGCATACAATATTTTCCCATCTTTGGTTGTGCGGTATATTCCAATGGGTAATTGGTCAGTCAGGCTCCTTACTACATCTTTTTTACCTCTTAAATAGTCGATATATTTTAAGTGATTGGCCATGTTGGAATAGATTATTTTATTCATTTATACGTTATTACACATTTAACGTTTTTAAGTATATGTACAATAAAAGGGTATTCATCAAATATTAACTACTTTTTGCAATACATTAACATAAATATAGTGTTTATTTTCATAAAAGCAAGTTTTAATTACTAGTTCACAGCAGTGATGACAGGGAACTACTTCTTGCGAACCTGGTAAATATCAGTAGTTTTTCTTTTGCCTTTTAGTTTGGTATTTTCAATCATTTTAAAACTAAAACTTTTTTTATCTTTTATCTGATCGTATAAATCACCAGAAATTAAAAAGTTTTGTTTGTACTCATTGCACATAGATTCTATGCGAGCGGCAGTATTTATCGTATCGCCATTATACGAAATATCCCTTCGAATCTGGCCTACCTGCAACACCATAACTTTTCCCGAATGAGCCCCTGCTTTAAACGCAGGCACAAAATCATATTTTCGGTTATAATATCGCCTTCTTTTATGTATTACATGTGTGAATGCAAAAAATGCCTTTAATACATTATTTCTTTTTAACCCTTTTTTTAAACTCCACGAAATTATTGCCCCATCGCCTAAATATTGATAAATTTCACCATTATAATTATCAATAACCGATAAATCGTTAAATACATCCTGTACCAGATGGCTGAATTTTTTATGCCCCAAACGCTCTGCTGTTGTTGTTGATGATTTCATATCCAGAAACATGAAAATACGTTCCTGTTCGCGCGGTTTATTTAGCACACCTAAAATCCAATACCTGAAATTGCCTCTTCCTACTTTTTTAATCACTCCTTTTAAAAAGTTAATAAGAAACCCGAAAACATAGAAATAAACCAGGAAACGAATAAAATATATATTCATTTCAGGTAAAAGCTTTAAAATTTCTGTGTAATTTTTTTCTGTATAAATTGTAAGAGGAGATCGGGCTGCAAGTAAAATTAATATAAAAGCAGAACCAAAATATAAAATAGATTTAATAAAGAGAGTAAAACTTGTTGGAAAAAACCTCATTACACGATCAGTAAATATAATATCTATAAGAGCAAAAAGGACAGAAATGCAGGTGCTTAAGAAAAGTATTACCAGATAAATGTTTTGTACTCGTAATAAGTTTAGGTAAACTTTAAAAATTTGTTGTTCGCCGGTTAAAAACATATAAAACAAGAAACTGGCATACCAAAAAATTAAATGAAAAAGCAGGTTTCTAATTAATTTATGAAATCGAATAATAATTTTATCAGAAGAAAGCATAATATGTGTTTGGCGCAAATATAAGAATTACACTTTTTGATTTATATATAAAAACATTCAGGAATTAATGATATCTGATTTTATTTAATTCTCCAGTTTTCCCATATATCTTTAACATTTATACTAATTAGTGTTTGCGGGTTTTGTTCTTTTTGGTTGATTAAAGCAGATTTAATAGGTACTTGTTCGTTTAAATATTCCGAAAGCTCTTTGTATGTAATATCTCCTTTGGTTTCCTGTATTTTTTTTAATAAATAATACGTAAATATCCCATGGTTTTTTTCTTTGTACGATAAGGATGATTGCTCGCCACTGCTGGCAGTTAACACAACCATATTACCTGTTAAAATATTGTCTTTAGGTTTTACCTTTACTCCCCGGGCTGCAACTAATCCCTGGTTACGGCTACCTCCACTAAAGCAGGCATCTAATATTAAAGTAACTTTTTGCGATGGGTATTCACTTAAAACTGTGTATAAATCTGTTAGCTTAACAGCAAACTGCAAATCGGTTCCACTCACATCAACGGGTACAAGATACGGTTCATTTGTTTTTTCATCGGGGAAACCATGCCCGGCATAATAAAACAACACATCGGCTTTACCGTTTGAATTTTTTATGATTACCGAAAGTGTTTTAATGGCTCTCGACATTTCTACTGCTTTGGCATTTTCAAGGTAAATGATATTCTCATCAGGTATTCCTAGCGTATTTTTAACATACTCTTTAACTGTTTGAGCATCATTAGCTGCAAAATCAACATTCGATTCTGCATTTAGCCCTTGCTGATACGAGCTATAATCTTCGTTACCAATAATAAGAGCATATTTGTTTTCGTATTTTTTAGTTGATTCCGGAATATTTAAATCAATATCCGATTTAATATAAGCCTTTTTATCATCAATCTGCCTATTCTCTAAAGCTATATTGCTTTTATTCAAGTTTTTATCATTACGGATTATTGGGTAGTTTCTATCCTCCTCCATTTTTGTATAATTATGAGGCCTGCTATCAATGTATTTATTAAATTCTTTTTGGCCTTTTTCATTAGGTACTAATTTCCAATTGGTAATATAGTAACTTTTACCGTTTTCTATTTCCAGATTTATTTTATACCCACCCATATCAATTTCTAATTTTCCTTCTGAATAAATTTTGTAAGAGAAAAATGTTCTGCTATCCATAGGCATAGTATGCACCTTCACATTATTAAAAAGTATATTATACTCCAAACCTAGAAAAGTTTGTGAACGATAAATATATATCATTGCAAAATCCTGGTTTTGAGCAAATATGCTTGTATTTACTACTATTAAAATCATTAATCCTATTAGTTTTGCTTTCATATAATTGAAATTATGATGTATTTATAATGGATTGTCTTTATACAAATTTATGATTTAAATAATTATGTTAATTGATTTATAATAAATTTATTTTAAGCACATTTCGTTGATAAGACTTTCTACAGTTTAAAAAAAAATGTCATCCTTAATTGGATAAGGATGACATTATATTATACCTATTAAAAAGTAATTTATTTTGTTAGCTTTTTATACTTAAATCGTTTAGGGGCATCTGTACCCAGGCGTTTTTTGCGGTTCTCTTCATATTCAGAGAATGAACCTTCGAAGAAATGTACATGCCCATCGCCTTCATAGGCTAAAATATGTGTTGCAATACGGTCTAAAAACCAACGGTCGTGACTAATAACCACTGCACATCCGGCAAAGCTTTCCAAGCCTTCTTCCAGTGCACGCAACGTATTAACGTCAATGTCGTTGGTAGGCTCGTCGAGTAACAGCACGTTTCCTTCTGCTTTTAATGCCAGAGCCAGATGCAAACGGTTTCTTTCTCCACCCGATAAAACCCCGCATTTCTTTTCCTGATCCGAACCGCTAAAATTAAATCTGGAAACATAAGCACGTGCATTCATGGTGCGATTGCCTAACTGTATATTTTCCAAGCCATCTGAAATAACTTCAAATACTGTTTTATTAGGATCAATTGCTTTATGAGTCTGGTCAACATAACTGATTTTCACTGTTTCGCCAATGGTTATATCACCTGTATCAGGTTTTTCCTGTTCCATAATCATCCGGAACAATGTAGTTTTACCAGCACCATTAGGTCCAATAACACCTATTATCCCTGCCGGAGGTAACATAAAACTTAAATCGTTTATTAATACTTTATCACCATAAGCTTTGGTAACGCCTTGCATTTCAATAACCTTATTGCCTAAACGTGGCCCATTAGGAATATATATTTCCAGACGTTCTTCTTTTTGCTTTACATCCTCATTAAGCATTTTATCATAAGCCGATAAACGGGCTTTTGATTTAGCATGCCTTGCTTTAGGTGCCATGCGCACCCATTCTAATTCTCTTTCAAGCGTTTTTCTTCTTTTCGAAACCGTTTTTTCTTCCATAGCCAAGCGGTTCGATTTTTGCTCTAACCACGAAGTATAGTTCCCTTTCCATGGAATACCTTCACCACGGTCTAATTCAAGAATCCACCCTGCAACATTATCCAAGAAGTAACGGTCGTGAGTAATGCAAATAACAGTTCCTTTGTATTGCTGTAAATGCTGTTCGAGCCAGTGCATACTTTCAGCATCCAGGTGGTTTGTAGGCTCATCCAGTAACAGAATATCAGGTTCTTGTAAAAGCAATCGGCATAATGCCACACGGCGGCGTTCACCACCCGAAAGTTCTTTTACAGGCTGGTCATCAGGCGGGCATTGTAATGCATCCATTGCACGATTCAGTTTAGTGTCAATATTCCATGCATCTAAGTGGTCAATTTTTTCTTGTAATTCAGCCTGCTCTGCCATTAACTTATCCATAGCATCCGGATTTTCATATATCTCCGGAAGTTCAAACTTTTTATTAACCTCCTCATACCTTTTTAACACATCAGCTACTTCGCTAACACCTTCCATTACTACTTCCTTCACGGTTTTCGATTCATCAAGTTTGGGTTCCTGTTCCAATAAACCAACCGAATAGCCTGGTGCAAAAACCAATTCGCCATTAAACGATTTATCAACACCGGCTATTATTCTTAAAAGAGTAGATTTACCACTTCCGTTTAAACCAATAATTCCAATTTTTGCTCCTAAAAAGAACGAAAGGCTTATGTCCTTAATAACCGTTTTATTAGGTGGGTAAGTTTTACTTACCTTATACATCGAAAAAATAATCTTTTTATCGTCTGACATACTATAGTTTTTATTTACAAGTTATTTTAGGCAAAATTAGCAAAAAGTAATATTCAATAAACGGTTTTTAGATGAATTAATATTCGAAAAGTTATGCGTTAAAATAAATTTTTACACTAATTTTAATTTAGTAGATTAGAAATAACTAATGATGTTAAGCTTTTTAATAGCTAACTATCAACTTTAAAGGTGAAATAAGGTGCAGCGCACCGAAAAATTTATAGTAAAATGTAATCATAAAATTGAAGGTGCAGAGCACCGAAATATTTTCAAATATTACATATTAGGCAAAAACAATAAAATTATGGCAAATACTTATTCACAATCATATTTTCATTTAATATTTTCACCAAAAAACCAACAAGCCTTAATACAAAAAATATGGAAAAATGAATTAGAAAAATATATAACAGGAATTATTCAGAATAGTAAACATAAACTATTGGCGTTAGGCTCAATGCCCGATCATATTCATATTTTTAATGGATACAACTTAAATCATCGTATTACCGATTTAGTTGAAGAAATAAAAACATCAAGTAATAAATGGATAAATGATAATAAATTATCTAAATATAAATTCGAATGGCAGAAAGGTTATGGTGCCTTTACACATTCTCATTCTCAAAAAGATGCAATAATAAGTTATGTTTTGAACCAGGAGCACCATCACAGGAAAAGGACATTCAAAGAAGAATATTTAGAAATCCTAAATAAAAACGATATTAAATTTAATGACGATTACCTATTTGATTTTTTTGATAGTCATAATATGATTTAAGAATATTGCGGTGCGCTGCACCTTATTTGTATTATCTATAAAAATACTACCAATACTTCGGTGCGATGCACCTTTTATATTACCATTTTTCATTTTCAAAAAGTAATATTCAATAAACGGTTTTTAGATGAATTAATATTCGAAAAGTTATACTTTAAAAATAAAATTTTACGTTAATTTTAAAATTTATTTGTAACTATTTAGCTGAAGTGTCGTCTCAAAATTATAACACTCAAAATTATTAAAATGAAAAAAATTACTATTACCACAATTTTTTTGCTGTTAAGCATAGCTGTTATTAGTCAGGATTACTTTCAACAAGAAGTAAATTATAAAATCGATGTTAAATTAAATGATGTAAATCACTCGTTAAGTGCATTTATCGAAATTGAATATATCAATAATTCGCCAAATACGCTTGATTTTATTTACTTCCATTTATGGCCTAATGCTTATAAGAATGGAGAAACTGCCTTAGCAAAACAAAAAGCCGAAGGAAGTACTTATAAATGGTACGATTACGAGCATAATACAGGATATATTGATTCGCTTGACTTTACAATTGAAGATAAAAAAGCAAGCTGGGAGTACGACAAAGAACATATCGATATTTGTAAAGTAAATCTGAATAAGCCTTTAAAACCAGGGCAAAAGATTATTATAACAACTCCTTTTTATGTTAAAATACCCAGCAGTTTTATTTCGCGCTTAGGGCATGGAGGGCAATCGTACCAGATTACTCAGTGGTATCCTAAACCGGCTGTTTACGATAAATATGGATGGCATCAGTTTCCATACCTTAATATGGGAGAGTTTTATTCAGAATTTGGTTCTTTTGATGTTTCCATAACATTACCCAAAAATTATGTGGTTGGTGCAACCGGCGATTTGCAAAACCAGGAAGAAATAGCATGGCTGGATAGCCTGGCTAAGGCAACAGCATTAAAAAAAGATTTTAATAAAAGTGATTATCCTTATCCTCCATCCGATAAAAAATTAAAAACAATACGTTATAAACAAACCCAGGTTCACGATTTTGCATGGTTTGCCGATAAGCGTTTTCATGTGCTTAAAGGTGAGCGCGAAATGCCGCACACCGGAAGGGAAGTTACCTGTTGGGCAATGTTTTTAAATAAAGAAGCACATCTGTGGCAACGTTCAATTGAATATATTGGCGATGCTTTGTATTATTATTCGTTATGGTATGGCGATTATCCTTATAATAATTGTACGGCGGTGCATTCTTCGATAAGTGCCGGCAGTGGTATGGAGTATCCTAATATTACCGTAATTGGCGACTCCAGGAAAGATATGCCACTGGAAATGGTTATTATGCATGAGGTGGGGCATAACTGGTTTTATGGTATTTTAGGTTTTAACGAACGTGAGTTCCCATGGCAGGATGAAGGTATAAATAGTTTTAGTGAAGCCCGCTATATGAAAGAAAAATACAAGGATGATGATAGGTTGTATAAAATGGCAATTACCGAAAAACAGGCTAAACTTTTAAATGTTGAAGATTTACCGTATAAAACTTTTCACCGGTTATCATATATAATGACTGCCCGTTACAATATCGACCAGGCGGCGAATTTGCATTCCGAAGAATTTACCCAAAGCAATTATGGGCAAATAGTATATCATAAAACATCGCTAATTTTCGACCATCTGCATGCCTATTTAGGGGAAGAGGCATTTAATCGGATTATGCAAAAATTTTACGAAGACTGGAAATTTAAACATCCTTATCCTGATGATATACGCAAAGCTTTTGAACAAGGAAGCGGGAAAGATTTAAGCTGGCTATTTGATGACTTGCTTACAACAACCAAAAAACTTGATTATAAAATAACCGGATTAAAGAAAAATCAGCTTAAGGTTAAAAATACCGGTATGATAAATGCACCTTTTCCAGTAACGGCTATTAAAGATGGGAAAGAGGTTTTTACCCAATGGTATGATGGTTTCGATGGCAAAAAAACATTAACCTTGCCCGAAAATGAGGGGTTTGATTATTTAAGGATTGACCCCGATTACAGGATGCCTGAAATGTATACTCAAAATAATTATATCCGTAAAAAAGGGCTGTTTCGAAAAGTTGAGCCGGTGCATTTGCAACTTGCCGGGATAATTGAAAATTCTGAGAAATCTAATTTATATTTATTTCCGGCTATGGGCTGGAATCAATATAATAACTATATGTTGGGCTTGGTTTTATATAACTCATTCCTGCCACGAAATAAGTTCGAGTACCAGCTGATTCCTATGTATGGTTTTGGAAATAAAAACCTGGCAGGTTATGGAAATATTGAGTATCATATTTTACCATACGAATCGGTATTCAGGGAAATTACTTTAGGCCTTTCTGGAAAACGCTATGCCTTTAGCGATGCTTCCGATGATAATTTCCATCAGTTGCGTGCAGAAGTTAATTTCCACCTGCAAAAAAAAGACCTTAAAAGTAAAATCAAAAACAACATTATTTTAAGTGCTACTCTTGCCGACGATGTAAATGATATTTTTGCCGGTAAAAATCCTGATTTACTAACATTTGTGAACCTGGATTGGATACATCAGAATAATACCTTTAATCCTTATTCTTTTTCAGCAGGGGCACAGTATAATAAAGATTTTATTAAAACCAATGCAGAGCTAAATTATAACTGGAATTACAAGAGGGGGAAAGCCATCTCTGTAAGGTTATTTGGAGGTGCTTTCTTGTATACCAGTGATGATTATGTTTCTACTTATAATTATGGAATAAGCGGTATTTCAGGCGCTGGCGATTATACTTTCGACAATTTATTTGTGGGCAGGTTTGAGAACCCCGAAGGGACAAACCTGTGGGGAAAGCAATATGTTGCTATCGATGGCGGTTTTGCTATTTATGCACCACATTTTACAACATCAAAATGGATAGTTTCATTAAATACATCAGCAGCAATACCTTATTTGCCTAAAATACTTGATTTCCATGTTTATGGCAATGTGGCTGCCTTTGGAACACCTGATACATATGGCACATATACAAATTCCGACCGGATTGCATGGGAATGTGGCATTCAATACCGTTTTGCGGGCAAAGCTGTTATCGTATCACTGCCATTGTTAATGTCGGGTCAATTACAGGATTACAGCGATGCTGTTTATGGCAAATTTTACGAACGCATACGTTTTAGTATTGATGTTAGTGTACTTAACGTATTCAATTTATTTGAGAATTTCTTACCTTAAAATTATGGGCTGATATCACAGCCCATAATATTTTATATCCTTTTACCTTTTATTGCCTGTGGTTAAGAAAAATAAGAAGATTGAAACCAGCAGAAAATAAATTGCAAAACTTTGGTTAAGATGAAATCCGATATCTGCTATGATATGATAAATGGTTATTAATACTAGTATTAAGGACGAAACAACAGTTAGATTTTCTTTCTGTAGAATACCTCCGATAAATAATAAACCAGAAAAGATGATGAAGATTGCTGACAGATAAAACATTAAACTCTGAAAGTTGAATGAAGTAAATGGTTTCCAAAAGTTTACAAAAATAAATAATACAACAGCCAAACGCATAATCCACGTGGCTAATGGGTATAATCCTTTAATTGGCCTCATAAAAATATAATTTAAGTTAAACATTCCAACATTTACAAATATGATAGTCAAGTCTATACATATAATTTTCAGTAGGTTAAGATACTAAATCTTTAACATGCAAACTAAAAAATAAATTTAAATTTATGGTTTATAACTTTATATAGAATGATTTTATTTTAGCAGAATTAGAAATCTTTCTTCGCCTTGCAGGCTTCGGAAGACGATTTGGTAAATTCGTAAAAAAGTAAAACTTCCTTCGCCTTGAAGGCTTCGGAAGACAAGTTGGTAAACTGGTAACCGGGAACTTTTACCGCAAAGGCGCTAAGACAAAAAGGTAATATAGTAAATTGGTGTATTAGTAAATTAGTAAATTGGTAAATTAGTATGTCAACAAAAACTGAAAACTATTTAGTATTGCTGCTGCTGAAAACTGAGAACCGCAAACTCAAAATTTAACTCAAACTCAAACTCAAAACTCAGAACTCAAAACTTTGAACTCAAAACTTTGAACTTTGAACTATCTAATAACTAAATAACTTCCAAATTTTCTGCTTTAAGCCATCCTTTACTGCCATCGCTGAGTTTTATTTCCTGCCAGTCCGAGACCTTATCTTCAATCCAAACTTTGGTTCCTTCGTGCAAAACAAATAAATCGGTACCACTGGCATCGGGAGAGCTTTTAACAGTTACCGAAGGGCTCATAATAACAGCTGTTGAACCCGAAATTACTTTTTGTTTTTGCTGATACGAAAACGTTAATGAAACAATACAAAGCAAAAGAGTTAAGAAACTTAAACTAAAAGATAGTTTTTTAAATCCTATACGGCGACTATATAAATAAAAAGAGATAAACAGAAGTGTTACTATAAATGCAATAATACTTATATATGCCCATACATCGGATGAAAATATATTTCGCCATGAGTTAACCCATGCACGCATAAAAAACACTGGTAATTTTTCAATTTTATCAACTACCAGGCGATTTGCTAATTCGAGATTATACTGGATATCTTCATCGTTTGGAGCTAACAAAAGTGCTTTTTCGTAATTCAGTACAGCTTGCGATAAAACATTCTTTTTATAATATGCATTTCCTAAATTGTAGTAAATTTCAGGTGCTTCGTAGCCTATCTTTAAAATATTTTCGTAAACAATAATGGCTTCATCAAATTTAGCCTGTGCATATAAATTATTTGCTTTAACAAGAAGGGAGTCTGCTTCTTGTGCATTGGCATACAAAACAGTATATAAAGCTATGGTAAGATATATCAACTTCTTCATTTCTATTTTCCCTGTTATTTAAGTTTTTGTTGCAATTTGCTTATAATTTTTATGGCATCATTATACAGCGTATCCATTTTAGTTTCTTCTGTTACAGGTGCATAACGCGCATATTCGCATCTGTCAATAATTCCTAATATCTGGTTTATTGTATCTTCATCAACGCCTTTCTCGTGCATATGATTGCGGGCATTATCCTTTGATAAATTGGCAAC
>Ga0209408_1000681_pt1 | contig 24227 bp, 25 predicted proteins | sample AD_UKC107_MetaG_FD_184422 | JGI IMG/M metagenome (GOLD analysis project Ga0209408, IMG submission 184422) | Active sludge microbial communities of municipal wastewater-treating anaerobic digesters from Hong Kong - AD_UKC107_MetaG (SPAdes)... | ecosystem: Engineered > Bioreactor > Anaerobic >... | reverse complement strand
CCCGGACAGAGTTGGTTCAGTCACAACAAGGGCACAGTTAGCGCCAGAAAGAGCGGCTATAACAGGGCAACCTATTCCAGGAGGGCCGTCTGTAATAATCACCTTTGCCTCTTTTTTCTGGGCCACCAGTCTTCCACCCTTTTTTACCTGGGAAACAAGTTTTCCGGAGTTTTCAGCACCAACATCAAGTTGGGCATGGATCATCATTCCATTTGGTGTTTCGGAAATCATCCACTTACCGGATATACCCTCTCGCATTTCAATTGCGTCATATGGGCAGACAAATGAGCAAAGAGAACAACCTTCGCACCTATACTCGTTGATGCTGTAGTGTGCCGTTCCGTCCGCCATGTTTCTTATATCGATTGCCTCAAATGAACAGTTTTTGAAACACACCCCACATCCGATACACTTGTCCTGGTTGATATGTGCCTTTTTTCCACCATAGAAATCGAATAAATCGTTGATTTTTGGCTTTAAGAGTATATGCAAGTCTGGTGCATCAACATCACAATCGAGAATAACCGGATTGGGTGCCAATCTCGAGAAGGATGCTGATAAGCTGGTTTTGCCAGTGCCACCCTTACCGCTTATTATTACGAGTTCTTTCATGAGTTTACCAAATCTTTCAAACTGTCATCGATTGGATTCGAGACGATATCGATTATCTTGTGGTAAGCCTTTCTAAATTCAGCTTTCATCCCTTCATCATAATCAACCTGTAGGATTCCTTTCGAGTAGGCCCTTGCGACTTTGATATCGTCTGGAATCCTCATTATGACATCTATATTCTCTTGCTTGCAGTACTCATCTATCTCATAATCACCCAATCCATATCGATTGATAAGTATTGCAAATGGTTTCTCCAGATTTCTGACAAGATCGACAGAGAGTTTAATGTCGTATAATCCAAACTTGGAGCAGTCAGTGACAAGCAATACAAAATCTGCGTCCAACATTGACTCTACAGCGTTGCAGGATGTTCCAGGGGGTGAGTCGAATATCACAACTTTGTCGTTTCTCGACCTTTCCTTTACGCTTGTGATTACCGCAGGCGACATGGTGCTCCCTATTGCGAGTCTTCCAGACACTAGCTTAAGGTTTTTACTCTCTCGAATCTCTATATCACCAATTTTCCTTGCCTTTGTGGTAATAGCATCGTGTGGACAAACAATACTACACCCACCACAACTGTGACAGAGATTCTTGTTGAGTAATATATCTCCTTTGATTGAGATGAGAGCGCCGAATTGACAGAATTCACTGCATTTACTACATTTTTTGCACAGAGATTTATCAATATCTGGAATGGTGTTTGTAACGGCTAGCTTTTCACCATTTTTCTCCTTGAAGAACAAATGGACATTCGGCTCTTCAACATCACAATCAACCAGGGTGACTCTCTCCGAGTCGATTGACTTTGCCAGATTACATGAAACTGTGGTCTTGCCAGTCCCCCCTTTGCCTGAGGCGACGGCAATCCTAATTCGACCATCATTTGAGCTACTCATAACCGATAGTTATTTCTCAACCAGTTACAGCATCTTTGGCTTGTTCGAGTGTTTCTGCATCTGTCAGAACAACTTTGATGCTCGAGAGTTCAAGCACCTCTTTTGCCTTTGGTCCACAATTTTTGGCAACAACATGAGTTACACCGTCATTTGCAATCATCTCAGCGGTTTTAATACCGGCTCCGCTTGGCATTTTTGTGTTGTGTGTGTTATCGATTAATCTGTGGCTATCATTTTCTGTGTTCAGAATCAGGAACTTTGGAGCTCTACCAAAGTGCTCGCAAAGATTTGAATTCATGGAATCGCCTTCTGTTGGGAATGCTATCTTCATTGTTCCTCCGTTTGTTGGTTTATTTGTTTTCCAGTTCAGATCGTCTCTTATCCAGACTGTCGATCTCTTCCTGAAGAACCTTTATCCTGTTGTTAATTAGTTCTTTGTCCGATAAATCTACAGATCTGCTTCCATACCATCCTGAACCGAATCCTCTGTTTGCAAGTCCTCTACCGCATGGACCCATACCTTTACCAGTTCCCTGGCCCCTTCCTCTTGGTCCTGTACCGTTATATCCGGGCATCATTTTCCTCCTTTGTAATGTGCATATGCACATAATTATAATGATGATTCTCAAAGTCAAGTCTGTAAGAATAAAAATTATCCATGGTTAGATAGTGATAACCAGCTGAAAACAAATAATAACCTAGAAAACCGATTTAAAATCTAACTTATAGGACACTAACTCCAAAACCATCCATCTGGGAAGTAATTTCAGATATGTATAAGATCAATTTATAAAAAGAGCAGCTCGGATAGTCATCTATCTTGTGAGTTTCCAGACACATCTAGAACAAACTTTTTATCTCCTTGGGTATAAAACTATAACCCATTACAAGACAATAAACACCATCACTGTGGAGTCTCTATGCATATGGCTACTCTCTCATGGTAATGCCTACGGTGTAGTTCCTTGATATTGGATGGAATCTACTGAGTCGGTTGAGATTTGTGCGCCTATCAGCCCTACTTGCTCTTGCTGTATACGTGCTTGGCATTTTTTGTGTTTTCTGTTGCTCTTTGCTCATGTATTTCCTTGTTATAGGTGTATTTTTGATACAGATTTATGTTGATGCTTGATGTTAACATTACTTTGATAAAAAGTCTGCTGCGGATCATTGTTGGGTATAAGTCTCGTATATATGACTGCAAATAGACAACTCGGAGATGCAAGATAGATTCACACATCGCCAGTATCCAATCCTTTTTGATGTTAACTTTGCATTTGTCTGGCGACTCAGCAATGTGAGAGTAGCGTGTGATTCTAAAAAACATTGATAATCAGAATTATCAATAGGCTCATCCCATCTTAGATGGTACTTACTTCTCACACCTCAAACACCAACACGAATACAACGCTCTTTCTATGCCGTAGTCTTTTTGTCTAGATTGTTTCTATTTGGGGCTCAACTAGTTCATAACCTCACATACTCTAGAAAAGAGAACCATGAAAAAGAAAAACAAATATGCGGAGAGTTCACACCTTTCTGAGGGAAAATTCAGGAGTCTATTGAAATGTTTCTCACTCGACCTCGACACACAGAAAACATCAGAAATGACGGGGATAAACAGGAACACGGTTAATAAATACTACAAACTTCCAAGACTAAGAATTATGGATATCTGCGAAAATGAATCTCTATTCCCAAAAGGTGAGTTTGAAGTTAATGAGAGTTATTTTAGACCTCGAAGAGTAAAAGGCAAGAGAGGCAGAGGAGCAGCCAAGAAAACACCAGTATTTGGAATACTTAAAAGAGGTGGAAAGGTTTACACTGAGATTGTCCCAGACTGCACTCGTGACACACTCGTAAAGATTATCAGAGGAAAAGTTGACCTGGAGTCTGTGATTCATTCCGACTCCTGGAGAAGTTATGATGGGCATGTGGATGTGACCACTAGAAGCATTTCAGAGTGAATCATGGCAACAACGAGTTTGCTCTGAAGTCCAACCACATTAACGGTATTGAGTCCTTTTGGTCGTATGCAAAACACAGACTCTCAAATACTATGGCATCGCTGAACATACGTTTCTCCTGCATTTGAAAGAGTGTGAGTACAGGTTCAATTTGGGGAATGATGACCTTTATGTTACATTGATGAAGGAGTTAAGGGAGCAACCACTAAAATAATCGAGCCAAAAGTATTTTGGTAGATTATGCTACAATAAACCACACCGGTAATGTGTCGGTACGGTTGCTGACAGCGAGTCCTATCAATTATAGAAGAGTATTGGAAATGTCATAACAACAGACTACTTGGAGTTTCGTTGGTATATAAAAACAGAAAACACCAATAGTTACTCCAGTGGAAGACTAGTTCCCCAACAAACAGTTAGGATTGCAGACAACATCTCAGGCAAGCTTAGAATAAAAGAGAATGCAGAGAATGAACTCAAACAGCTCCTGAAAGATTTCATAGAAACCAAAGTAGCAACAGTCAAAAAGGCAAAAGACTTGGCATCAAGGATGTCATCGATTGCCAAGATGATAAAAGACTCTATCTATGCAGAGCTAACAGCAGAGAATGACATTTTCTCAAACAACACAGGAGAGAACCAACTAGCCAAACAACTCGAATTCTTCAAAGATAACCTTATCACAGGGCTTGGTGAAAATGAATTTGCAGACATGTACGCTCAAACAATTTGCTATGGTCTTTTCTCGGCAAAGATTGAGCTAGGCACAAAAGAGCTTCTTTGGGAGAGCGCCTGGAAAGTAATACCTAAAACAAACCCATTCCTTAAAAAGCTCTTTAGTGAGTTTACTCAAGAACTTCCTGAGTCTGTCACAAAATCTATCGACTTGGCAGTACACCTTTTAAACAAGTCTGACCTGGAGAGTGTATTGCATGACTTTGGCAAAGGTTCAAGCAGAGACCCAGTGTTTCATTTCTATGAGACATTCCTTGGTGAATACAATCCAAAACTCAAAGAAAAGCGTGGTGTATACTACACTTCTGAGCCTGTTGTTGGCTTCATTGTCCGCTCTGTCAACGAACTTCTAAAGACCAAATTCAACATGCCAGAAGGGCTTGGAGACAGCAGTGACACAGTAGTCAAAAGAAAAACGGAGGATGGCAAAGAAGAGGAATACACAACCAAACGCCTTCACATCCTTGAGCCGATGCTTGGTATCGATGATGCTGCGCTTGCAGCCCAGACAAACGTCGACTACGAGCGAATGGTTGAGGATGCAATCGAACCTGTCACAAAAGGCACTCATCAGTGCGTGTTCCTCATGAACCCAACACTTACTCACCACGTCGAGGCGGTTTGTTCCCACAACGAGACCATGCCTCAAAAGTCAACCGACTACTTCCCAAAGGTGCAGTCAGGTCTTGTGGTGCAGTACATGCCAAATGGAGATGAGATATAGCTATCTTCTTGTTTCGATAAGGATATTGATTGATAACAAAAACCCCCGAAGCTCAATCGCTTCGGGGGTTTTCTTTTCTATTCAGAGATTTCTATTCTTCATTTGCAATAAGCTTTGCAATTTTTTAAAATGTCTCTGGCAATGAAAATAAAAATCACAACTCTTGGAATTTCAACTCGTAGAGGGAGCAAGTAAGTGGAACAAACACTGAAAATCTCAAAGAATAGCAAAGAAATAAAAAAGGCTTCGACTATTTTAAATCACACAGTCTACTAAAATAGGTAGGCATGAAGCAGAAGAACAAGTATGCATTTCACTCCCACATTTCGGAGAAGAAATTCAGGGAAATAATCAAGTGTTTTTCATTAGATATAACAAACAGCCGACAGAATAGCAAATCTGACGAACGTGTGGCAGAAACACCATCAATAAGCACCTAATGAAGATAAGGAAGAGAATAGCAGAGATATGTGAGGTATCATCACCATTTACAGGCACTGTAGAGATTGACGAAAGCTATTTCGGCCCAAAGAGAGTGAAGGGCAAGAGAGGCAGAGGAGCAGCCAAGAAAACTCCAGTGTTTGGCATCCTCAAAAGAGGTGGAAAGGTTTACACTGAGATTGTCCCAGACTGCGCAAGAGATACGCTTGTGAAGATTATCCGAGGAAAGGTAGACCTTGAGTCCGTCTCCACTCAGACTCCTGGAGAAGTTACGATGGGCATGTGGATGTGACCACTAGAAGCATTTTAGAGTGAATCATGGCAACAACGAGTTTGCTCTGAAGTCAAACCATATCAACGACATCGAATCCTTTTGGTCATATGCAAAACACAGACTGAAGAAGTTTCATAACATTGCTGAACACACATTTCTTCTACATTTGAAAGAATGTGAGTACAGGTTCAATTTGAGGAATGATGACCTTTATGTTACATTGATGAAGGAGTTAAGGAGCAGACCTCTAAAGTAGTCTAAGCTCTATGATAATATAGATAAGCTTATTTTTTATAAATGCTTTTATAAATGCATCCATCTATAAAAACTGTCCAACTGACCGCTGATTGTGGGTAGAATGTTTGACATTTTTCAGATCATTTAGTCATATATATTTACGTTAAATAGCCTAATTTACCAGATTTATTTTTCAATATAGAAGATCAACCAACAGACTTAATATAGAAGACTGTATGACAATACATGTATATTTTGATTCATCGACACACACACCAATACCAATCCATAGGATACAGGAGTGGCACATGAGAATATTCAAAGTGAGAAAAACAACGTATGGGATTACCGCAACAGCAAGAATAACTAAGGTACGGAATATACAGGACTTATTTACATCAGTTACTTTGAATTAAGTAATAACCCCTTCCGCGGGGGACACCAAAAAAGGAGAAAAAACACACAAAGATACTACACAGATATATACCACCAACATATAAACAATAGTGATATACCTCCATAAGCTTCTTAGATAATACACCACAGAGAATGACAGCGTAGAGAGCAATTGCAAAGAGAATAATTTTGAAAAAGAACAACTACACAGAAATACAAGATACAGAAGACACATCAAAGTAACATTCAGTCATATAGTCATATGTCATTTCAATTACAATATCTAGTCTCAAATGAATAAATAATAGAGATAAACCCAGTATATTAGTATATATAGCACATATAATCCAAATCACATAAACAGATATAACATGTCTCATAAGCAGTAAACAGATGAAAGATACAACCTATACCAATGATACTTAGACATCATAACTCAAAACAATTAGAATCAATGAACAATGGAAATAAACCCACATCAACACAGCTATATTTGATACAGATACTACAAAATACATCAGATTTCATTTGTATATTGCCTTGAAACTACAAAACAGATGAGACATAACATATCACCATCAACACAGCACTTCTTGTATTAATGTGGCTATATAATGAGACATGGTAACAGGCACTAGGATGTATATATACACAAGTAACTATTTGATAGAAGTAACAGAGATTCCCATATTACCGGCAATATTGTATGCTTTAGCTAGGTATACATACTTGAGGCAAGGAGTAATACAAGACAATAATCTGAGACATGATGGTATAAGGGAGCAATATGGAACTAATACAGAAATGTTCTACATTAGATTCTATGGGTACATAAAACACACGAATAAACCTTCTGTAAATCAGATATATATTCATCGATAAGGGATATACATATTCAAGGAATGCTTGATATGGCTACAGTTCTTTGCATATGGATATGGTTACACAGAATATGGAGTACTGTTACATTTGAGACAAATGTTTATGATTTTGACTATTATCTATCTTTACAAGCCTTAATCTTCGCTTCTACAACTCTATCAATCGCAGTAAACACGTGGTTAATATAGTTTGAATATAATACATACACACGTAGGCAACAAGAGATTATAGCAAAGAGGATATGATGATTATTGGCACTACATTAAAGCACCCTTTAATGTAGTTGAGATAATGATACTAATATTTGATTTTACGGTGTTCTTGAGAATCTGTGCTTTCTCATCTTCAATATGTGCATAAATTGGCGTGTGGATTTTGGGTGTTTCGAGACATCTATGGGTAAACAAGAACCTATCTACAATTTCAACTTATGCTGTTTTTAGGCTCATATCAAGGATTTTATTCTTCTCTAATGTGGGTCCTCAAATCTGAATATTAGGCTGTTTGGTAAGGTCACTTAAAGTGACTTTGAAGTTTTTTAATCTAATCCAGTTGATGTGTGTTTCTGAATGAAGTGAGTGATCTATTTCTCCAGTTCATTCAAAGTTACAGGTCAGAGCCTCTGAGATGTTTAAACATGATTTCATCAATATTGGGTGTTACAGGGAACATACATACAAAATCTATGTTTGTAGAAACATTTGTTATTCTTGTTTAGTGTACAAAGTTGTCTCAGATGTTATTATATAAAGTCCCTTTTGACGCCCAGAATTGTCACCAATACTGCTTTGCTCATTATCATACCTATTGCTATCTGGGACTGAATACCTTTAAAATTTTTTTTGGGACACTACTATCTCTTTTTGGGGACAGTATTTTGGGGACATCACTGTTTTTTTGGGGACAAATAATGCACAATATGTAAGGATATCAAGACGATTGTATATGTAGGATATTGTAGAGTATATAGATTGATATACCCCCGTTTTTAACACGCTTTATTTCAGCTACAACGATTTACAGTATATGAAACAACCCTCATGATTTTGAGTTCTATGAGGGTTGTTATCTAAATCAATCACCTTCCCACATCACAGACGTTGTGTTGTAGGTGTGATGGAATACGTCAAGAGTTAGGGACTGTATGTCAGTATTATCTCCTTTGTCTCTGCTATCCACTCAACCTCACACCCTAGACTCTCTGCTAGGAATCTCATTGGCACCATTGTCCTGCCATCTATGATGGTGGGTACTACCTCTGGGTTGTCTGGGTCGATTTGTATCTCTACTCCGTTAACCCTTGCTGTGGGTTTGCCAATCCAGAATTCGACAGTGTTGTATGTGGTTTCATTCTCAGAACCGTCTTCCAAAGAAGTATTGGTTGCTTCTAGTTTGCAGATTACCTTCTTCTCCACTCCATCCCACAAGACATCCCCACCAAGTGGCTCTGTCACAGACCTTGCTGGTAAGAATGTTCTGCCGTTTAGGATGAGAGGGGCTACATCGATTAGCCTTTCATCCCCATCAAGCCACTGCTTCTTTACGCCTATCTGGAACATGAGGATTGTCTCGGTCTGTCTTGGTGGCTCCGGAGTGGGTTCAGGCTCAGATGGGGAGTCAAATGCAGCAACATCAGCATCAATTGAGCCATCTTCACCCTCTATACCAGTAACCGTTGCAAGGTCACCAACTTCAAGGTCATCACATGTCGCAGCTTCACCATCCTTTGTGAATGCCTCTGGAAGTTCAACTGTGAATGTGTCAGATGAGGTTGTGACCGCAACATTTCCGCTTTCGCAGTCAACCCATGTGACTGTGCCAACAATTGATATTGGTTCAGGGGGTGGGACATCATAGCAGTAGAACTTGGCAATCTTTTCATCATTTACATCACGAACAAGCACACCTCTCCAGTCGACTGCATAAACCTCTGCACGTTCTGGGTTGTCAAAGTCTGACTTGTCAATAGTCCACTTCTTCTCGAGCTTCTCGATATCAAAACACATTATCTCATCAACAGTTTGGATGACTATCTCCCCATCGATGGACTGCATGTATGTCTTTTTGCTACCTGTGAGTGCTGGGGAGAGTTCGACTAGCTCAGTTAGGTCATCTCGGTTGAGGAGGAATTGGTAGGTGTCACACTCGTAGAATGGATCAACCAAGTTAATTCCTGAATTCCATTCCTCTGAAAATGGATGTTTTATCTTCCTATCAGTTTCAGAAACAGAATAGATTGTAAATGGCAAGAAATTACTTACTAGTGGATGATAAGCATAAACCGAGTAAACCCCAATCACATCTTTTGAATACTTATCCCAGACTACATTATGTAATGGTAGATACTTTTCATGCTCAAAATCACGAATCCTAAATATATTGATATATGAAGAGTACCTGAACCATATGTGTTTGTTATCTACGAGCAACGCAAAATTATGAAGTTCTTTTGCTGAACATTCCCTAATTTCTGATAAGTTGGGTTTCATCTTATAAATGATTTGTTTTTGGTAATAGCCGTCAAGCCAGAGGTAATCATCAGTGATTAGTATTCCTCTAATCCCTGGTTTAATATACGAATCACCATCTTTCAATATTTTATAGTCCAGAGATTTCAGTATTTCCCCGGTTTGACCGTCAATTCTAGTTATACCGTTATTGACGTAGTACAGCATATTTTTTGATAGTTGGACAGGAAGAAACGGCTGAACACCAGCTTGTCCTTTCCTTGTATCTCTGATATGCCAAATAACTTTGTTTTTATCGATATCATAACACCGTATGTCCTTTGGCCTTTCCTTGTCTTTCCCATCATAGGGTGAATCACAAATTTTGATATTTGTTCGAACATGACTGAAAAGCGAGAATCTTGGCTCGAGTAGTTTTACAACACCAGTCTCAGGCTTGATAAGATAGTTTTGGTAATAATCTCCATAAACTGCCTGTATTTTTTCACTATCTGGTTTTTTCTCAGAACAAACATACAGCCATCCTTGTGGAGTATTGTTGAATTCATGATATTTGAATTCGTGATTGAAAGGAATTTCAACCTTCCACCTTTTTGCGAGTTCACCACTTCCAAGATATTTTTCAGATTCCCATAGTTTTATAGGTTCATTATTATTACTTCCCTTAACTACCAATTCGGGATATTCCGCTTTTGGTGTTAGTTTCCAGTGGTTAGAAGGTTCGCAAGCAAAAGGAATACCGAATACTATTGCCGTTTTTAATAGTAGAACTGTGATAGTGCTCAATATCAGTATAACTCTCGTGATTTTACTCATATACTCCATCCTATCTTACCCAGCGTGTTTTTTGAACACGCTGGGTAAGATGATATCAAAGCTTCAATATAACCTACCTTACTGTACCCCATTTTGAGAACATCTCTATAAGGTGTTTATTTCTAGAATTTAAGATCGATTGTGTATCGAGTTTTACACCACCTTGTATGACATAACCTGGTTCAAACACCGTTAGGACGTATGTTGTTCCATCTTCTCGAAAGTACACAGTTCTATCAGTATTGTAGTAATAATCACCATCTTCATCCCACCCCTCATCGACATATCTTACGATTGATGTAGTACTGGAGTCTCCGGAGTTTTCATCAGCAATTGAATTTCCACAACAACCAATCATCTCAATCGATCCATCTGCATTTATATACACAAAAATGGACCCATTTTCACAATCGGTTGAAAAAATCATTTCCATCTTGAATCCGGATATGTTGTATCCGGATCTACTACCATTTTTGCTATGCTTGTCCCACGCTTTTTTCCATTGTTCACCAGTAGTACTTCTTGTTACTGGTTCACCGACGCCATTACCATCAGATGGCGGCATAAAAGCGCGTGGTTCTTGACCTATAATTTTATATGACATTAAAGCCATATCTCCATTTTCATTTGTTGAAAATGCTGCTGCCTCAATTGTGCCAGCAAAATCATTGATAATCCTGTCACACTCAGCTATTTCTGCCTTAATTCTCTCTATCTCCTTCTCATCAGGTGGTTCTTTCTCCTCTTCAATTTTAAGTTGCTCATATAGTGATGCTCTTCTTGCAATAGCCTCACATACATCTCCTCTTCCTTCAGCTGCTGCGATCATACCAATTTGTTCACAAGTTAATGTCTGACCGTTAATACCCACATAGCACGGACATGATCGATATCGAGGCATCTGGTGATCCCCAAAATATTTTAATATTTCTTCCAGTCTAGGATCGACTTTCAATTCAACTTCTTTACCCCCTCCACTTTTTACCAAAATTAACTCAACTTCTATATCAGCAGGAGGTAGAGGTTTGATACCATCATCTGATTTTTCATCTGTATCATCAATGGGTTGAGTTTCACCGATTCCTGGTGCAGCCAAACCATCATCGTTACTTGGTCCATTAGTTGCAGCGAGAGCTCCTTGAATTGACAGTTGTCTCGAGGACTTGTTTAATTTTGAAAGTAATCCAAATGGCCCATAGGAAGTTGGATTGAGTATAATCTTTTTTGAACCAAGAGATACCCCCAAATCCGGCCTATAGAACCCACCATTGAAGTAGAGCCCTAGATCACTGTCTGTTAGTGTCTGGGTTGCTCCTCTGTAGGTGAAGAAGTTTGGTATTCCATCTGGATTACTCTCTGAGGTAATCTCCCCTAGCACATCATAGAGGTATGTAATCTTAGTTACCTCATTGTCATCTGTAACCTTTAGTACATTTCCATGCAGGTCATAGTGGTAGTAATACGTATCATCGAGGGTTGTCTCTTCTGTGTAGTCATACCTTACCCACTCAAAGGAGATTGGGTAGGAGTTTGGCCCAAGGTGGATGTGGAGTGTTTCATCACGGTAGGCTACTTCATCATCCTCAGCGTCAATCTCAATGGTAGTTATTTGTCCACCTACATAGTGGTACTTGATGGTGGTTATGTCAGTTCCATCTGTGATGACCTTGGTGAGTCTTCTTCCCAGTCCATCATAGCTGAAGTCTACATCAGTGCCATCAGGTAGGTCAACATGGGTTAGTCTGTTCTCTTTGTCGTAGGTGTAGTCTGTTGATTCATCATATACTAGAGCTACAGTTGGGTTGTAGTCGCGGGAGAGGAGGTAAGTTTCCTCCCCGCATCAATTCTCATTCGAAGCAATACAAACTTTCATTTGTCATGCTCTGAACAAGCACACCTCTCTCATCTACCCAGAGGATTCTTGAGTTTGCTCCCGCATCCTCTCTGCTGATGTACCACTTAGTCTCACCCGTGAATGGGTCGACACACTTAAGCTCCGTCTCGTTCTCGATTATGAAGTGAGACCCCAAAACTCTTATTATGGCATAGTTTTGCTCTAGAATATCCTCTCTGAGATACACCACATCATCTGGTTTTTCGGGGTTGAGCAAAAAGTAAAACTTGATGTTTTCAGACAGTCCACTGGGAGACATCTGTGGGATGTAAGTCATTGGAAATGAATGTTCATTTGGTACAATATATCTAAGGACATCCGACATTTTGGTTTCATCTGCCCACCCGATAAGATAATCACTATCAAACATTGAATTAACAGAAACGATATCAGCAACATATCCAAGAATATGATCCTCATAATAATCAAAGCCTAGCAATTCAATATACTCTTGCTCGTTGGTGCTGATTAATCCTGACACATTGACAGATTCTGTGAATCTGTCTTTTGACTCATCATATTTCTTGAGGGTGAGTCCATCTTGCAGCCAGATCTGATTACCAAGAACAAACACATTGTTATATTCGCCAATGGTCGTTTGAGTTGTGATATCATCAAGTTCTCTTTTGAAAACATCCCTTTTATCGTCATTCATTGCACCGAAGAAATAGTACAGGTTCTTATCAGAAAGTCTGAAGTAGTGTGGAGTTTGCATATTCTTGCTGACTACCTTTTTGGTGTTGCAATCAATGAAATATGCCTTATCGGTTACCAACACAACCGTATCCTCATTAACTTTGAATTTCTGTATAGGCGCATATGAAGCACCAACGATATCAAACATGGAATCAAATGAGCCAAAACACTCATCGAAATCGTCATTGACAATATCTCCAGTTTCAGGATTTATTAGCTTATTTTCCACATCGAGCGGCTCAAGCGTGATATATGGCACCACCCAACCATCTTTGATTGATACAGGAGGGTTGGATGCCAAATATTGACCGGCATATCCAATATCTCTTTCCCACTTCACCGTCAGTCTTCCATCTCCCCTGAACTCGCTTGCCACCTCTTCTTTGACTTCACAATCGATGCAGTGTTTGAACTGTTCATTGATGGACAAATCGGATTCTAGGTTTCTTGTGTAGACCTCGATGTGGGATTCACCACATCCAACAAAAAGAATTAAGGGTAAAACCATGAATGAGATCACTTTTACCAACAAACCTCTGTGCGATGATGACATTCTCACCATATATTTAGCCTCCTAACCCATGATTATCTGTATCACCATATACAACCTTAATCGAAATAGTTCCAAAGTTTTAGGTATGGAAATAATAGTTTAATGTCTATTAATCTAAGTTATTCCATTATCCAATCCATCGCCCATACCCCCTCTCCCCCAAAATATCTCTCACACAGCTCCTCAAACTCCTGAAGCTCTTCGGGGGTTGCCTGGATTCCTCTGCCGTTTTCTGTCTCACAGAGCTCGGATTCAACACTTCCAATCGGAACAATGTGGTCGAGATCTACGCCGTCGGACAGAAAGTCTGCCTTTGTGAACTTTTGACCAAACTTTCTGTGGACTTCTAAATATCTGATGAAGGTTTCGACCTCAGTGGTGGGGTCTAGAAATGTGTCGCAGTCGGTGTTTCTGTCGACCCAGTAGGTCTGGGGCATGAAGATATCGCAGTGTCTGGCAAACTCAGAATATGGAAACCTGATGTGTCGCCAGCACTCGGAGAGGGTTGTGTAAGCCACGAGGATGTCGGATTCGGCAGCGGCAGGCTCAATATCGGTGAAGAAACTCCTCACATAGAGGTTGGGGTGGATCATCATCTCAAGCTCAATCTCACCATCGGCGATGTAGCCGTCGACGCCGGATTTGATAATCTCGCCAGCGCACCAGCTCTCAGAATTGCCTGTCTCCCAGTTTGGATGACCATAGATGTAGTGCCAGCCGAGAACCTTGATGCTCCTCTCATGAAACCTCTCAATCAAATCCTCAAATGAAACCCCTTGGGAGGAAAGCCAGGTTGGGATGGCGGCACCCTCTCGCAGCCAAAAAGAGTCGCCGTCTCCGAGCTTGATTGCCACCCAATCGAAACCCATCGAATCGACCCTTTCAACCAATGAATCAAGTGACAGAGACGAGTAAGGAGTTTCTTCGCCGTTCTCAGGAGAAAGTGAGAATTCAACAGCGCCATCACCCTCGAAGGTGGGTAAGTCCCACAACTTCCAGATGAAAACGCCCCTACCGGGAAGTGTTTTTACGCTCTCGTTGGGAAGATTACCCAAGCAGGAAACCAGAAAAACAGAGCAAAAAAGAACAATTATTTTTTTGAAGATGTTTTTATCCTATTCTGATGGCGTGTCCTCAAAACCCCAGATCTCTATCGAGTGACCGTTTGGAGTTTTGAGCTTTGCCAGCCTACATGTGCCGTTCTCGTCGGGGAACGGCTTCACATCGGATGTGAACCCCACCCCCCTCCTTTTCAGTTTGTCCACCCCACTGTAGATATCCTCAAAAAAGAAACAGATTGAGATCGCGCCAGTGGGGGTCTCTGGTTTTTCTTCACACGCCCTCCAAAATCCGATGTAGAATTCGTGGGATTCGTTGTGGAGAACAGCGTAGTCTTGCGACAGGGATTGGGCAGAGAGCCCCAGGATGTCTGTGTAGAATCCGAGCTCAGCTTCAAAATCGGAGACATGATACTCAACCCATTGCTTCCTGGCGTCGTGGAGAGGAAAGTCAAATGAGTGTTTTCTTTTGGTTTTGACCTGACTCCAGTCGTCCTCCGACTCTACATCCTTAAGTCTGTTGAGTCTCTCGTCCCCTAGAGTTTTGCAAACATTGTTAAAATCTCTCATTTTTCAATCGCCATTGGGAAGAACCTCTGGAAAATGCCTACTCCCCTTCCTCTTCTTCCATACCCCATATCTCTACAATCGTTCCGTTTGGAGAAACGCACTCGCCGCGATACATTGGTGAACCCTCAGAGAGAGGCTCAATATTGTTTGTGAAAGGCACACCCCGTCCTTCGAGTGTTTCCTTGAGGTTTTTTATCTTGCTATCAAGGAAGCAAAGCTTGATTGCGCCTGGAGGTGTTGCCTTCTTGTCTTTGTCTGCTTTCCAGAAGCTGAAGTAAAACTCCTTCTCAGGACTCATGAGCATGGCATAGTTGTCATCGAATGCGTTTGTGAAAAGCCCCATCATATCGACAAAGAAGCCAACCTCTGCCTCAAAGTCGTCGACATAGTACTCAACACACTGTTTCCAGCAGGGGCCAAGGTTGAATGGGTATTCGTTCTTGTTCTCTGGCCAGTGGTCTTCCCAGTTCTTGGTCTCTTTGATTTTTACGAGGCTGTCGACTCTTGCCTTGCCGTATTCCTTGCATATCTTGTCAAAATCACTCATTGCCGTATTCCTTTCAATTGATGCCAATTATTTCATCGACGAATCGCCCCAGAGTTGGACGAGGATTCCATTTGGAGTTCTCAGGTGTCCCTGGAAGAATGTTGCTCCCTCCGCGACGGGCTTTGGTTCGACATCAAAGATGACGCCTCTCTCTTTGAGCACCTTTGTTGCCTCAACGGGATTTTTCATCCAAAACACAAGCCTTAGACAATCAGGTGGTGTCGCAGTCGAACTCTTGTTCTCTTCCCATATTGAGAAAAAAACGTCGTTGCCAGGTGACTTGAACATGGCATATCCCTTGTCGTAGCCTTTGACGTCAATCCCCATGAGGAACGCAAAGAAGCCAAACTCAGCAAGGAAATCAGAGACACAGTACTCGATTGTCAAATCCCAGCAGTTGTCCTTATTCTTTGGGAATTCGATTGGGAAGGGGGGCGGGACTTTTTCCCAGAACCTGTCAAACTCGTCATCATCCTCAATTCCATCCGCTCTGTCGAGGTGCTGCTTTGCTAATTCGCGGCATTTTTTGATGTATTCTTCTATCATTTGACCATCACTCCATTGAGGTATCACCCCAAATGTGGATTGCTATCCCGTTTGGGGTTTGAAGTTTTCCCTGATACCAGGTTGACCCTTCCTGCACTGGTTTTGGCTCTTCAATAAACTCAACTCCTCGCTCTTTGAGTGTTTTGGTGAGTTCAACAGGATTCTTGACCATGAAGAGCATTCTGAAGGTCTTGGGCAGTGTTGCGGGTGCGTTCTCGTCAGCTTTCCAAAAGCTGAAGTAGAACTCATTTCCAGGCGATTTGAGCATGACATATTCGTCCTGATATGCATTTGCTTCGAGTCCCATCATATCGATAAAAAACCCGACCTCGGCAAGGAAATCATCGACATAATACTCAACAGTGTGAGTCCAGCACTTCCCAAACTCGATGGGGAACTTTGGTGCTTTTGGCCAAAGTTTCTCATAGTCTTCTCTCGACTGAATCTTTGCCGCCGCGTCCCACCTGGCTTTGCCAAGCTCTCTACACTTGTCTGCAAATTCGCTCATAATCAAATCCTTCCTGTCTTATCTACAGATCCGTCACATTAAACTGATAGACGGGTTCATCGGGTGCCGTATCGAGGAATACTTCGTTCCCATCAGGGTCGAGTAGGGTTGCACTTCCCCCACCCTCTGGGCCTGCTTTGAAGTCTTTTTTGACCTCTAGTCCGAGACCCTTACAGTTGGTCACAATCTTTTTGATGTTTCCACCCCGAAAGTTCAGGACTGCCTTGCCGGAAAGTCCATCCATCGAGTTCTGATAGAGCGACACAACACCATTTCCGCACTTCATGATTGCCCAACCCTCGTCCTTTGGGTTGCCATCAACCAGCTCAAAACCAACCTTTTCATAATATTCAATGCTTCTATTTATATCCTCGACCGCCAGGCAGTACTCAAATCTTCCGAGGGGCTCTGTGTTTCTTTCCATCTCACAGCTCCCCAATATTGAACTCAATTTGAGGTTCTTCTGGGAAAGTGTTGAAGTAGATGACGTTGCCGTCTGGGTCGACAAGCTCCATTGACTCGCTGCCATCAGACTCGATGTGCGCCTTCTTGTTTGGAACAAGCCCTTTCATCTCGTACTGGTGTTCGAGCTTGTAGAGGTCTGCTCCTCTGAAGTGGAGCAAGTCTTTGTCGATGTGTCCCTGGAAGAGTCCCAGCACACAGTTGCCCTGTTTCAGGATAGCCCAGCCGTCCTCTGGCACACCGCCAATACGCTCTAGACCAAGCTTCTCGTAGAACTCAACAGACTTGCCCAAATCCTTTACGTTCAGGCAAATCTCAAATCTGCCTGGATGCATTTCTCAGTCGCTCCAATCCTTGCTTTCTGGCTTCTCCTTCGGGACGGCATATACCTCGACGGTATAGCCCATTGGATCCATCACAGGAAAAGCCCAATAGGAATCCTGGCACCAGATAGGCTTAGGGAAAAGTGTCTTCACGCCGCCATCTGTAAGCCTTTTGACCGTGTCTTTGAATTCATCCATCGAAATCTGGATTCCCCACGACGGCTCTTCGCTCTTGCCACCCTCAAAACCAAGAGTGTTTGCCCACTCTCCTGGCTTTGGAGCTACTCCGTTTTCTGATTCCACCCACATCATTGAAAGACCATCGGACGTTTGACCACAGTAGATGCTTGAAACACCAAAGTCATGCTCTCCCAACCCCACAAGATCCTTGTAGAAATGCCTCATCTCATTGGCACTATCGCAATAGAGATAAAGCACATTGACCGTCACTTTAGGTTTCTCATTTCCCATATTGCACCTCCATCTTTGAAATACATTGTATTTTTATGTCTCTATCCCGTCAACAGGCTCACAAAGCTTGCAAAATCAAGCAGTAACCATTACCATTGGCACTGGTGTAACGTCAAAATAAACAAAAACAAGGAGAGAGACCATGTCAGAAGAACAGAAAAACGTAGAGAGCCAGGAAGAAAAGGTGCAGAAGTGCCACAAGTACATGGGGCCAACACTATTCAATCTGACATGGGACTATATCGACAAGGGCGAGAACCGCACCCCCGAAGATGAGCTCATGATGATTCACGCCACCCACGCCTCCGCCCTCCACTGGAGGCTAAACAGAGATTCCAAACCAGAGAACTTTGCCAGGGGCGAGTGGCAGGTCTCAAGAGTGTATGCGCTGCTTGGCAGAGCCAAGGAGAGCATGTATCACGCTGAGCTTTGCCTGGAAATCTGCAAGGAAAACGGGATTGGCGACTGGGACATAGCCTTTGCCTACGAGGCGTGCGCCAGGGCCGCCATGGTAGCCAAAGCACCAGACACAATGGAGAAATACCTCAAGCTAGCCCGCGAAGCCACAGCCTTGGTGAAGGACAAGGGTGATAGAGAGATGGTGGAGGGGGATATAGAGAGTATTAAACTCTAATCAGTTCCCTTGAGACAAAATTTCTGGCCATATCAATTGATTCTAGGAAAAGGACATCGTAGTTCTCGTCCATTAGGTGTGGTTTGAGTACAGTCACTTCTCTGTACAATTTATTGAAAGATCTGTCTCCGTGACATAATTCGCTTGGATAACTAAAACCGTCTGAATTGCACAAGTAAACAATTGTACTTATACATTCAAGGAACCTTCCCTCCTGGCTGTTCAATACGTTTATGTACCTCTTAAGGTTCTCTACCTGATTTCCAAACATTTGATCTAATTCTGGAAATTCGTTTGGATCATTTATTGATACATCATATATCCATGGTCCATACTTATCTTCTATTGGAGGAGGTTCTTCGCTAAGGTAGCATGTTTCTCTGCTGAGAAAACTTGCGTCCATCGCCAAACTTTTACTAAATACTCCGTACCTATAAAAGTCAAATGGGTAATCAAGATTTGAATGTCCACCTGAACTTGTTCTGATAAATTCTTGAGCTAGGTAAACGATTTTTTGTAATTTAAGTCTGCCAACGATTCTCTGACCTGAGATCAAACCTAACAACCTAATCAGACAGGTGCGTCTGCTAACCTGATAACGAGTCATTGGATCCCTTCCTTTTCTTACTGCGTACCTTATTAAGTGTTTCCTCTCTAAGGTATACATTAACATGTGAGTCAATACAACTAGAGCTTTTTGCGATGTCAGATAACTCAGTAATATTCCTGATGATAACTTTTGATTGTGAATTCTCTTTCTTTTCACTGATAAAAATAATCTCTTCTGCATCGTCTCTTACTTCTTCAATAATCAGATCTTTTACTAGTTTATCCTTGTTGTCTATAAGATCCTTGTATGCCTTTTCGTGATTATCGTATAGCATCTTGGAGTTGGCTTTACTACAGAAGACATCAATTTCTTCATTACGCTGCTTCTTGAATAGCTTGCCAAGTTGTTTTGAGATATTATCCTTAATTTTTAGCTTGTCTTCACCATGTTCTTTTTTAAAAAATTTTACCATTCGTCTATTCCTGTACATATCCAATAACTCGAGGAGCTTGTTGTTTTCTTTGTCTCTACTCGATTGCTCTATCTTGTGTATAATTGAGTTGTCATCGAGCGATAAAAACTCTTCAATTTTAGGTATTTCTTTACCCATAACGGGGTATAGCCCTGAACATTCAATTATTTCTAGGAATAGTGACTCAACTGATCTTGATGCTTTGTGATATGCTATACTCTTATAGTGCACCAATCTTGCAAGTAGATAATGCTCAATTGCTGGTATTGCCTTTATATCATAAACGATTCTTAGTGCTTCGTCTTTGTCGCTTTTTTTCAGAACATCAACCTGTAAAACCTGCATACACTTAAAAATGTATTCATAGTCAACCTTTATGGGAGATCCACAGAAATATGTATCTCTAAGAAGATAGTCCAGCCTATCGCAATCTAGTTGTGAATGTATTAGTGATGATATGGTAGACAACCTTGAGGATGGCACACCTTTTATTAGCTTGATTATATCGTCTATAGCTTGTTTTGGTAGAGATGTTGTTGTTCTAAGTTCCATATTAACTTCTGTTTGTTCACTTTCTATAATACTTTTTGCTCTTTCTTCATGATCTAACTGGAGTCTTTCTTCGGTTGAATGTGAAAACGGTCCATGCCCAATATCGTGAAGTAAACCAGCACAAGTCATTGTATCAATCACTTGCTCTTCGGATTTATAACCCGTAAACATAGACAGCGTTATGCCATTATCCTTCTGTTGAAATAATTTCTTTACAGCCATATTTACAAGCCATGCCACACCGAGTGAATGCGAAAATCTAGTGTGTGTCGCTCCCGGATATACATAATCAGCAAATCCAAGTTGTTTTATTCGCCTGAGTCGTTGAAATTCTTTAGTATCTATTAACTTTCTTGCAACACTATTGCCATCAAAGGTAATCATCCCATAAATCGGATCCCTTATTGACAAATCTTTATTATCTTTATTGGACACGAAAATATTCTAAATACGAAATCAAATATAGTCAAACTATTTTTTGCAAATCGAACATTGTCCCAACCTAACTCAACACTCACCTCCTATCAATTATATCATCAAATCGCATTGAGATTATATCCCCTTCTTGAATAGCCCCTCCCCTTGTAGTAACTTACTCAGAGTGCAAAGAAGGCTGAATCTCAATAGAGTTGGTGTGTCGTACTGGGTGGATATCATCCTCGCTATGGTTTTTGGTTTGGCAGCCGCCGTTGCGGTGTGGCTGTTTGACATGGCGGTCGAATTCTCAGACAAACTTGACCCAAGAACCCTCGATTGGTGGTGGGTGCTACTCGTCCCAACCATTGGTGGCGCGATTGTAGCTGCTGCCTCCAATCTGCTTCGGATAAGTGCCTCAGGTGGTGTGGTTGATGTCATCGCCCACATCTTCACAAGAAGGCACGTCATCTCAAAACCAAAAGCGCTCGTTAAGCCAGTTCTGGCTGCCGTGTCCATCATCACAGGAAACCCAGTTGGTTCCGAGGCTCCCGTTGTCTTGCTCGGGGCGCAGGTCGCATCGTTCTCTGGCAACCTCTTCAAGCTGCCTCGCGCAAGGCGTCGAATGCTCATTGCCTGCGGCGCAGCGGCTGGTATCGCCTCGGCTTTCCTCTCCCCGCTTGCAGCCATCGCGTTCTCGCTTGAGATAATCCTGATGGAATTTACCATGTTCGAGTTTGGCATGTTGGCAATCTCAACAGGTTCAGCTTACATCACAGCCAAGTTTATATTCCACACCCACGAAATCCTTGAGATTCCCAAGTCACTCCCCTCTATCGAGTGGCAGCAATTGGGGCTTTTCATACTGCTTGGAGTTCTGTGCGCTGTGGTGGCTGTCTACTGGTCGAAGATTCTTGGCGCGCTTGAGCACTTTGCCCACAGCTATCCCGCAGCCCTCATCTGGGGACCCATCGCTGCTGGTTTGTTCGCAGGCTGCGTGGCGCTTGTCTTCCCGGAGATTTGGGGACCGGGCTACAAGGTTATGTCTGAGCTTTTTGTCTCGGTTGAGATGCCCTTCTATATCGCCATCGGGTTGCTCCTTGCCAAGCTCTTCTCGACATCGTTTGTTCTGGGTCTAGGTGGTGCTGGTGGTGACCTCGCCCCTGGCATGTTTATCGGCGCTGCCGCTGGTGTGGCGATAGGCGCTTTCTATCCTGCGCTTCTTCCAGTCTTGGTGCTTGCCGGCATCTGTGCCCAGCTGGCTGCAACAATGCACGCCCCTTTGTTTGGAATACTGCTCGCCATCGAGTTGTCTGGTCAGGTGGTTGAGATCCTACCTGTGATGGTTGCGATAGCGATTGCCTCACTCCTTGCCCTTCGCATCATGCCCCGCTCGATCTATGCCGAGAAGGCAAAAAAAGAGGGCATAATGCCGTCCAAAATCCAGTTCCAAGACCCCATGGAAACCGCGATTGGCGAGGTGATGACGACCCATCTTATCACAATCCAGGCAATCGACGATGTTGGTAAGGCAATCAAGGTTATGCACAAGCACAATCTTTCAGCGCTCCCCGTCATGGACAAGAATAAACTTCATGGGATTCTGACACTCCAAGACCTCAGGCGAAGGGTTGCCCCAGGTGAGCTTGAAAAACTCGTTGGTGATGTCGACACCAGAAATCCCGTGCGCTGTACCCCTGATACCACACTCAAGGATGGATGGGAGTTGCTCAAAGGTCACCAGATAGGCAGACTTTTGATCGTGTCAAAGAGCAACGACAGAAAACTGCTTGGAATCGTCACCAAAAAGGATTTGCTTGAAGCAGCGACGAGAAGGTTTTCGAGGTGCAACGACTAAGAAGTTCTTGCGAGAAAACGAGCACCAAGGAACTTAGGATAAAGCCAGCATTACCCGCATTACCCGGTGCTCTCGTTGTATAGTCGTCTTTTGCTTGGTGTGGTACTCTCAATCCTCTTGCGAACTATTTTCTGAAGATGGTATTCTCAACTCCAAATACACCTTTATCTCAACATTGTCCCTGTAGTTATCGTACCACTCCTGCTCTGCTTGATAGAATTTGATTGTGCGCAGTTGGGCAATTACGAGGTCTTCTATCTCCTCGAAGTTTCTCTTTGGGACTGCGCCGTCGTCAGTGAAATAGTAGTCCCAGGCAAATGTCTCATAGTCAAGCCTTAGGATGACGAATGCTGAGCCAGTGTCGATAACATCAGACACCCCTCCAGGCTCAAGGTTGAACGCAGTTTCTTCAAGCTCATCCGGTAGAACGCCTCTTGTCACAAGTTGCGGGACAACCCCACCATCGGCTCCAGACTCATCCATCGAGTATTGGGCTGCAGCTCTGGCGAATGTCAAATCATTGTCGATTCTGTCTCGAATCATCTGAGTATAATCTTTAGCTTTTTGAACATCCTCTTCCGAGTGATTGTCGGGATCATAGAGAATTGTTATCTGAGAAAGCCCCAAAAGTCTTGATTCGTAAAACTCCTTTGCCTCTTCTGATGTCACGACTACTTTGCTTCTAACATCAGCAATCACCATCTCTTTTGTGACCTTGTCCTTAAAGATTTGGTCTTGTCGGAGTCTGTTTCTGAGTTCATTGATTCCGCCAGCCTCTTTGAGAGTTTCTTCAAGTAGATCATACGAGCCAATTGCTTGAGCCTGCTTTTCAATCTCTCTTGAGACTGCGTCCTCGATGTCTGTCATGGTCGGCTCGATACCGTTCTTCTGGGCGTAATCAAGGTATATTGATCTGTCGATTATCTCTTCAATGATGTCCTGCTTGATGGAGAGCAGAAGTTCCTCGTTCTCCGGGGCATCAACGTCTGTCCCCTCTTCGAGTAATTGCCCCCTGGCGCTGTCGAGCATGCTGATGTACATATCGGTTGGCACATCAATATCGCCGATCTCAGCAATTATCCCCTTTGGCCCTGTGGTTTTGATAAGCTCTGGCACATCTGAGCTTCCATCATTGATGACACCAACATCGGCTGTATCATCGCCACCACATCCGACAAATGTGGCAAGCACCAATACCACAACCAGCAAAACACCGACAACACTTGTTTCTCTAATTCTTCTCACAGGGAGTGAGTTTAAGTGTGTTCATCCAACAGTCAAAGCATTTTTGTGGAAAAATTGACCCAAAACGGATACACTGTCAAAGTGATTCAAAGATTCTACAAAGGAGACCAAAACCTTTTTTGGGACGCGCTTCCCTACGCGTACGCTCTTTTGAGAATTGCCCCTGACGCTTCGTTTTTTATTCAGGATGAAAAGCTGGGCACGTCAGACCCCAGGATAAAAATCGATTCCAGGTATCAGGTAACGACAGACTATTGCAGTGCTCATGCAGGAGCTGTCTGGATACACCAGGATATCTCAGAGGGCCCTTTCTTTGTGCCACCAATTGAACCTCCTGCGTGGAAAAAACTTGGCATCCACCTGAAAAAGATTGATACATCCTATGAAGACATTGCTGATAGTTTTGGGCTGTGGCTGCATCTT